>Ga0209645_1000119_pt1 | contig 39274 bp, 41 predicted proteins | sample ETNvirenome_6_30_FD_184070 | JGI IMG/M metagenome (GOLD analysis project Ga0209645, IMG submission 184070) | Marine viral communities from the Pacific Ocean - ETNP_6_30 (SPAdes) (version 2) | ecosystem: Environmental > Aquatic > Marine > Oceanic | place: Pacific Ocean | collected 2013-06-19
ACCCTTTCTTTTGTTTTGTCTAAAATAAAAAAAGGGGGAAAGGGGCAAATAATACGCCTAAAAAATGGGGGGGCGTTGGGTGGGGTGTGGGCGTGGGTGGTGGTGGTGGTGTGGTGTGGGGGTGTGGGGTGTAGGTAAAAAGCCAAAAAAATCAGAGCAAAAAAAATGAGCTTTGAAAGTACCCCCTATCGAGAAAATGATCGACTTTCCATGAGCGGTGTGTTGCGTATATCATATCATTACCCAGAGCCTTAGTATATATAATATATATTTTGTATATTTGACATATGGAAACATGGGAATTAGAAATAGAAAACAGGATACCTGTTGGTATCGCTTTTGGCTGGAGTTATTTCGGCAGAGACGAAAGTTACGAATATGATGAATTAAGAATTTATCTAGGATTAATTAGTTTAAACTTTAAATGGCAATAAGATGAAAATGAAGAAGCCTATTATGAAAGAGTATATGTCCTCAAGAAATAAACATGAACTAGATGGTCATGGTCAATATTATGAAATGGGCATTAAAAAATTAGCTAGCTTTAAAAAAGCTAAGGATCGTGCTAAGAAGATTAGTATGATTGCAGAAGGAATCGAATTAGCAGAAGCTAAAAAAGATTTTTACAGTATTTACAAGTAACTTTCTTCCCAACAATTAGATTGTGTTTCTCAGAAAGAGGGGTTTGATATACATCAGCCCCTTTTTTATGTCGTCATATGTCGAGGTATGTCAAGTTTGTGTCGGTTTTTTTTGGTGTAACTTATTGATTTTCAATATAAATATGTAATTTATGTCGATTATGTCGGTTTTTTTACTAATTATACAGGGAAATAAAAAAAGTATAGTACTATAAAAGTATATATATATATAGAGAAACATAAAATCGACATTCAACATGTGCTAATTTTTTTGTATATTTGCATTAAATCTAATTAATTACAATATGAATCCAAAAGAGTTATCTTTCGATCAGGAAGGGAGAGACAAGTTATTAAACGGCATAACTAAAATATCCAAAGCCGTTAAGAGTACATTAGGGCCGTTAGGTAAAACAGTACTTATTGAATCACAAAATCATACAGCAGGAATTACAGTTACAAAAGACGGAGTTACTGTAGCAAAATCTATTGACCTTGAAGATGCAGTAGAGAACTTAGCTATTCGCATGATGAAAGAAGCAGCTGATAGAACCGCAACCTCAGCAGGTGACGGAACAACTACAGCAATCGTACTTACCGAAGCTATTGTCAAAGAGGGTATGAGGTTAATTCAAAGAAACCCTGAGGTTAATACCACACAATTAGTTCGTGACATTAATAGTTTGACTGAAGGCGTAATTAAGAGTTTATCAAAGTCTTCAAAAAAAGTTACGGGGAAAACTTTGCGTGACGTAGCTACTATTTCTGCAAACAACGACCCAGTGCTTGGTAAAATGATTTCAGATGCTTATAAAGAATTAGGTAAAGACGGAATACTTACAGTTGAGAATAGTAAGACAGAAAGTACTTACTACGAAGTAACTAAGGGAATCAAGATTGATAGAGGATATAGTTCAAAGTTATTTATTAATAACCATAGAAACGATGAATGTGTTTTAGATGACGTGTATGTTTTAATGACAGACATGGAGATTACAAACATTTTGCAAATCGAGAATATATTAAAACCAATAATCAATAACAACAAGAAGCTTTTGATTATAGGAAACTGCGCACAGAACGTTACAAACACTTTGGCGGCAAATGTTGTTCAGAATAATTTAAAGCTCTGCAATATTATACCACCGTCTTTTGGATACAAGACTAATGAACTAATGTCTGATATAGCTTTGGCTATAGGCGCAAAATACTTTAGTGAATCTCAAGGTGACAATATCGGTATGTTGACAATGCAAGATTTAGGCCATGCTGATAAAATTATTGTAGGAAAAGACACTACAGTTATAATTAATAACGAAGAAAGCAGTAAAGAAGCAAGAAACAGAATAGAAGAACTTAAGGTTCAGAAAGAAAATAGTAAAGAGAAAAAAGATAGAGATTTTATTTCAGAAAGAATCGCATTGCTTTCCGGAGCAGTAGGAGTAATTTATGTTGGGGCTAACTCAGATATTGAGCAGAAAGAAAAGTATGATCGTGTCGAAGATGCGGTTTGCGCAGTAAAGTCAGCAATTGAAGAAGGCATCCTTCCAGGTGGAGGTGTAGCGTTACTTAGATGTGGAGAACAACTAGGCGATGGAGATGCAGCGGATATATTGTATGGAGCTTTATGTGCGCCATTAGAACAGATACTAACCAACGCAGGCGATAACATAAAAGAGATAAGAGATAAAATTTGCCAATGTGCAGGTGTTCCTTACACAGAAGGATATGATGTTAAGAACAAAAAATTTGGCGATATGTACAAAATGGGTGTAATTGACCCTGCGAAGGTTACGAAAAACGCATTGAAAAATGCAGTAAGTGTAGCAACCACAATATTAAGCACAAATGCAATTGTAACAATGAAAAGAAAATGAACCATTGGATTAACGAGGGCATAGAGATTTTAAAAAAAAAGAAAATGAAAGCGGTAGGTAAGTACATTGTAATTACAGAAATAAAAGAACAGCAAAAAACTGAGTCAGGTATTTTACTAACGTCAGACGACAGCAATCTACTAAGATACAAAAAAGGTTTGATAAAAATTCCAGGGACTGAAGTTAGCGTTGTAAAAGAAGGAGATGTAATTTATTACGATAAAAATGCAGGACACAGAATGATGTTGGAAGAAGAAGTAGTTACAATTATTTCGGAAAGAGATATTGTAGTTGTACTATAGTTTCTTTTTTATTTCCTGATTCATTTTCTTAATTATCTTACGATATACTTTGTGAGAGTAAGTTGCGTTTGGATCGAATATAGGATTTCGTCTTCTATCTTCTGATACAGTTTCCTCCATATTCAATTTTTTATAAATCGAAGCGCATAAGCGCTTACCCCTAAAGCCAAGTTCGTACAACGTTGCCTCACGGCCTTTGCGTTTACGCCAAACTATAATCCATTTATCTTTTAGTAAATTGTGAAATCGGTTTTTATCCCAAGACATGATTTCATTATATTCTTCAAATTGTTTTTGAGTAAACAACCCTTCGCTATATAAGAATAGCATCATTTCAATATCAGCTGTGCTTACATCGTATTTGACTTTAGCCCATTGCTTAACAACTTTCCAATATTTTAAATAATCATTTTTAGGTTGGTATCGTTCGTATACCTTGCGAATCTTTCTTCGAATTTTCATTTAATTAAATTTGTATCTTTGCAAAGATAACTTTTTTATTATGGCCCTCGGCAGAACAGCAAAATATTACAGAGATAATCCTGAAGCTAGAAAAAAGCATAGAGCTTATCAAAAAAAATATAATAAAAAAAAATCTTCTATTAGACAAAGAGTTAGAGATAATCGTGAAAACAGAAGATTTGGAACTTATGGTAATTATGACGGCCTAGATGTATCAAGAAGAAAAGGTGGTCGATATGTTTTAGAATCTGAAAAGAAAAACAGAGGAAGCAAAACCAATACACCAGGAGATAAAAGGGCAAGAGGTAAAAAAGGAAAAGGAAGAAAGAATAAAGGTAATACTAAAAAAAAATAATATTATGGCGTGCGAAAAAATAAAAGACCCTAAGGCGAAAAAAAAATGTTTAGAGGCTAATAAGCAATTAGAAAACTTTAAAAAGAATTCTTATTATTCGAGCATGCCTGGAGTTCTTAACAGGTCAAACGATTCTATATCTATGAAAAACAAGTCAATTGAGGTTATTACAGATAAAATGGCTAGACAAGCAGGAAAAGCAATGAAACCAAAATATAATAAATAATGGGACTAGGTGCAGCCATAGGAAACGGAATACCTTTTCAGGATAAAAGAAATGAAGATATTCCTGAAATCTGTTTTATTATAACAGAGTTAGATGAGTTTTGCGAACAAGAAACAGTAATTGGAGATAGTAGAATGATTCCTCAATTATGTCCTTAAAATAAAATAATTAAAAAATGGCAAATAAAAAATTTTCAGAGTTTACACTAAAAACAGATCAATCTCAAGTTGATTATATTGTAGGATACACAGGCGTAGAAAACGTTCAAATTGAACCCGAAAAAGTAGGTTTAAGATACGACTTGATAGGAGGCGTAAGCGGTGTATCTGATTATGCAGTTTCATTAACAGATAATAATGGAGGGCTAGATAAAGTAACTCTTGTTGCAGGAGACAATATTGTTTTGACAGATTTATCGCCCGGAACACCAAATGCAGTTCAAATAGATACAAAAAGAGGTTCTGTATTTTTTGTTACAGCTACATTCCAAAATATGTTTGGAGGTGACCCTGGAATATTTGGAGATACCGCAGAGTTTGGACTAAGTTCTTCGCCTGCTTCTGATCATTCATCAGTTTTATCTTTACCTATCGATTGCAAATTAATTGGAGCTGCAACAAAATGGATATCAGATACTCCTGTTGCAGGAATCCCTACGGGAGTTTCGTGGGAAGTTTTTGTTTATCCAATGCTATCTCAGCAATTGGACACAGTTGATACAGCTAGTTATGGAACACCAACAAAAATAACAGGATTAGATTTAACTGATTCTGACAACGGAGCATTTCCATACAAGGATTCAAGCATGGAAATACAATTCTCTAAAGGTGATATTATTAATATTTCAGGTGTAGAAGTTGGTGGAGCAATACCAACTAGCAACCATGAAGTTGAACTAGTTCTTGTGTTTGAAACAACAACATTTTAATTATGGCAAAAAAAGGCAGAACTAAAGGAAATAAAATTTGCCCTGCGGGCATAGCTTGGGCAAAAAGAACCTTTGATACATATCCGTCAGCGTATGCGAATATGGCAGCAAGTAAATATTGTAAAGACCCTAATTACGCTAAGGGCGCTAAAAAGAAATAATTATGCCAACAGTAAATTATAATTGCCCAACATCAGGCAAGAAAATGAAAAAATCTTTTCCATACAATGCAGTAGGAAAAGCTCAAGCTCATGAATTCGCAAAAACAATGGGCGGATCAATGAAGAACAACCCTAATACTAAAATGACAGAGTCAGGATACTAATGGGCGAGCTTAAAAAATGGAGAGATGAAAAATGGGTAAGGATTGGTACAGACGGATCAATCAAGGGAGCTTGTGGAACAAGCAAAAACAAAAAAAACCCAGATAGATGTCTACCATTAGCTAAGGCTAAATCAATGACCAAAGCTGAAAGAGCCAAAACGGCTCGTAAGAAAAAAGCAGCAGGTCGAAAAGGAAAGACTGTAGTAGCCAATACTAAAGCAGGAAAAGTAACTAAAAGATTTACAAAACGATAATGATATGGCGAATAAAAAAAACATGCCTTGCAACAAACCTAGGCCTTCTGATAGAGCAGGCAAAAAACGTATGGTCAAAGCCTGCGAAGGAGGAAGAGAAAAACTTATTCACTTTGGAGCAAAAGGATATGGACATAATTATTCGGCAGCTGCAAGAAAGAGCTTCAAGGCACGTCACAAGTGTGGAACAGCAAAATCAAAACTAACAGCTCGTTATTGGGCATGTAAAAATTTATGGGCAGGTAAGGGAGGTTCTACCAAGTCTAGTCCTAAAAATAGAAGAGGAAAATATTAGTATATTTGTAAAATATAAAAACATTAATTATGGCACAAGGATATAACGACAGACTTGATGAGTCACTAGGAGCAAAAAACGGAAAGAAAAAACAATCTTTCAAGGATCGTAGAGATGAGTCAAAAGCTATGTCAAAAAAAGATTATGGACACGCATATGGCGGTGACCACTCAATGAAGTATGAAAAACACTACCCAAGTAGCGTAAAAGGACATTTAGATAAAATAATTAAAAAGTAATATGGGAAAATTATTTGTAAAAATTGGACTATGGATGCAGGGTGTATGGTGTAAGTTTCAATGCAAATGGAATTGGCTTGTTAGCAAACTATTGTTTGATATAGAGGCTTGTCCCAATAAATTATGTACTTGTAAAAAATGAAATCTAGAGGATTAGGAGATAGCGTTGAGAAGTTTACTAAAGCTACAGGAATTAAAAAAGTTGTAGATACAGTCAGTAAGGCAACAGGGAAGCCTTGCGGATGCAGTCAAAGACGTGATAGTTTAAACAGAATGTTCCCTTATAATAAATAGAATATGGCTTATCAAAAATTACAAGCAGGAAGAGCTGCGTTAGTAACACCTAGTGATACTGATGAAATTCCTAGCGTAACAGGCGGAACAAATAATGGTTGCGCTTTGTATATTGGATTACCAGGTAATGTTAGAGTAAAAACAGTTGGTGGAGACGATGTTATTTTTGTCGGATGTTATGCAGGTCAATTTTTCCCTGTTAATGTTTTGCAAGTATATGACACAGGAACTACGGCAGGAGAAATTATTGCATTATGGTAGAATATACGCAGAACAACAGTTGGTTGTTGGACATAGAGGTAAATTACACACTTATTAAAGAATAATGACTGTGCAAGACGCTAAAATATACGCTTTCAACACATTAAGCCTTGCTATTTCATTCACTCATATTGAGATGGTATTAAAATTAATTCTATTAGCAGCGTCTATAATATATACGGCACAGAGAATATGGATTAATTATAATGAAAAGGACAATAAATAAAATAATTATACATTGCTCTGCTACTCGACCATCTCACGATATAGATGCAAAAGAGATAGACAGATGGCACAAGAAAAGAGGGTGGTCAGGAATTGGCTACCATTTTTTTATTAAAAGAGATGGTCAGATAGAATTAGGAAGACCTCTTGAAAAATCAGGCGCTCATACAAAGGGACTGAATAGAAACTCTATCGGAATTTGTTATGCAGGGGGAGTAAAAGAAGAAAGAGGTGAGGATGGAAAATGGGAAGCAGACGACAATAGAACAATTGAACAAAAAGATAGTCTTTTATCTTTATTAAAGTTACTTAAAAATATATTTCCAAAAGCTACAATTCATGGACATAATGAATTTGCTAGAAAATCTTGTCCTTGCTTTGATGCTTATAATGAATACTGCGAGTTATGAAAAAAATTTTACAATGGATTACAGGTGGGGTTATAAAAGAAGTGGGCGATGTAATTGATCGTCTCACCACTACTAAAGAAGAAAAGCTTGAAGCTCAGCGATTAATTACTGAAATATTAGAAAAAGCTGATAGCGAAGCTCAAAAAGAAGTAAGTGAACGATGGAAATACGACATGCAGTCAGACAGCTGGTTGTCAAAAAACATTAGACCTGTTGTTCTTATATACCTTACAATTATATTTACTGCTTTATGTTTTACCGATGGAAACATTGGAGAGTTTAAAATAGCAGAAGCTTACATTCCAATTTTTCAAACACTATTAGTTACTGTATATGGTGCTTATTTTGTTGGACGAAGCTGGGAGAAGGCATCAAAAAAAAATAAAGAATAATTCTTTACCTTTGCATTATTAACCTTAATTAAATAAAATGAAAAATTTAGAAAAACAAGAATTGGAAAAATTACAAACTTTGAATTCAGATTTTGTGAGTTTTAAAACCCAATTAGGAGATTTGGAATTACAAAAACATTTAGTAATTGAACAAATCCAAAGTGTTAGAGCTGAATTTGCAACAATGGAAAAATTGTTGATTGAAAAATATGGCGACAACACAGTTATTAACCTACAAACTGGAGAACTAAAAGAAAAAGAAAAAGAATAAGATGGCAAAAATTAGCAATACTACATCGTATCCAAATCAATCCCCGATTGAAGGTGCGGATTATTTAATTGGAACAGCAGCTAACTCAACTCCAATTGATAAACAAACAAAAACTTTTACAATACAGGGTATTGCTGATTTTATCATTGATACTGCATTTGACGGAGTATCATACAGGCTTCCTGTTTTTACAGCTGCTACAGCAGGACAAGAATCATTTTTATTAGTCGATTCATTATTATATCAAGACACAGCTTCTCTAGGTGGTAAACCTGGAGAAGTTCTTGGTACAACTGTATACATTAACAATGGTTCAGGTGTTGGATCACTACAAGTTGCTCAAAGTACTTCAGTAGGAACAAACTTAACTGTAGGAAATGATGCTACCATAACAAATAACGCAAACATATTAAATGATTTGTATGTTGCAGGAGACTCAGTATTTGATGATTCTGTAACTATGAATCAAGAAATACGTTTAATTGGAGAAGTATACGATTCTACAAACACAATTGGAAATAATGAGCAAGTTTTAGTTTCTGACGCAAATGGAAAAGTAACTTGGCAAAACTATCAAGGTTCAGGTTTAGAATTTCAAGGAGCTTGGAATGCTCAAACCAATGTTCCAGATTTACAAAACTATCCATTAACACTTGATAATACAGGAAAGTATTGGGTTGTTTCTGTTGCAGGAACTACAGGATTACCTGGAATTGGTGGGGGAATAATTACAGATTGGGAGCCTGGGGATTGGGCTATTATTTCTGAAGACGATGCAGGAAATGTATTTTGGGATAAAATTGATAATTCATCTGTTCTAACAGGTGGAGGTACTACGGGGAACATAGCTATATGGACAGCTCCAAGAGAACTTGGAGACGCACCTATTAAGTTAGGTTCAGGAACTAGTTCTCTAGTATTCAATAACGGCAATTCAGCTACAGGAGATTATTCAAATTCATTTGGAGATAACTCTACTGCACAAGGTATAGCATCTTTTGCAGCTGGACTTTTAGCTGATGCTCAAGGAGATTATTCTGTAGCCATGGGTTACGAACCTCAAGCAGTAGGAATTTATTCCGTAGCACTTGGAGATGATTCTCAAGCTGCAAGTGAGGGTTCTGTTTCAATTGGAAAATCAAATAATGCCACAGGAATTGCTGCCATAGCAATGGGAGAAGATAATGTTACAACAGCAGCCTATGCTGTTTCAATGGGATATGGCAACTCAGCAGCTTTAAATGCGATTGCAATAGGAAAAGGAAATATTTCTTCAGGCCAATATGGCGTTGCTTTGGGTAATCAAAACCAAAGCACTAATCAAGGGGCAGTAGCCTTAGGACGAGGTAATGATGTTTCAGGAGTTGGAGCCGCTGCAATAGGTACAAATAACACAGTTATTGTAGATGATGGATTTGCTTTTGGTAAAAACAACGTAGTAAACGCAGGAACAGGACAAGGAGGCGCAGGATTTGCTTTTGGTGACAACAACACTAGCTCAGGAGCAATAGGCTTTGCAATGGGAGAGGGCAACACAGTTAGCTCATTAACAGCTCCATCATTTGCTTTAGGTGGGGCCTGTCAGGCATCAGGAGATTGGAGTATTGCAGTAGGAAAAGGAAGTACATCTTCTGCTGATAACTCCATTTCAATGGGTTATGAAAATCAATCTAGCGCAAACGCTTCGGTTGCTTTAGGATATAGAAACATATCATCTTCCGATAGCGCTGTTGCTTTAGGAAAAGAAAATACGCCTTCAGCTCAATATGCGGTTGGAATAGGTTACAATAACCAAGCAAGTGCAATAGGTACTGTCTCTATTGGAGAGTCAAATGAAGCCACTACATCTAATGCGGTAGCTATAGGTAAACTTAATAAGGCTTCAGGTGCTGAATCAGTTGCAATGGGATTGTCAAGTAATGCTAGTGGCGGTCAAGCAGTCGCATTAGGACATGCTTCAGTAGCATCTGGGATTAGCGCAACTGCTATAGGATTTGAGTCATCTTCAACAGGTGATTACGGAACTTCATTAGGATATAGAGGTTCTGCGGCAGGAGATTATTCTTTTGCAGCAGGATATCAAGCAAACGCTAATGATATAGGTTCTGTTTCTTTAGGATACAACAACCTAGCTGACACACAGTTTACTGTAGCAATCGGTTCTGACATGCAGGTAAACGATATTAAGGGCATAGGAATCGGACATTCAAGTAACCTTAATGGTGAAGAAGTTTTCGGAATTGGTAATAGTGTAATTACAAAATCATACAGAGAAACAGTTTTAGGTTCGTTTAATGCTATTGCAGCATCTCAGAATGGTACAAATTGGATAAATACAGACAGATTATTTACTATAGGTAACGGCCCTAGCGTTGGAAATGAAAGCAATGCTTTAATATTAACCAAAGCAGGTAATCTTGCACTACCAACATATGGCGGAGGAACGGTTACAGGAACTGCTACTTATAATTTATCTGTAGATGCTAATGGTAATGTTATAGAGTCAGCTATAGGAACAGCAGGTGTTACGGGAAGCGGAACTCAAAATTACATCACCAAATGGAATAGCTCTAGCAGTATTACTGATAGTATAATGTTTGAAGGAACTGCTGGAATAGGAATTGGTACAATAACTCCAAGTTATGGTATTGATACTTTTTATGGTGGAGGAGAAATAGCTTCAAATGGAATTGCTTTTGTAGCATCAGAGCCTGCTAATGGATTAATTAAAATTGGTGACATTGATGGTTATGGGGCTGCTTTAGGCTTATATGACGATTCAAGCACTCGACAAGCTTTATTAAAAGGTGGAGCATTATTAATTGGAACAGGTGGAGCGGCAAGTGAAAAATTAGAAGTAGTAGGAAATATAGTATTAAGTGGAGGCAATCAAGATGATGTTTACAGTGCTGGTGATGCGTTGTTTTTATCAGCAGGAGGTAACGCAACAAATAATACTCATATTTTAATACAAGATGCTAATGGAACGATTACGACAGATGCAGCTTCAGTTATGGGTGTGGGTGTTTCAAACCCTCAAGCCAAGCTAGATGTAAATGGCGGTATTAAAATGGGAGACACTAACGTAACTCCAAGTGCTGCTAATGTCGGTACAATGAGATACAGAGTAAGTGGAAATAATAGTTATGTAGATGTGATAATGCAAGACGGTGCTAGCTCATACACATGGGTTAACATAGTCCAGAAAAATTGGTAATTAATGGCTGTAATAAAAAAGTACGTCTCAAATGAATTTCAGGTATTTGGCGGAACTTCCAGTCAGTTTTTAAAGGCCGATGGATCGCTAGACAATAGCACTTATGTTACAGGAGGGCCTTATCTTCCTGTTGCAGGAGGAATAATGCAAGGGCCAACATATCACGGAAATAACGTGAAGTCTATTTTTGGGACGGGAAATGATTTAAGCATTTTTCATGATGGAACAGATGCTTATATTGAAAATATAACAGGGCGTGTAAAGTTTACGTCTGACATTCAAACTAGCGGTGATGTAATTGCTTCAGGAGGTACATCTTCTGAGTGGAATACAGCTTATAATGACAGCGTAGTTGGTGCAGCAGTAACAGGGACTACAACAAAAGTCCTTACTTTAACACAGCAAGACGGGGGAACCTTAACAGCAACCTGGCAAGACAATACAGACTCTACTTTTGTGTACACACAAGGAGTAGCGGCAACAACTTGGAACATACAGCATAATTTAGGAAAATTTCCGTCTGTTTCAGTTGTAAATACAAACGACTTTATCATTATTGGTGAAGTTGAATATATAGACAGTAATAACGTAACATTAACATTTTCTGCAGGGTTTGCAGGTAAAGCATTTTTAAACTAAAAAAACATGGCAATTAATTTTTTAAACAGTATTGATTTTAATAAAAATGAACTCTTTAATCCAAGACTTCAAAATGAAATAAATGATACTGCAGCAGGAACTCCTGTAGACGGACAGTTATACTATAACACAACAGATAACGTTGTAAAGTTTGGAGAAAACGGATCTTGGATTGCGCTTTCTACAGCTGTAGATACAAATACAACATACGACCTTACAGCAACAGGTTCAGGAAACGGAACCTCAACAGTTAATTTGGTTGGGTCAGATGGCACTACTGATAGTATTTTATTTACAGGTCAAGGAACAACCACAGTAACACGCTCGGGAACAACAATAACAATTACCTCAAATGACCAATATGACGGTACAGTAACATCTGTTGGTTGTACTATAAATGGTACTGCTTACTCAGCTTCAGTAGCTGATGCTACAGGTGCTGCAGCAATAACAATAGCTCCACAAGGTACTTCATCTCAATATATAGATGGTGCTGGTGATTTGCAAACGTTCCCATCTATTCCTCAAGGAGATATTACAGCAGTTACCACTACAGCACCAATAGAAGGTGGTGGAACTTCAGGTTCAGTAGATATTAGTCATGCTACTCAAACTAACACAGGAACTACAGATTCTGCTACTTTATCATTTGGCGGAACATTCGATGCGTATACAGACGTAACTACTAATGCAACAGGACACGTTACAGGCCATGAAATAACGACCTTTACATTACCTTCAAATCCAAATACAAACACAACATACACTTTACCTACAACAAATGGTAGTAATCCTGATCTTGTGTTAACAGGAAGTGATTCTAGTACTGATGTAGTTAATATGAATGGTACTGCAAACGAAGTAACAGTCGTTGGTTCAGGTACTAATACACTAACATTTGGTTTGCCAGATGATGTAACAATAACCTCTGATTTAACAGTAGGAGATAATGTTACATTGACATCAGGTAATTTAAGTGTAACAGGAACAGGTTCTTTTACAGGTCAAGTAACAGTACCTGCAACACCAAGTGCTTCTACAGATGCTGCTTCTAAAGGATATGTTTTAGAACAAGTCGCAGGAGTAGGTTCATTCCAAGGAGGATATAACGCAAGTACAAACTCACCTGCTTTAACAGGTAGTTCAAACGTTGCTTTAAATCAAGGAGACTTTTATGTAGTTACAACGGGAGGAACATTCTTTAGTGATACCGTTGAGGTTGGTGATTTAATATTTGCAAATTCAGATATTGATGCAAGTACATCACCATCAGCTTCAGACTATACAGTTGTTATAGCTGATGAAAACATTGCAGGAGAAGGAGCTACAGATGGAGCGACTCAAAAAGGTGTAGCAGGATTTAACTCTGCACATTTTAATGTAACAGCAAATGGATGGGTTTCTTCTGATATATACGGAGGCGGTTCTACATTAGGTATTGTTCCAAGTGGTGGTGGTGCAACTACATTCTTGCGTGGTGATGGTACTTGGGTAACTCCTACAGATACTCAATATAGTACAGCAACTTCAAGTACTTTAGGTTTAGTAAAACTAGGAACTAACACAACTCAAACTGTAGCAGGAAATACTGCATCAAGTACAGCTGGAAGGTCATACAAAGTACAGCTAAACGCTAGTGACCAAATGCTTGTAAATGTTCCTTGGACAGACACAAACACAACTTATACGGCAAATCAAGGTGTTGACCTGAATGGAACAACATTTAGAGCTGACCTTATTTCATATACAGCACAGTCAGTTGCGGCTAACGCAGCTTCATCTACTGCTAGTAGAACATATCCAATTCAAATCAACAGTAATGACAAACTTGTTGTTAACGTTCCATGGACAGATACAACAGGAGCGGTTACTGCGGTTGATGACGTAACTCCAGGTACTTCTTCAGGAACTCCAATAGTTGTTGACCCAACTGTAGGAAATGTTGAGATTCAATCAATGGCATATAATGGAGGCTCTAATGTAGGTCACGTTCCTTCGGGAGGTACTTCGTCTACATTCTTAAGAGGTGATGGTACATGGGCAACGCCCGTAGACACAGGAGCTTTAGGAGATAGAGTTGCTTTAACAGGCGGTAGTACTGTTGGGGGTGTAACTACATTTACATATGCAGTTACTAGTTCATTTAGCGGAGCTTCAACAGCTAAAGACGTAAAATGTGAAGTTATTAGCGCAGGTGGAGAAACAGTATATCCTGAAGTTACTAGAAGCGGAACAAACCTTGTAGTTAAATTTACAGGAACAATAAGTGATAGTGCTTATGAAGTAATACTTACTTATGTAGGTTAATTAATAAAATAATTAAATGGCAATACAATTTTTAAACGACTTAAATGTTGATAATGGAACGTTGTATGTAGACACAGCTAACTCTAGAGTTGGGGTTAACGTTTCATCTCCGCTAACAGCTTTTCAGGTTGATGGAATTACATATTTAAGAGGCGCAAAAACTCATATTGGGAAAACCGGAAATCCGGGTACCTCAGATTTAGTTTTTGTTGATTCAGCTAATGAGGAAATTAAAATAGGAGATGTAGATGGGTATTTTTTAGGAGGTACAAACAAATTTAGTAAATGGGATATACAAAATGAAGCAATTGAACATGCTTTTGATGTCGGTATAAACTGTACTCCTAAAAATAAGCTCCATGTATTTAAAGGTAATCTTTATTTAGACAATTCAGGACTAAGAGATGCTAATGGAGACTATGGTGCAGCAGGTCAAAATTTAAAATCTAAGGGTCAAGGAGTTGCAGAGTGGAGTTGGGAAAAAATGACACTAACATCTGTATTCTTCGCAAGTAGTTTTCAGTCTGGTAGTGTTATATATATGCCAATGGGCGGAACAACAAATGAGACAACTACAAATCAGTATTACAACAACTTTGTTGCTCCCTATAACGGAAGGGTTAGGCAAATAAGAATAAAACACATAAGTGGCTCTACTCCAACTGCTACTAGTTTTTCGTCTTTTAGAGTTTATGTAAACGGAAGTCTAGTCGGAAATGTAACACCGACTACTACTAGTGGTGGTTCAAACGGAATGATGGGCGTAGGAGAATATGCCGATACAGACGCTACATTTAGCGCAGGAGATAGAGTTCAATTTGCTTATGTGGCTTCTGGAAGTACAGGACATATTTATGGAGCTACAGCAACTTTTATAATAGAATACACAGAAAACAGTTAAACATGGCAACAACATTAAACAACAATATAAAACTTTCTAAACCCCTTTATAAAAACAACCCGAATATATCTGAACCTACAAAGGATTCTGATGGTCAGGTTGAAACACCTCAAAAAGAAACAGATGCAATTAATGATGCGTCAACAATAATAGATCTTGTTGATGATAACGCAAAGTTTGAAAATGTTAAAGGTCTTATTAATAATATAGAACAATTAAGAGAGGATTTAGAAGATTTATATACTTGGGTTGTTTGTGCATTTGGAAAAGACTGTAGTAAAGCCGCTGCTCAGGGGCCTAAAGGGGATACAGGAGCAACAGGGCCTCAGGGGCCTAAAGGGGATACAGGAGCTACAGGAGCTACAGGAGCTACAGGAGCTACAGGAGCAACAGGGCCTACAGGGCCACAAGGGCCTGCAGGAAGCGATGCATCTGTTAGTGGATTTAAAGGTCAAAAAACTGTAGGTAAAGAAACTTGGACATTTGAAGACGGTTTGTTAAAAACAGTAAAATAAAATGAAATATAATGGATATAAGAAAAATATCAGTAGGGGCCGACTATAAATCTAGTGCAATGCACTATATAGTTGACCAAGAAGTTTTAAATGGAAATTATTATATTCATTTAATAAAGCATGTGTTAGAAAACAATTCTATTAAAATATGGATTGAAAATAATAAAGGAGAAATATTTTTATGGAAAGAATTTAACTCTAACATGCCTATATCAATTGAATATAATATAAATTTTGAATGAAATCACCTTTTTACTTCATTGTAAAACCATGCAATGACAGAAGGTATAATCACACAAAAAAAATTGGAAATGTTGATTTTATAACAAGCACATCCAAAGAGGATTATACCGCATCAAATAGATACGCAGAAGTAATATCTGTGCCTATAAATTATAATGGAGAAATATCTCCAGGAGACATACTTTTAGTTCATCATAATGTTTTTAAATATTATAATGACATGAAAGGAAAAGAAAGAAGTGGTAAAAGTTTTTTTAAAGATAATTTATTCTTTATAGACTTCGATCAGTTTTACATGTATAAACATGACGATAAATGGTCGTGTCATTCTAAATATTGCATGGTAAAACCAATTAAAAAACAAAACCACTACCTTAAAACACACCAAGAAGAAGAGCCTTTAGTCGGTGTGTTAAAATACTCAAATCAAGAATTAAATAGAAAAGGTATTAGGGAGGGTGATAAGATTTCTTTTCAGCCCAATAGTGAATATGAGTTTACTGTAGATGGAGAAAAACTTTACAGAATGTTTACTAACAATATAACTTTAATGCTATGAATAATACTGAATTAAAATTAGAAATTATAAAGGCAGGAAAAAAAGCTGTCAAAGAGCTTATTAAAGTTGCAAATGAAAGCATTTTAAAAAAAGACTTAGACGGGCTTGCACCTGATATAGCAGCAGATAGACTTAAAAATGCAGCAGCATCTAAGAAGTTGGCAATATTTGATGCATTTGAAATATTAACAAGGATAGAAGAAGAAAATAATATGATTCAAAATGACAAAACCGATAGTAAAGCTTCGTCTTTTAAAGGTTTTGCAGAAGGTAGGTCTAAGTAATGTACGAGCAAACTTTATATAAAATATTAGAAGACGCTATACCAGAAAATGTAATAAAGTCCAACAATAAAAAAAGACTTTGGCAATATGGGTATAACAAAGAATATGATGTTGTAGTTATATCAAAAAGCGGCATGATTGGTGAGGTGTATGAAATACAGAATTTAAAAATTGCTTTACCTAAAGAAGAAGACGTATATTATTTTGAAAATAATTATTGGAGCGATATAGAATATCCTAAGGAATTAAGCAAAATAAAAAGCGTGTTTGATTGGGATAAATATCCTGACAATTTTAAAGAAAAATGGTATGACTATATTGACAAAGAGTTCGAAAGAAGAGAAAAAGGTTTTTGGTTTTTTAATAAAGACAAGCCTTCTTATATTACTGGCTCTCATTACATGTACTTGCGCTGGACCAAGATTGATGTTGGGCAGCCAAACTTTAGGGAGTCAAACAGATTATTCTTTATTTTCTGGGAAGCTTGTAAAGCAGACGGAAGGTCTTACGGAATGTGCTATCTTAAGAACAGACGTTCTGGATTTAGCTTTATGTCGTCATCAGAACTTGTGCATTTGGCCACAACCTCACGAGATTCACGTTATGGCATATTGTCAAAAACAGGGTCGGATGCTAAAAAGATGTTTACCGATAAGGTCGTACCGATATCCCTCAACTATCCCTTCTTTTTCAAGCCCATCCAAGACGGAATGGATCGTCCCAAGACAGAACTTGCCTATAGAGTACCCGCATCAAAACTTACAAGAAAAAAATTGGATGCAAACGAAACCGTTAAAGAGCTTGAGGGACTTGACACCACAATCGACTGGAAAAACACGGGGGACAACTCCTATGACGGAGAAAAACTGAAATTACTTGCTCATGATGAAAGCGGAAAATGGGAAAAGCCTGACAATATTTTAAATAATTGGAGAGTTACAAAAACCTGTTTAAGATTAGGTAGTAGAATTATAGGAAAATGTATGATGGGGTCTACATCAAACGCACTAGACAAAGGGGGCGGTAATTTTAAAAAACTATACAATGATTCAGATGTTACAAAAAGAAACAGGAATGGACAGACTAAGTCAGGATTATATTCTTTGTTCATACCTATGGAATGGAATTACGAGGGATTCATTGATTCTTATGGAATGCCTGTATTCGAAACGCCACAGGAGGATTGCGTTGGCCCTCACGGAGACATTATTGATACAGGGGTTATAGACCATTGGAACAATGAGGTAGAGGGTTTAAAGTCAGATCCTGACGGATTGAATGAATATTACAGACAATTTCCTAGAACTGAATCTCATGCTTTTAGAGACGAGAGCAAACAATCCCTGTTTAATCTTCAAAAAATTTATCAGCAAATAGACTATAATGATTCTTTAATAAAAGACAGGTTTATAACTAGAGGTTCTTTTTCTTGGAAAAACGGAATAAAAGACACTCAGGTTATATTTTCTCCCAATGACAGGGGAAGATTCTATGTTTCGTGGACTCCTAACAAACATTTACAAAATCAATATTACATTAAAGGCGGAGTCAAATATCCTAAAAACGACCATATGGGTGCTTTTGGCTGTGATAGCTATGATATTTCAGGAACAGTTGGTGGTGGTGGTTCGAATGGAGCTTTGCATGGAATGACTAAATTTCACATGGACGAAGGGCCTACTAATGAGTTTTTTTTAGAATATATAGCTAGGCCGCAAACTGCTGAAATATTTTTTGAAGATGTGCTTATGGCTTGTGTGTTTTATGGAATGCCTATATTAATAGAAAACAATAAACCTAGACTTTTATATCATTTTAAAAATAGAGGATATAGAGGTTATTCCATGAATAGGCCTGACAAAGTTTACACAAAGCTTTCTAAATCAGAAAAAGAATTAGGTGGTATACCTAACAGTTCAGAAGATGTAAAACAAGCTCATGCAGCTGCTATAGAATCTTACATAGAAAAACATGTTGGATTAGATTTAGATGGAGTTTTTAGAGATTCAGATTGTATGGGTTCTATGTATTTTAGTAGAACTTTAGAGGATTGGGCTAGGTTTAATATTAACAACAGAACTAAGTTTGATGCTTCAATTAGTTCAGGTTTGGCTATTATGGCCACACAAAAGGGCCTTTATCAGCCCATTAAAAAGAAATCAAAAATAAAACTTAACTTTGCAAGATACGACAATAAGGGAAGTTATAGCCAAATTATACAATAAATGGAGGATGTAAAAATCACGCTAAACCCAACAGGATTTCCTAGTCAATTTGTTTCAGATAAACAAAAAGACTCTTTTGAATTTGGGTTACAAATAGGACAAGCCATTCAATATGAATGGTTCAGAAAAGATGGAGGCCAAAGCAGGTTCTACAATCAATGGGCTGATTTCCATAGATTAAGATTATATGCTCGTGGAGAGCAATCAATTCAAAAATATAAGAATGAATTAGCCATTGATGGTGACTTAAGTTATTTAAACCTTGACTGGACTCCTGTACCTATAATTCCCAAGTTTGTTGATATTGTCGTAAATGGTATGGCTGACAGGGTATTTAAGATAAATGCTTTTGCTCAAGACGGAATGTCTTTAGAAAAAAGAAGCGAATATCAAATTCAGTTAGAAAAAGATATGTTAGCTAAACCCGTTATGAAACAGGTTCAGCAATCATTAGGGATAAATACATTTGCAACATCTGAAGAAGATGTGCCAAATACATCCGAAGAGTTGGCGTTACATATGCAACTCAAATACAAACCATCTATTGAGATTGCAGAAGAAGAAGCAATCAATACAGTTTTAGCTGAAAATAGATACTACGAAATACAAAAACAATTATACTACGACCAGACAGTTCTGGGTGTATCTATGTGTAAGAATACCTTTAAGCCAGGCTCTGGTATTTCTATTGAATATGTAGATCCTGCAAATGTTGTACACAGCTACACGGAAGATCCGCATTTTCAAGATTGTTTTTATTGGGGAGAAATTAAAACCATGCCTATCGTTGAGCTTAAAAAGATAGACACTAGTTTAACTAGACAAGACATGGATGAGATAGCAAAATATAGTCAAAGTTGGTACGACTATAATAATACTGCTCAATATTATAACAATAGTTTATTTAGTAGAGACAGCGCTACATTGTTGTTTTTTAACTACAAAACAACACACACTTTTACATACAAGAAAAAAATAAATTCGTCTGGAGCTGAAAAGGTTATAGAAAAGGACGATACTTTTAATCCAACTCCTGAAATGCAAGAAGAAGGAAAGTTTAAAAAAGTATCTAAAACTATAGACGTGTGGTATGAGGGTGTAATGGTTATGGGAACAAATATTCTTTTGAAATGGCAAATGGCAGAAAACATGGCTAGACCTCAATCTGCATCTCAAGAAGTTTATCCCGAATATGTAGCATGTGCGCCAAGAATGTATAAAGGTGTTTATGAGTCGTTAGTGAGAAGAATGATAACCTTTGCAGATTTGATTCAAATAACACATTTAAAACTACAACAAGTAATATCTAAAGTTGTTCCTGATGGTGTATTTATAGATGCAGATGGATTAAATGAAGTTGACTTAGGAACAGGTCAAGCATATAATCCTGAAGATGCATTGCGAATGTTTTTTCAAACAGGTTCGGTTATTGGTAGAAGCTACACTCAAGATGGAGATTTCAATCAAGCTAGAGTTCCAATTCAGCAATTAAATAGTAATTCAGGTCAAGGCAAAATACAAAGTCTTGTTGGGTCTTATAATCATTACTTACAAATGATGAGAGACGTTACAGGATTAAATGAAGCTAGAGATGGTTCTACACCTGATTCATACTCATTAGTTGGGTTGCAAAAATTAGCAGCCTTAAGTAGCAATACAGCAACAAGACATATTTTAGATGCAGGTCTTCAAATAAGCCAAAGGTTGTGTACTGCTTTATCTAGCAGAATAGCAGATGTTTTGGAGTATTCTGATTTTAGAGAAGAATTTGTAAATCAAATCGGAAAGTTCAACGTAGGACTTTTGGATGAGATAAGTAAATTATATTTAAGTGACTTTGGAATATTTATAGAAATAGAGCCTGACGAGGAAGAAAAGAAAATGCTAGAGCAGAATATTCAAATGGCATTACAAAGAGATTCTATAAATTTAGAAGATGCAATTGATATTAGAGAAATAAGAAATTTAAAATTAGCTAATCAAGTTTTAAAACTTAAAAGAAAAGCCAAACAAGACACAGAAGAGAAGCAAAAAGCCGCAGCAGCTCAACAACAAGCGCAGATTAATGCTCAGTCTCAACAAATGGCCGCACAAGCTGCTATGCAAAAACAACAAATGGAGCAACAAGCTGCAATACAATTAGAGCAAGCCAAAGCAGAATTTGCTGTTAAAAAGATGAGAGGAGAAGCTTCTATAAAAGCAGAGCTTATGAATTTAGAGTTTCAACTACAAATGAAACTTAAAGGAGTTGATGTTAATCTAAAACAGATGGAGCAGAAAGGATTGGAGGAAAGAGAGATGCAACGAGAAAAAGCTAAGTCAGAAAGAATATCTCAGGCTAACACAGAACAATCAAAGCTTATAGAGCAAAGAAAAAACAACTTGCCTTCAATAAGTTTTGAATCAAATGAGGATAGTTTAGATGGATTTGACTTGGCCGAGTTTGAGCCTAGATAGGCTTAAAATTCAATTATAATTATATATTAACTTTGTAAAAAATTAAATCAAATGGAAATTAAAGTAAAATCATTAGAATCTGTACCTGAAAAATCAGTACAGGAAGTAGAGGAAAAACTACTACAAAAGCATGAAGAAGAAAACTCACAACAGGAAGCTGTTGTTGAAGATACCGCTACGGAGACTGCTGCAGAGCAGCCTGTAGAACAAAATACCGAGCAGGTCTCGGAAGTTGAAAGTCCAACTATAAAAGACGAAGACGTTCTTTCATATATTAAAGATAGATATAATAAAGATATATCTTCTGTAGATGATTTGTTTGCTCAAAAAGAACAAGCAGGAAATCTACCGGAAGACGTGTCTAAATATTTGGATTTCAAAAAACAAACTGGTCGTGGATTTGAAGATTTCGTAAAAGCCAACAGGAACTATGATGAATTAAATGACGATCAAGTATTAGCTGAATATTATTCTTTAACAGAGTCTGATTTAGATAATGAAGACATTAATTATTTAATGAATGAAAAGTTTTCATATGATGAAGAGTTAGATGACGAGAAGGAGATAAAAAAGAAAAATATTGCTAAAAAAAGAGAACTTTCAAAAGCCAAAAAGTATCTTAACGAGTACAAAGAAAAGTATAGTATTCCTCTTGAGTCAAGTGGGAATGCTTTTTCTGAAGAACAACTTAAGGAAATAGAGGCTTATAAAAGTTATATAAAAGAATCTAAATCTGCATTAGAGGCTAACCAAAGGAAAAATGAGTTTTTTTTAAAGAAGACAAATGAAGTTTTTAATCCTGAGTTCAAAGGTTTTGAGTTCGAAGTAGGAGACAAAAAAGTAAAGTATTCTTATGGTGATGTCAATGAGATGAAGTCTAAGCAAAGCGATTTAAACAATTTCGTCAAAAAATATGTAGGCGAAGACGGTTTGATAAGTGATGCTAAAGGGTGGCATGCTGCATTAAGTGCAGCTATGGATCCTCAAAGATTTGCAAGTTATTTTTATGAGCAAGGGAAAGCTGATGCAATTCAGGACGTTACTAAAAAAAGCAAAAACGTCAATATGAATATCAGACAAACTCCTCAAGCAATTGGAGATACAGGTTTCAAGGCAAGACAAGTTTCGGACTCTAGCGGAAGAGGATTAAAAATTAGAAGTAAAAAAAATAGTTAAAAAATTAAAAAGTTAAAATTATGGCAGTAGATACAGTACCTGGGTTTGACTTGCAACCAAGTTCAGAACAGGTCTTATTACAGACAAACTACATTACCAACTTTGACTTCTTGAATCAGTATCTTCCTGATACTTACGAGAAAGAATTCGAGCGTTATGGTAATCGTACAGTAGCATCATTCTTAAGAATGGTAGGCGCTGAAATGCCTTCTAACTCTGACCTTATCAAATGGGCAGAGCAAGGAAGATTACACACTAAATACACAAACGTTACGTCAGCAGCAGTAGCAGGCTCCCTTACAGCTACTTTGACAATCAACGATGTGCTTGTACCTGGTTCAGGTTCAATTGCATTAAGAATTGGGCAAACAGTTATGTTGTCTGATAGTTCACTTAATTCAGTTAACAGCAACAAGGCAATCATTACTGATGTTGACACAGGAGCTGGAACAATTGACGTAGCATATTATGAAGCAGCAGGTCAATCAATGGCTGATGCAGTACAATGTTCATTGTTTATCTATGGTTCTGAGTTTCAAAAAGGAACTAGCGGAATGCAAGGACAATTAGAAGCTGATGACAGTATTTTTGAAAATTCACCAATCATCATTAAAGACCACTACGCAGTTAGCGGTTCTGACATGGCTCAAATTGGATGGATTGAAATTACTACTGAAAATGGAGCTACAGGATACCTATGGTATTTAAAATCAGAGCATGAAACTAGACTTCGTTTCGAAGATTATCTAGAAACAGCTATGGTTGAGGCAGTACCTGCAGAAGTAGGCTCTGGTGTAGCAGCTATTCAGCAAGGTGTACAAGGTTATGCAGCTGGTGTAGGTAACAAAGGTTCAGAAGGACTTTTCTATGTTATCGAAGACCGAGGAAATGTATGGAGTGGTGGTAACCCAACAACTCTTGCAGATTTCGATGCAATCATTCAAAGACTTGACAAGCAAGGTGCTATTGAAGAAAACGTAATTTTCTTAAATCGTGATTTTGGATTTGACGTTGACGATATGTTAGCTCAACTTAATGGAGCTGCTCAAGGTAATAATGTTAATGGTACTTCTTATGGTTTATTTGACAATGACGCAGAAATGGCATTGAATCTTGGATTCACTGGATTCCGTAGAGGATACGATTTCTACAAAACAGACTGGAAATATCTTAACGACCCAACAATGCGTGGTGATATTGTAGGTGGAGCTATTAATGGGGTATTAGTACCTGCAGGTTCTACAACAGTTTACGACCAAGTGTTAGGTAAAAACGCTAAGAGACCATTCTTGCATGTACGTTACAGAGCTTCAGAAACTGAAGACAGACGTTACAAGACTTGGATTACAGGTTCAGCAGGTGGAGCTTCAACTTCTAGCTTAGATGCTATGGAAGTGAACTTCTTATCTGAAAGAGCTTTATGTACTTTAGGTGCTAACAACTTCTTTATCTTTAAATAAGATATAGATAATTATAACAAAGGGGGTGGTTAACCCCATCCCCTTTTTTTATTAAATAAAATTAAAATCAAATGAAAAAAAATAAAAAATCTTTTGTAGATAAAAGCTACAAACTTACCAAAGAAAAAGCTCCATTGAGCTATACAATTCCTTCAAGAAATACTAAAAGAAGCAGCCTCCTTTACTTTGATGAGGAAACAGGAACAAATCGTTCTATGAGGTATGCTAGAAATCAAAAAAGTATATTTGAAGACGAACAAGACGGAACAGCCATTTTAGAACCTATTATTTTTGAAGACGGGTTTTTAAGAGTTCCAAAAGAAAATCAAGTATTACAAAAATTCTTAGCCCTTCATCCTCAAAACGGGAAATCTTTTGTTGAAGTAGATAGAGAAAAAGATGCCTCTGTAGATGTTGATCAATTAGATTTAGCTTTAGAAGCTCAATTAATGGCAAAAGATTTAGACATTGAAATGCTTGAAACAGTTGCTAGAGTTGTAATAGGATTACGAGTTGACAACTTAACTACGGCAGAATTAAAAAGAGATGTTAGATTATTCGCAGGAAAATATCCAGATGAATTTATGGAGTCTTTAAATGACCCATTATTAGCACTACAAAACAAGTGTGCTAAGTTTTTTACTGAAGGATTATTAATTCTTAAAAATAAAAAAGACGTCTATTATAATATTAAAGGAAATAAAAGCAAATTGCTTACAGTTCCTTATGGAGAAGACCCATTATTTATATTAGCTTCTTTCCTTCAGAGTGATGAAGGATTAGAGGTTTTGAGAATATTAGAGGATAAACTATAGCATATAGACCACTAACCAAGCAAGAGGGGGTTTCAAAAATTTGAAGCCCCTTTTTTTGTATCTTTGTAAAAAGATTAATTAGGCATGATAAATACAGTAAGAGCTACCGTCCTTTCTATCGCAAATAAAAACAATTTTGGTTATATAACACCTGCTGATTTTAACTTATATGCAAAGCAGGCTCAGTTAGATATTTTTGAAGATTATTTTTATCAATATAACTCTCAAACAGTAAAACAAAATGCGAGAGTGTCAGGTTCAGGTTATGCAGATATATTAAAAGGAATAGAAGAAGTAGTAGATAGTTTTTCATCTACAAGGGCCTTATTAAATAGTGGACTAAATAATTATCAACTTCCTGAGGATTACTACCTTATGAATAAGATAAATTATTATCCCAACTTCATAGCAAGTGGCACAGGAACAATAGTATCGCCTCTTTCTCCGAATAGAATAATCGATCAAAACGCAAACTTTATAAATTCAGGCGTTCAACCAGGGATGTTGGTTACAAATATATCTAATCCTGTTGACCCAAGTATTCCAACTACAGGAGCTAGTGCTTTTGTTGTAAGCGTAACTAATGCTCAACAATTAGAATTATCATCTAGTGTTCTTGATGTTACTAATCAAGGATATGCAATTGTAAACACATCAGGAATAACAGAGGTAGAAAGAGTTTCTCAAAATAAAATATTTTATTTAAACTCATCACATCTAACTCAGCCTAACGCTACATTTCCTGCATATGTTTTAGGGGGAGCCACAACTACAGCATATGGAAATACAATAACTGTTTATCCAAATACCTTAACAACAGAGGGTACAATTATAAGTCAATACATTAGGTATCCTAAAGACCCTAATTGGACGTATTTTAACGTTATTACAGGAGGCGAGCCTAGTTTTGATGAAACAGCTCCTGATTATCAGGATTTTGAATTACCTGAATCAGATGAAACAAACTTAATTAATAAGATACTGCAATATGCAGGAATGTCTATACGAGAAATACAGTTAGCGCAATTCGCAAAAGGCGAAGAAAAAGAAGCAGAACAACAAGAAGGATAAATTATGGCATATATAACAGAATATCAGTATTACGAAAATACAGGAAACCCAAACACGTTAGATGAAAATTGGGGGTCATATCAATATGTTTCTTTGAACGACATTGTGCGAAATTTTATTTTGATGTATGTTGGAAATGACAAATTGATAAACAATATTGAAAGATACAATATAGTATTTCACGCTAAAAGAGCAATACAAGAGTTGAATTATGATTCAATGAAAGAGGTAAAAGTATTGGAGTTAGAAGTATGTGACACGTTGAGATATGTTTTACCACATGACTATGTTAATTGGGTGAGAATATCATTATACAAAAATGGTCTTCTAATGCCTTTAACAGAAAACATTCAAACAAATTGGAGTGACGCTTACTTACAAGATAATAATTGTAGAATTTTATTTGACCACGATGGAAATATTTTAAAACCATCTACATCAACTGTTGATTTACAAAGAATTACGGGTGGTAAAAAAAGCATTTACTTAAACAATGAAAGTCCATACAACGGACAAGAAGGCTACTTTTATAATGGATTATGGTATTTTGAATACCCTATTGGAGGTAGATATGGATTAAACACAGAAACAGCAAATCAAAACCCTACATTTAAAATAAACAAAAAGTCAGGAGTTATTAATTTTAGTTCTGATATGGCAGGTGAGTTATGTGTTTTGGAATATGTGTCTGATGGAATGGAAAACGGAAACGATTCTGAAATTAGCGTAAATAAACTTTTTGAGGAGTTTATATATGCTTATATGAAGTTTGTTATCTTATCAAGCAAATATGGTGTTCAAGAGTACATTATAAATAGGGCTAGAAAAGAAAAATCAGCCCTTTTAAGAAATGCAAAATTAAGATTAAGTAATATACATCCTGGACGATTATTAATGAATCTAAGAGGACAAAACAAATGGATAAAGTAGTATGCCTAAGATTCAAAAGAACTTTATAAAAGGACGAATGAACAAGAGCGTTGATGAACGCTTAGTTCCTAATGGCGAATATGTTGATGCTTTAAATGTTAGATTAGGTTCAACAGAAGGCACAGAAATAGGTGCTGTTGAAAATTCAAAAGGTAACGAACTTATTGTGCAGCTAGAGTTTTTGGGTAGTCCTTTAAGTGCAAATGCTAAATGTATTGGTGCGTATGAAGACGGGGCCAATGAAACAATATATTGGTTTGTTAATGACCCTACAAATGGTCTGTCTTCTACGGGTAAAGTAGATATGATAGTTTCTTATAACACTAGAACTTTTGTGTTGTTTTATCATGTTATATCAACTTCTATACTAAATTTTGATAAAGATTATTTGGTTAATGGAATAAACCTAATAGGAGAACTTTTGTTTTTTACAGACAATCTCAATCCTCCAAGAAAAATAAACACAACAAGAACTTATCTTCAGCCTGATGGAGCTACTGTTGACCAAATTACAGAGCAAGATATAGGCGTAATAGTTGCCCCACCATTAAACGCCCCTACAATACAACAATTTGAAGTAGGAGGTGGTGAAAATTACATGGAGGAGCTTTTACTAAGTTTTGCATATAGATGGCAGTATGAGGACGGAGAGTATTCAGCTTTATCGCCATTTAGCGAATATGCATTTACGGCAGGCCCTTATAATTTTGATTACGGAAGCTACAACCAAGAGGGGATGCGAAATGTATTCAATTCCGTAAACATAACTTTTGATACAGGTGGTAGAAATGTAAAAGATGTAGATGTTGTTTTTAAATTTAGCACAAGCACATCAGTAAATGTTATAGAAAGATTTAATAAAGTAAATGAAGGTTGGTTAGATAACACGCAACAGACATTAACTTTTACTAATAAAAAAGTATATACAGCGTTACCAGAAGAGCAACTTATAAGGCTTTTTGATAATGTTCCAAGAACTGCTCAAGCTCAAACCATCATGGGAAACAGGTTGATGTATGGAAATTATCTTGATGGCTATAATATAGAAAGTGAAGATGGCGCACCTATTTATTTAGATTATGATTTAGAGCTAATAAGCGAAAGACTAGATAATGACGAAATTATAGGGGTACTAAGTAATTTTACTTACACCATAGATGGTTCTGTAAGCACATCAGCTGCAAAAGTAACCATAGATTATGGAGGATTAGATTTAGTTGAAGGCGCACAAATTGGAGTTGCTTTTAACTATAGACATTCAGATTATAGTGGAGATCCAAATTATGATGATGGAAGCGCTCCAGAAAATGAATTTACATATACTTGGATTTTTCAATTACAACAAGACTATTCTAGTGTTTATCAAATGGCTACAAGCCCTGAATTTATTGAGGCTGTTAGCGAGTTTGTGCCTTTACCAGATAATCAATGTTTAGCAATTTATGGAGGAACTGAAATTGGCTCTAGTTTAACAGACAATTATGTTTGTGGCGTACAAAGTAAAACAGGATGGGAATTTATAGGCTTTGGTTTAAGCAATAGCCCTCAGGGATTTGGGATAGAGGCTAGTCAGGGTAGTGATGAAATTAGTTTTATTATACCTGCTTTAGAATTTGAGGAATACGACCAAACAGTAAATCCCCCAACGCCTACAGGCAATATCGCTTATGAATATCTTACTGCAACGAACGCAGAAGGTCTTTATGCTCAAGATAGCTCAAAGGGTAGTTTACATAGCAATAGAGATTACGAGGTAGCTATTGTTTATATGGATGAATATGGAAGGTCATCAACAGCTTTGGTTGATACAGATAATACAGTTTTTGTTCCATGTGACAGGTCAATTACTAAAAACAGCATAAGGGTTCAATTAAATAGCTATCCCCCATATTGGGCAACAAAATATAAGTTTGTTATAAAGGAGTCAAAAGGCCTATATAGAACCATATATGCAAATATTTTCTTTCAAGAAGAGGAAACAGGAGATATATACTATCTTCTTCAAGGCGACAATACAGACAAGGTTAAAGACAATGGAGTTTTGTATGTAAAGGTAGATACAAATGGGCCTGTTATAAATTGTGCCTCTACAAAAGTTTTAGGATATGGCTCAGAAGCCAAAGATTTTTTATGCGAAAAGGATGCTAACGGGAATGTAATTTCAGGAACATGCGGACAGCCTTCGGGCGTTTACATGAAATTGAAAGCTACAAATTTTGCAGCTAACAAACCGCCCGATGCAAGAATAGAAAGATTTGATGATGATGGAGATAATTATCCAATTTCTGCGGTTTCATGTTCGATTGATGACGTTGACAATCCAGGGCAAAGAATACCCTTTGATATACCTGCAGGTTCTATTATAAATTTAGAAATTGCAGCAAACAGAAGAGGTAGGGGAAGTTCATGTGGTAGTAGATATTTTTTATATAAAAAGAAATTTGTATCAACACAAGACTACGACAGTTTATACGATTGGGTTATAGGAGATAATATCAATTTAACAAATGGAGTTTCAACAGGAGATGATGACACTATTAACGTTCAAAATCAGTACGATGATATAAAACCGTTCCCTACTTTTCTTGCAACACAAGGTCAAAGTTATGTTGGCTTTCAGTCAAATGGAACACCTGGTGCTTGGGGTACTAATGATTTATTTTTAGTTTATCAAAGCGGAACACCAAAGTGCGATAGCCCTAATAAAAGAGGCTCATATAACAGAATAAAACTAGAGGTTGAAAGAGCCGCATCTTTGTGTGTTTTTGAAACAGAACCTCTAGAAACAAATGATGAGCTTTATTATGAAAACGAACAAACATTTGATATTGTAAATGGATATCATATGTCAGGAACCTCTGACGCAGACCAAGACCAAACAGCATCTCTACCCGCTATTGTGGATTTAACTTTTTTCAATTGCTACACATTTGGAAACGGAGTAGAGAGCAGTCATGTTTTAGATGGACTAATAAAACCAATGGTTGAATTAGGAGAAAAGGTAACATCAGTATCTGAGGAAGAGTACAAAGAAGTTCAAAGATTTTCAGACATTACTTATAGCGGAGTATTTAATCAGGAAACAAATCTAAATAAGTTAAATCAATTTAACTTAGGTCTTACAAACTTCAAGACATTAGAAAGAGCATATGGGCCTGTTAGAAAACTTCATGCTAGAGAAACTGATATACTTGCACTTCAAGAAGACAAAATATCATATGTTTTAGTAGGAAAAAACTTACTTTCAGATGCCGCAGCAGGAGGTGCAATAACATCTGTTCCTGAGGTATTAGGCACGCAGCTTGCTAGAATAGAAGAGTTCGGAATAAGCAACAATCCTGAGAGTTTTGCTTCATATGGATATGATGTATTTTTTACAGATGCCAAGCGAAGTTCCGTTATACAGTTAAAAGGAGGTTCTGCAAAAGCAGACAGATTAAGCGTTATATCTGAAGCAGGAATGAGGTCTTGGTTTAGAGACCTGTTCAGAGATTCTTTTGAGACTCAAAAATTAGGAGGGTTTGATCCGTATATGAATGAGTTTGTTTTAAGTTCAAACTCTCAAAAACTACCTCAACCTCCTGAGGTAAGGCAATGTGGTTATGTTTTAAACATGAGCCTAACTCCTGTTAAAAAAGAAATTACAGTTGACTACTCAACAATTATAGGTCAAGCAGATATAGATTATGACGTTACAGGTAGCGTAAACATTCAAGTTGTTTGGAATAATAATTTAGTTGTAAACAGCACGGTGACAGGAAGCGGTACTGTTTCTTTTAACAAAACAGCAAATAACCCAACTGAAGCTCATGTAACAATTACACCTATAAACGGAGAGGCTACATTCCAAATAGAGTTTAAATGTCCTTCTGCCCCAGAACTTACTGTAAAAGAAATAGTTATAAATTTTGCAGGAGATGTAAACCTTACTACAACATGTAGATACAGATGGAGTCTAGGAACTCAACTAAGCCCCTATAGTACAAATATTTTAACACTAGAACAAGATGGAGTTTCGTTGTTTAACGAAAGCACAGGGCCTTCTTCTTTCGGTTCAATACCTTCTGTAGGCGCAACCGTAATTATGAAAAACAGACAAAACCCAGGGCAAACATTTGTATTTGACCCTGCGTCTGATAAGTTTAAATATTTAGTTAGCAATGTAAATTATGACGAAGCAGACCTCAACACGTTGCTACCTTTATTGAATACAGCAACCCCAATAACAGGTTCTGCTCCAGAATATGAAGCGAGCTTTACTTATAGTTCACAAGCTGACTATATGTATTTGGTTTGGGATTTAAGAGAGCCTACATTGCTAGAATTTTGTTACGATGCAACTAGTCCTAGTGATGCCTGCTGCGAATGTGACGAACCAACAGACCCTGTTTAAAAATTAAATTATGCCAAGTATAGAAAATAAATATATAGACTCACAAGATTTTGCTACTGCAACAGCAGTTTATGACGATGTCAATTTAACGACAAAAGCGTCTGATGGAATATACCAATACAACAGTCAGTATAGGACTCAACTCAATGGAGTTTTAGGGCCGTTATTTACATGTGAGGAATGCGGTATACCCTGTGGAGGAACGTTAAACCCTCCTGCTGGAGCAACAGGCTTATATCAATTAGACATATCTGTTGGAAGCACTTCCAACGATACAGGTGCTATTCTCGTTTACTTCAATCCCCAGAGTGTTCCTGACGGAATAAGGGTTTTGTATGACGGTGTTTATTATAATAGACTATCAAGTCCTACAGACGGAAACAGGCAGTCAACAAGTGGTGTTGCAGATGCGTTTACAATATTAGGAAACCCAACGAATAATTGTGTTCCTAATGCTCCAAATACCTCTAATTATAACTTTTTTGATGGCTATGATAATACAGGATGGTTAGGCGGCACTCCATCACCTCAAAGCATAACTATAAATACAGGAGACGATGTAAGAGGTGGAATGAATGAATTTAATTTATTAGTAGTGCCAAAACCGAATGCATTACCAGGGAATGTAACAATACAAGTGCTAGGGCCATGCGGCAATACAGGGTGGAACTTGTCGGTGGAATGCCCTGCGGCCTTACCTTCATTTCAAGCAAAGGGTATATTTGGTTCAATATCTTGTCAGGCAACAGATACAACTCTATATTTTGGTAGATTTCAGGGAGATACAAACAATTACCCTATATTAAATAATCCTGTATTTTCAGACCACGATGGCGTAAATAGAGTTACGGATCAAAACTATATAATGGATAATAACCAAGTAATTACAGTAACAAATGGCGTTGTAAGTAATATACAATCTTGCGACCCAACATAAAATATAACACATGTCAGTACAACCAATAGAAGACTACACTATAACGTTCAGCGAATCAGTAAAAGGATGGCCATCTTTTTATAGTTATCATCCTGATTTTATATTAGGAATGAATCAGTATTTGTATACGTTTAGCGGAGGCAATTTGTACAGACATAACACAAACAACATAAGGAATAGGTATTATGGAGTTGATTATCCATCAACAATTACAGGTGTTTTTAATCAAGAACCTACAACTGTTAAGGTTTTTAAAACCATTGAGCTTGAAAGTGATGACTCTTGGGATTGCAGTATATTAACAGATTTAAGTACAGGACTGATAGATGAGTCTTATTTCGAGCAGAAAGAAGGGGCTTGGTTTGCTTTTATTAGAAGAGTTGCAGGAAGCGAAGACTTTGCTTTGCGTTCTACACAGGGTATTGGAAGCTTTATCTCTACAAGTGGCGTATCTCCTGGGACTATAGATTTAGATTTTTCTGTATCTATAAGTAATATTATTAATTATGGAGACTTAGTTTATTTTAAAGCTGGCGCAACGATAACTAAAGTTGGCCCTATAACAAATATAAACAGCAGTAGGACAAGTATTTCAATTGATGCTACAGACTTTTTGCCTGCAGGGTCGGTTATACCAACAGGTTCTTTAATATTTACTACCAAAAATAGCGTTGCAGAATCCTACGGAGCTACAGGTTATTTTATGCAATTTACACTTACAAACAACAATACATCTGCAGTAGAGCTTTTTACTGTAGATTCTGACGTCTTCAAAAGTTTTCCTTAGAATTTGTATCTTTGCGTAAATGGAATTTACTATAAGAGAATTAAAAGAGAATGATTATAAAGAAATTCTAGTTAAATGGTGGAAAGATTGGAGATGGACACCACCTCCAAAAGATTTTCTTCCAGATGACGGAAAAGGTGGATTTATAGTTTATGATGAGGATATTCCTGTATGTGCAGGATATATGTATGTTACAAACTCAAAAGTTGGTTGGTGCGATTGGATTGTGTCCAATATTGAGTATAAAGATAGAAAAAAAAGAAAAAAAGCGTTGTCTTTTTTAGTTAGTATGTTAAGCTATACATTAAAGTTAAGTGGGTGTAAATATGGATATGCATTATTAAAGCACGACTCTTTAATAAAAATCTACGAAGATAACGGATACATAAAAGCAGATACTTATAACGCAGAAATGATGAAATTATTATAATATGGCAGCATTTACAACAATAGCGGCAGCAACAGTAACAGTAGGTAGTCAAGTGGCAAAAGGTATTTTTGCAGGAGACGCTGCGAAAACAGCGGCAAGACAAGCAGGAAGATTTGAGCTTGAAAAAGAAAGGCTACAAGAAGAATCTATAGCTAAACTAGAACAAAACTTTTTAGATGAAGTTAGAGTAGCTACAGATATTTACGACAGAAAACTACAACAAGATAACATAACAGGAGCTACTATTATTGAAGCAGCTCAAGAAGGCGACCAAAGAGGGGTGGCTGCCACAGCAGGTAAAGTTAAAGCCGCAACAGACATGCAAACAGATAAAACTGCTGAAAAGTTTGCGGATCAAAAACTAAATATAGATTTAGCTAGAGCGCAAGCAGATGAAAAATCAGCAGAAGAAATAGCGGCTCTTATGGATGATAGAGCTGCAGCCGCAGGCGTTAAAGCTGATGCATTAAATCAACAAGCAGACGATTTAAGCGGACAAGCTACAGATTCATTTTTATCAGCAGGAGTAAGCGCTTTACAATTTGGTATAGGAGCTTTTGGCGGTTTAGGTGGAGGTAAAAATATGCAGGGAAAGGCTGCAGACTCGTTAGTTGCTTCAGGTGAATTTGCAGACCGAGCAGAAGCATTGAAATCTTTAGATGGCTTATCTAGAAAAAATCTAAGACAAGTTATTGAAACAGGAAGACCTTATGCTACTCCGGTATCCACTCTTAAGCCTAAGGGGATATCAACAGGAGTAAGTGATTTATTAGGCGCTGTTGGAGCAGGATTAGCAGGTAAAACTGCAACGCCAACTGCTACTTCCACTGGCACTTCTACCGATGCTGAAGGAGCTGGTCAAATGATTAATATGAGTAGTTTGCTACAAGCATATGCGCAAACTCCTGAAGGCAAAAAATTATTAGAACAGCAAAATGAAGACATGTTATCTTTCGGTCAACTAAAAGATAAATTTGAAAATCCTTTTGGAGATTTAACATCTATACTAGGGCAATAAAAATAAAAGACTATGGGTAATGCATTAGACGCAGCAAAATTTTCAATAGAACAAGGCAATACAGGTGTAGGAACTAAAAAGAAGTTATTAGAAGGTATAGATAATTTTGCCGAAGGCGTACAAACGTGGAAAGACAATATAGATGCGGCTCGTTTAAAACTAAAGACAGATACCGCTACAAAATATAGAGAGGCCGAGAAAGAAGTTTATGAAAACCTTCCGTCAGACAAAACAGACAGAGATTTAGCATTAAAAGCATTAGCTAATTACAAGGATAGACTTTATGCTAATATGGGGTTAGTTCAGGCAGGAATGATAAAGCCAGAAGATAATTTAATATTTCAAGAAAATGGTAAACAATCTTTTGAAATACTAGCAAATCAAATTAATGATTACGCAACAAGACGAGAAGAAACATTAAGAAGAGCAAAAGGTGGTTTTATAAAACAAGAAGACGGAACAGAGGTGTATGTTGACCCTCAGTCAGGAGCGTATGAAGCTGCTCTTCAAGACCTTCAATCGAGAATGGGAAACCCTGAATTCACTAATGTTAGCTTTGGTGAAAATGGAATGGGGCAAGTCACTTTTTATAAAACAGAAGTTGATGAATTAACAGGTACTAGGGTTTTGGTTAAAGACTCAGAGGGTAATCCAATACCCATCAAAGGCCTTGACAAAATGAGTGTTCTGAGTTTTGACAGAGGTCGAAATCAAAGAGCAGATAGAATTTACCTAGATAAAGAAGTAGCAAAGGCTGTAGGGAAAGGTACACAACTTGGACAGACGTTTGAAAGAATGAGTAGTCAAGGGCTAATGGTTGGAACTATAGAAGACAACCAAAGAGCTAATCCTCAATTGAAAGTCTTAATAGATGACGCAACAGCTACTTTAACAGCTACGCCTGATAGAATTGTAAGTATTTTGTCTGATAATGGATTACAAGGCGAACAATCTGTTCCCTTAAATGTAGCTCAATGGGAAAATTTAACGGATGCGCAAAGAAATGAAAAGATTACATATTCTTGGGTAGACGCAAAAGGTGAAACGCAAACAGGCACTAAAAGTAAATACATAAAACTAGTAACATCAGCAAATGGTCAAATTGTTCCTGAGCTTTCTAAGGACGATAGACAGGCCGCTGAAAATATTGCTAGAACCTCAATATATGCTGCTCTGAAAAAAGACATTACAGAGAAAGGAACTAAGAGAACTGAATTTGATCCGTACAGAGATAGTAAAAACAAAATTAAAAAAGAGACAACAGAAAAAGTAGGTAGAGTAGACTTTGCTAAAAGATTGGCTTTAGGTGGAGAAGAGCAGGAAAAAGCTCTTGAGGAAATGAGACAAAGTGGATTATATACTGTAGAAGAGGGATATAATCAAATACTAAGCAAAACAGCAGTTAAAACAGTAAAAGTAGGTGATGATGAAAGAGAGGCGGAGGTTTATACAGTTCAAACCCCTAATGGCCCACAAGAAATGTATGTATTCCATACAGATAAAAATGGTAAGCCTATATCACTAGAGGAAAGAACTAGACAAACCTTGTCAATTTTAATGACAAATCCTACAGAAATAAAAGATTTGTTTGACACTTATAAAGGTCAAGGCAATAAGTTTGATGAGACATACGATAAGAGTAGCTTCACAGAAAGAAGTAATATTAGTACCGTAAATACCAAACTTAGTTTAGACAGTACTGTAAGCGGAACAGGTGCTAAGAAAGTTACTTTAAATGACGGTCTTACAGAGGCAATAAAGACTGCTGATGAAGATTCTTGGACTGGTTTTACAGGTTCTGTTTTAGCGTCAGGAGTTGAGGAAAATTTAACTCAAGCACTACTTAACAGTGGTCAGGAACTTCAATCATCCCCAAAAGTTAGGTTTGATAAAAATAAGGAGATTATGACAATTACAGCTGTAAACAATAAAGGAAAAACAATTACAATTACTAGAGAAATAGATGATGAATCTAATGGTGATGCTCAAAAAGTAAAGGCTATGGTTACAGAGTTCTTATCAAACATAAACTCAGATGAAGATTATACGTCAGGAGGCGGAGTAGATTACACACAAAAATAAAACTAAATGGATCAAGAGGTATTACAAGATTTATACGAAAGAGCTAAATCAAAAGGGTATAGCAAATCTATAGAGGAATTTCAGCAGTTGATGTCTTCGGATAGTGAAGTTTTGAATGATAACTTTGAGTATGTGAAATCAAAAGGATACAAAAAAGATATATCTGATTTTTCTGTATTAGTAGGAGTCGGTGAAAAAAAAAATTCAAATTCTACCTCAGAAGAGGTCGTTACGGAATCCACTACAGAAACGGAAACAAGTCCTTCATCCTTGGACTCTTCTTCAACAACAACAAGCTTTGAAATACCTCCTGTAGAACAAGAAGAGGAGGTTGAAATTTCCATACCTGATGCTCCATCAAGAAATGGAGTTTTACAAAACGAAGATGGCAGCGTTTCTACGCACAAAATGAGAACAGAAACCGATGGTCAGGGTAATTGGTTTTCATTTCCTACAGTATTTCAAAACGAAGATGGTTCTTTTGTGGACATGTCTGAGCAAGCAGAACAAGATTGGAATTCTGTTTACGAAGAAGCACAAAGAAGAGGCGAGGTTATAAACTTTGGCTCAGACGAAAAGTCAGCTATAGAATATGGAAAAGGCTCTTGGAAAAATAAATTTGACGCAAGAAATAATGTTGAATTATTAAATTCAGTAGGATATATAGAAGCTCAAAGAGATGCTCCTGATATTCAAATGTTTGACATTGAGGTAGCGAACAAAGGCACAATGATGCCTGAGGCAGAAAAATCATACTTTGTCATGGAAAATGGACAAAGGGTTTTGAAAAAAGCGTCAGAGCTAGACCCAAAAGTAGTAGAGGCTATAGAGCTTTATGAATCAGCAAATTCTCCTATCAAACCTGAAACACATTTTGATGTAGAACTTACAGAAGAAGACTATGGAAATGTAGACAATATAAAAGATGAGATTCTTCAAAAGAATAACATAGACATAGAGGATTACAGAAAATGGGATAAAAAGAATTCTAGAAAAGAAACAAAAACATTTAAGTTTTTTAAGAAACTTTTAACAAGTGAAGAGGGGGATCAGTTTGAAATAGAAAAAAGAGACTACGAAAAACTTCAATCATACAAAGCCTCTAAACTAAATAGAATTACAGAGGAACTAAATAAAGTTCAATCTGGATTAAAATTGACTACTAATCCTGAAGAAATAAAAGAATTAAAAGAATTAGAAAAGGAGTTAGCTGAAGAGTTTATTAAAACAGCTGGTGAAATGACAAATGTCATTAACTCTTTCCCTAAATACAAAGAACTAACTGAAGACGCTGACCTAGAAAGAAGAAAAAATATGTACAACGCTGCTAAACAAGGGGGCGTTGCTGAGTTCGGACAAGGAACTTCAGAACTAATAAAAACAGGAGGAAACGCAGTAGCTAGTTTTGCTGTGGACTTCTTTGGTGGAATACCTGGATTTTTTGACCAACGATTAAGTAATTTAGGATTTGACAACAAAGGTGTTTTAGCTGGCTTGAGTGATATGCTTACAGATTCTGCAGACCACTTAGAGCTAGATTATGGAGCAGTTCAAAGAAGTGCTTTTATAGAAGGTAAGCCTGTTTATTACAAAGGAGACATGTACATGGTTGATTCTAATGGAGTCGTATATGATACCAGAACAAATGTAAGAATGGAAGGAATTATATCAGATTTTGATATAAAAGAAATTCAAGACCGCTCAAAAGATGTTCCCAACACAGAAATACAATGGACAGGAGGTTCAGTACTGCAAGGAGGAGTTGGAACATTAGCCAACTTATATGCGTTGATTAGAACAGGCGGAAAAGTAAATAAGGCCATGGGGCTTAATAAGTACATGAAAGCTAGTACTGCAGGAAAAGTGGGAATGGGTGTAGCTTCATTTACTAGTTCTGTAACTGACAATGTTGAAGATATGAAGTCTCAGCTTATGGCTAGCGGAATGGGAGAAAAAGAAGCAATGGATATAGCGGTAAACGCAGGTCAAGCTATAGCGACTCTAGATGGAATATTTTCAGGATTAGCCGGAAGTAATGAAAAACTATTAGTAGGCTTTCAAGGTATAAAAGATCAAATTAAAAATTTAGCAGTTAGCAAAGGAAAAGACTTTACAAAAAAACAACTAATAGATAAAGGTAAACAGCTAGCTGTTGAAAATCTAAAAGAATTAGGGGTAGAAGAGCTTCCTGTTTTGTTTGCTGAAAGAGGAATAAATTACTTAGTAAATCAATCAATAGGAAAAGAAGTTTTAAATCAAAGAGTTTCAAAAGCCGATGCACTTGAAACAGCCGTAATGACTATAGGAGCTACATCTACTTTGGGTGGCAAAAAACTATTGTCAGGAAACAAAAGAGCAGATTTGGTTAGAACTGTAGCCAAAGATATAGATAACTTACAAGAGACTTTAGATATATTAGTAAAAGAAGGTTCTTTGACTAAGAAACAAGCAATGAATGCGTATACTGAAATATATAATATGCAAAGTGCTGAACTAAAAACAAAGGGGACTATATTAGTTTCATCAAATCTAGAAGAAGCCGATGGTCTTCTTACCCAAAGACAGAAACTACTAAATGAAAGAGAAGGCCTAGAAGGCCCTGCTAAGAAAAAAGTTGACCAAAGAATAGCCGACATAGATGCACAAATTGATGCTCTTTACAAAAAAGATGAAGAGCAAGCTAAAGCAATTATGAAAGGTGAGCAAGAAGGAGAAACTGCAGTTACAGTTACAGACGCAGAAGTTTTAGAAGCGCTAAAAGCCGAAGGAATTGAATCTCCTACTGAACAACAGAAAATAAAAAAATCAGATGAACTTATAAAAATAAAACAAGATGCCATTCAAAAGCCAAGCACAGAGAAGCAAGTGTTACCAGATGATGCAGGAAGCCAAGAAACAGGGGCGCAAGCCGAAGTGGGACTGCAGCAAGTGGGAGAAGGAGACGTTGAGTCAAGCGTTACCCAAGAGAGTGACAAAGAAACGGAAACGGAAACCGACCAAACTAGCGACACGATTACGCAGACAGATACTGAACAGTTAACTGAAACAGATACTGAACAAGAAATGATGAG
>Ga0209645_1000120_pt1 | contig 39112 bp, 52 predicted proteins | sample ETNvirenome_6_30_FD_184070 | JGI IMG/M metagenome (GOLD analysis project Ga0209645, IMG submission 184070) | Marine viral communities from the Pacific Ocean - ETNP_6_30 (SPAdes) (version 2) | ecosystem: Environmental > Aquatic > Marine > Oceanic | place: Pacific Ocean | collected 2013-06-19
AGCTGGTAAATTTATAGGAGATATACTAAGTACATTTCCATTCCAACCATCACCATATGAATCATATAAAAATACAGATTCTTCTTCACATGGAACTTGGAATACTTGGGAAAATGATATAATGGGTACTAAAAATAATAATAAAAATAACTTTCTCATAATTCAACTCCAAAATTAAATAACATTAATCTGAAACGTTTACAACCGTTACGGTCGCATGGACAATAATATGCTTCAAACAATGTAAATGTTCCTATTCGTACTGTTACATCATACCGCTCTTTCTTGTTTCCATACTTCCAAGAGTTAACAAAGTTCCAACTTCTTTTCTGATTTACTTTTTTGGCTTTAGCGGCAGATACTGCTTTTTTATACTTACGCTTCTTTGCTACTTTCTTCACTTCCGATGCACTTTTTCTTACTTTCTTTTCTGCTGTTGCCATAACTTTTATCCTTTAAATACTTGTTTCTTACCTCCGAAGTACTCATAAGCATGTCCTTCGGCTTTCAATGTTTCATTTATATTATATTGCTTACCTGTTTCATCTTGTATAAAGATCTCTCCTAGTACTCTACCATACTTACCTACACCATGAGACTTTAATCGGAAGTAGCCTGATTTAGAACTAACCTTTTCTAATAATTCTTTGTTACGTTCTTTGGCCGCCAAACCTTTGGCCTTCTCATCCAAATCTCTTGTTCTACTTTCCCACGTATCGATCCCCATGTATCGGATTCTCTTTTTAACCCAGATATCAAAACCAACGTCAATAAGAGCGTCGATAGTATCACCATCAACAACTCTTTCAAGTTTTGCTCTGTAAATGTATTTGTCCATAACCGTTTCCTTGATTATTCATCATCAGGTTCATAATGATATTTTAATACTGCCTTTTTAACAGACTTACCTTTTGATTTACCATCTGCTAATAATTCTGATGGTACTATATTGCTCGGAGTTCCATACCAATATTGTATTTCATATCCTTTTCCATCTGTCCATTTAACAATTAACCCGCGATCATCTTGTGCATCAGCTTTAAGAACTATTTCCTTTTTTGCTGGCAATACCATATCAATAGCTTTCTTACCACCTTTTTCAGAGTCACCTGTTTCTGGATCAAATACTTTTTTTGGAATTTCTTCCATACCAGAACCCGCAGTTCCTATTTTGATTAAATCTTTTAATTTAATTTTCTTATCAGCCATTATATTTCTCCAATTGATCTGTTGTTTTAGTTAAAGACATTCCAGGTTTATATGTTGGTCCTGAATTACCTACTGTGTAAACTGCTACCTTACCCATTCCATTTGGCAAGTCCATTATCTTTTTAACAACTCCTATAGAACCAAAATGTTCACAACTTGGATTAATATTCTTTACAATATCACCAGTTCCAAATGTATATTCACCTTGATATAATTCTTCTTCAACAGTTGATTCTGTTGAAGCCTTTCCGGTTTTTATATCTCTTTCTTTATCTTTAAGAGCATCTATCTGCGCTTTTAAGGTTTGAAGTTTTAACCGTTTAACTTTTTCATCATCTTCTGACATTTGTATTGACTCTTCTTTCTTAGGCTCTTCCTTTTCTTCTCCCGACTCTTCTCCGGATTCTTCGCCGGCAGCGCCTATAGCTGAATTATATGTATCTAAATCAACTACATTATTAGATACTAGCAAATGTTCAATTGTCCTGTAATCATATCGATGCATTTGGCCATCTTCATCCATACCAAATCCTATCAATGGATCTTGCACATCATCGGTACTAGTGATAGTTAAATACCTACTATTTACATATACTTTGATTGGAATTCGTGTTAATACAAATTGACCTATAACTACATTACTAAATGCTTTGATTGGTTCCATACGTTAACCTTTTTGGATTTAATATAAATATGCAGTTGTAACTTATTTCCAAAGAATTTGAATAAGAAGTAATGTCAATGATAAGAGTAAAGACACTATAGTTTTATAACTCACACCTTCGCCTAACACTATATAAGTAAAAAATGCAAATGTCATGATACCCATAACATGTGCTACAAATCGCCCGGGCCATAACTGCCCATCAAAATAAGTAACAATGAGTGCTGTAGCTTTGATAAACATTACTGAAATAGGGGTACTAAAAAGTAAAGCCATTAAGAAGGGATGATCCTTTGCCCATTTCCAAAAGAATTGAGAATTTGTCTGAAACCATATTAAAGATTGACCTAACGTAAATAATAGAATGGCGTATAAAAGTTGTTTTATCATATTTTTATTTTTAATATAATAAAATTATTTCAATTATCCTAATGGTTTTTGGAATACAAATAAACTTGCTGAGAAAGATGGACTAGTAAATATCCGATTAGGACCGGGTTCGAATGCCGAACTTGAAAATATTTGTGATCCACTTAATGTATATAATTCACCAGCTAAGGCTAGTGCCGAACCAGTTTGTATACCGTCTAAACGTTTAAACGAAGCAGTTACCACATGTGACTCTTTCCATCTATTAGTCTTCGAACCTAACTTCCACCGGTTATTCCAATTAGGGGCATATTCGCCAGGAATGAGTACAGTCGGTATTAAATCAGAGTCTACTGCCGATGCACTTAAAGTACGCGCATGAAATGCATTAATTGAGCCTGAGCCATTAACGGTTATTTCATTGAATGATGCGATTCCGTTGACATCAATACTCCATGCGGATGATGTTGCCATTATTGAATCACTAACGGTTATTCTATTAAATGAGCCGGTGCCATTAACGGTTATTCTATTAAATGAGCCTGAGCCATTAACTTCTATTGAACCGCTTGCGTATATACCACCGCCGGCAGGGTCTATAATAACTGCATAAGGATATTTATCATTTTTTGTAAAATTAATTTTATCTGCAGCATCGATTACTATTCGTCCGGCTGAATCTATAACCAAATTGCCGGCACCTGCTTGTACAGTCGTACCACTACTATCATTTCCTAACATTACTCTATTACCAGTTGAATAATGAAGCATATTATGAATGTACCCTCCCGGATTAGATTTTGCTTGTAATGGTGTATTATTTGGCATTATAATGTTACCGTGCACATCTAATGAACTTGATACTCCGATCTTTCCGGAAGTACCGGTCAATGAAGTTAAATTATTTACATTAAGATTACTCATAATATTGTTCCTGTTTTTCTACTTTATTATAAATATACATTCGTATCATTTAAATACTGCTCTAAGGTAATTTAATTGTCAAGTCTGCATGATTTGCTACTGTGAGATTGACATTGGATTGTATTGTAATGGAATCGTTGTATGGACTGACATATAATATTGTATTAGTTCCAGGCGGAATTGTTTGATTGCTACTAATACTATTACTATTACCTACGCCACCTTCAAAGGTACCAGTACCACCGGACTCAATTCCATCATCAATTGTACCACCTGTAAACGTTTGATTAGAACTAACAATTGTTACATCTGCACCTACTGATATCGTATAATCAGTACCTACTGCAATAGTGTAACTAGGATTTTCATCTGATACATTAATTGTTGTTGTTGTATTTGGTTGTATGACAATGTCTTGACTTGTTTCTGCGGTATTACCAGTGCCGCCTACCGTACCTAATGCTCCGTATATTAAACTTGTACCTGGTGCAACACTCAATGCATTGTCCGCTGTTATTATTCCAGTTGTTATTATTCCATTATCAAGTATAATTCCGTAATTATCTTGATCGAACCCTGTAAATCCGTTTAAGAATGTTGATGTTTGAGTTACTCCGGAAGTCTGCGTTTTTATCGAACCAGTCAATTCTATAGGTATATTTGGTTTAGGACCTATAGATACTAGGTATGGGTCAATATGAAACGCTTCGTAGCTATCTTTTACAAATACATCCATTGAACTACCCTTAGGTAAAATATTACCAAATCTATCCTTTTGTCTAGCTACAGAGCTTCTGTTCATATCAATAAAGGTCGAAGATCCTTCAAATGATCTTAGACGCTTTACAGGAATACCATCATCTGATTTACGTTTAGCTTCAAACTGCTTTGATGCGGTCACATCTCCTTTGGTGAACTCTTGTCCATCAAATGAAAGTTTATTACCGGTTATTTCAATTGCCATTACTCATACCTTTTGTTATAAATATCTACGGAACAATTAAAGTTCCATTGGTATTGTCAATGTTTCCACTATTAACTATAAATCCTTGTGATGCGTTAATTGTACCATTGTTTATTATGGCTGCATTAACTGTCATGACACCAAGAATTACTAAAGTCACTCCAGCGTTTATTGTTAATGGTACATTCACATCAACACTATTAGGCCATGTCGTATCTTCTGATATCACCGATATATTATCGGTTGCATCGACAACGCCGTCTAGAAAATAAGTTGCTGTACCGTATGGAGGACCACTACCTAGACTATTTTGTTGAGAATGTAAATTGGCATAATAATTAAGACGATCAACTTGTTGTTGTTCAGCCAATCTATATAAACGTATCTTTTCTGACATTGGCAAGTCTATAATATTTGGATGAGTCGAAAATGATTTCCATGTTAATCGCCATGTACTTTCATGGCCAGCACCTACACCAGTATTAATTTTTTCTGCCGGTTGTTGATCTAATTGTTCTTGTAATAACCTTTGTTCACGTTTCCATTCAATGTATTCAGCATGCTGTCGTGATTCTTCTTCTGCGAGTATTAGTTGAGTTCTTTGTTTAATTTTTTCTTGTTCTAGATCAAATAATTCCCATTCATGTTTAATACGAGCTTGTTCGGCTTGTTCGGCTAATACTTGTTGTTTAGCCTCATATGCTTCTTGTTTCTTTTTTAATTTATCTTTAAAGGACCGAATCATAATCTATATATGTAATGGTTACTTCTTCTCCATTTTCCAGAGCTTCAGCTATTGGAGGGTATATTCTTTTATATGCTTGTGTAGATCTACCTATAAAGCCATCCTTTTTAAGTTGATTATTTTCTTGCGAATCGCCTATAATAAGGCAGCCAGAAGTATGTTCATCTGTGTTACCTGTATGGATTAAAATGTATTCAAATCCAGGTACATCTTGTACATGTAACATTCCTTTATGGAAGTCAGAACCATATTTTTTAGTATATCTACTATGAAAGCCACCTTCTTTTCTTAAAAGAATTTTATATGTACCAGCCGGTACACGTGTTTCATGCATTACTTTTTCATTACGATATTCATCTTCTAACGAATAACATAAAAATTTTCTTCCGTTTGTAACGTCAAATACTAAACCTGATGATGAATCGGATTCTGAACTAATCCTTAAAACTTCTAATTTCATAAGTATACTCCATTTGTTATAAATATAAGTTACTTACGCTTATCTGTTGTTTTAGATTCTTGATCTTTCAATTTTCGTTTTTTACGAATTTTCTGTGTTGGCTGATGTGTTTCCACATACTTGTCCAAATCATTCAAATTAATTTTTGACATATTATTCCTGTACTCTTACTTTAAGTGATTTAATTTTATCAAGGAATTCCTCAATAGAATAACCTTTAGCCTTTTCATCAATAATTTTAACATGTTCAACAATATCATGTTGTTGTTTAACTGCATTCATTAATACATTAAGACCTCTGTTTGCCCAAAACACGCCAAAACCATTATCATCTCCTAATTGATTGATATCATTGATAGTATCGGCTTCTGTATTGTCTGGGTATAAAATATAGTAACGCATTTGTTATAAATATATCAATTGTCAATAATATGCTGCAACTTTGCATCAGTTGATCCTGGATCTTGATCGAACCATTCTTCTGTTTTAGTTTTTTTAACTACTGCTCGACCTTCTAATTTTTCCCAATCACGTTCTGGTCGTACATTTAAATTTGTTTTCCATGCACCTTTAATAGTTGGTACCGGAACTCCTAGTTCTTCTGCCATACTTATAAATGCATTTATATCTTTTGGAAAACATGAACCACCAAATCCTAACTTACCATCTGGACCTGGAACATTTAGATGAGAATCTCCTATACGTTGATCTGCAGCAAATCCTTTTAATGCCATACTCCAATTTGCTCCTACAGCATCGGATAATTGTTTCATTTCATTCATTATTGAAACTTTACTCGCAAAGAATACATTATTCATATATTTTATAATTTCTGCAGTCACAGTATCTGTTTCAATGATGTGAGTATTCATAAATCGCTCTTCAAATAATTTTGCAACACGTTTTGTTAATCGTTTTGTACCACCTAAAATAATCCTAGCCTGAGTTAAGAAATCTAATTTTGCTGTACGTTCTGTTAAAAATTCTGGATTAAATACTATATTAAGTTTAGGAAACTGTTTAATAAAGTTATTTGTAGATCCAGGTACCATTGTTGACTTTAAAATAAAAATATTGTTTCGATTCTTATTTTTATATGATACTTCTTGTAACGCCTTTTCAACTATACTTAAACTAATTGAACCATCTTCATGCATAGGAGTTGGGACAGCTACAAATATATAATCACATTCTAATACTTCTTCCATTGTATTTAAATTACGTTTTGGATCTTTGTCATGAATTCGAATTTCATGTGTCGGTGAAAATCCAAAGGCAATTGAATTACCTACAAACCCATTTCCTATAATACCAATTTTTTTCATATTCCTAATTCCATTTTATATTCTTCCATCCAGTCAATTAATTCTATTTCTGGATACCAATTTAATAATTTATTCGCTTTGGATATATCTGCTAAGGTATCACGAGCTTCGCCTGGTCGCGGATCAATATATTGATAATGATCTGGCTTTAACATGTTAGCAATATCTAATACACTATAACGTTTACCACAGCCGATATTAAAAATTTCACCGGATATGTCATCATCACATAATGCTGCTAATATATTAGCGTTTACTACGTCCTTAACATTTGTATAATCTCTAGTTTGTAGTCCATCACCTACTACAGTCATTTTATTCCCTTCTAATATTTGTCTAGCAAATAACCCAATTACCGGAGCGTATTGACCTTTGGTTGGATGTCTATCTCCATATACATTAAAGTATCTAAATATTACGGTTTCTAATCCATATACATCACTATACATTTTACATAAATCCTCTCCTCCTGTTTTTGTGACAGAATATGGATTCAGGCAATCTTTCGGCATAGTTTCTTTGAGTGGAATAGAATTTTTTAGACCATATGCAGAACTAGTAGATGAGTACATTACTCGCTTTACTCCATGAACTGAAGATGCCTTTAATATGTTATGAGTACCTGTATAGTTAACTGATATTGCCTTCTCTGGTTGGTTCATTGTTAACTGTATCCTAGCAACAGCTGCCAGATGAAATACGAACTTGACATTTTTAAATAAAGATTCTATAGAATTATAATCTTCTATAGATACTTTATGATATTCAGCTTTAGGATTATGATAAAATATATCATTAGATTCTGCAGATTCATCGTCAATGACTATTACTTTATAACCATCTTTAACTAATTGATCTACTAAATTTGAGCCAATAAATCCGGCTCCTCCAGTCACTATTACTCGTTGCATATTATTAATCCTTTTTCGTATGTTTCTAAATTATGTATTGTTATTTGTAAATTTTCTATTTCAAAATGAGTTGGTTCAATCATTATCGCTTCCCATAGTTGATCATCATTAGCAAGTATTTCTGATAAAGTTTGTATAACTCTGAAATCGTTATTTCCAAATCGACTGCCATCTATCTCAACTAATATATCATCATGATGCCTGTCTTCAACAAGTATGATATCATGTACTCTCTTGTTCAAATCAAATGATGTTTTTGGTTGTTCCATTGTGATATATTTCATTCTATCATTATCAACATATATTCTATCACACCATGGTTCTAACGCCTCTAATAATTGATCATTACAATTTTTAACTATGAAACCAATATTATACTTTGGAGGAACAATAGGTTTCATTAATGCATCATGTTTACAGAAATGTCCCCATTTACGAATAAACTCTCTAGTTGATTTTTGATTTTGTTTTAACCATTCATCCGTTTCTCTGTTCTTCATAAACACTTTACCATCAGGATTACGTTTAGCTCCATCAGCGAATCGGCTACCTCTACAAGTCATATGATAAACACATCCTTCCCAGGTTTGTATAAACTTAATTCCGTTTAATTGAAATCGATTAAATATATCAGTATCTTCTTTTGATTGAGGAGCAAATATAGGATCATGACCTCCTATTTTTTGAAAATCTTTTTTATAAAACGCCCAAGGTGCAAATATACCTTCAGTAGGACCATCATGTTTAGGTTGATATCCACCTGTTGAATCAACTGGTTTAGTAAACCATTCTAATAAATCATCTTCTCTAAATTCTTCGGGCTCAATTCCAAAATCAATAAGAATTTTTTCAGGACCATCTGGGTGAAGTGGTGGTTCTATTCTAGTAAGTGATACAATTGTTTTATCTGTAAGGTGTTTTTCAATTGAATCTATAGCATTTGGCATTAAATACATATCTGCATGGTATATCATACATATATCATGACTAGCAACTTCATTAACTAATCTATCATATAAAATAGTATGTCCTAATCTAGTAGGTCCTTCATTTCTAATTGCTTTGAAATTGTAATCAGCAACCATCATATCCTGACACCAATCCCATGTACCATCATTTGAGAAATCATCTGCTACACATATTTCTACTGTATGGTTGCCTTGGTTTTTTCTTATTGAATCATAAGACCATTTAAGATATTTAAGATTATTCCTACCAGGCTGTATTAAACTTATCTTCATGGAAATTATCCTTGTATAATGTTTTTGTTATATTGCTACAATATAAATAAAATTCTTCATCATTCCTAAGTTTTTCAGCTAATTTTTTAGCTAAAGTTATATCACCTAATGATATTGTTAAATCTGGATGACATATTTCTTGTGTATCTAATCCTTCGTAACCAATACATGGAATACCTAAATATGCACAATTTAAAGCAAATGTACCAGCTGCTTGAGTACGCATTAAATGTATTCCATATTTTCGTTTATTTAACTCACCTATCCATGATGTCCAATCCATATACGGTAAATGATTAAGTCCAGGCATTTGTTCTTCACCTTCAATTCTTCGACCCATACTAGGAACAAATATATCTGTACCAAATTCTTGAGCTACTATGTATGAATCAAAACCTCCATACCAGTTACAAAAATTACCTCCTATCATTACACCTAATCTTTCTAGTTCTGGTAACTTATTAACGTTATCTTCTATCATCAACGTTGGCATTAATCTACATTCTTTACCAGTTAGTCCTTGATAATAACTTATATCTGATTTGTTATGTACATATAACCAATCCATATCCATTAAAGTATTATAAAACCAACATTGCTGATCTAATGGATAGTCTTGAAAATACCAATGAGGTCCTTCTTGCATATATGTAATTTTAGCACAACATTTACGTAAACTTTCCATTAATGGATATTGCATTAATTTATCAATATTCTTTTTTGGTAAAGTAACAATTGCTAAATCATATTTTTCATGTATATTATGTGCTTCCCATATAGGATAATGAGTAGCGTTCAATGTACACATCCATGCCGAGTCGTTACGCATACCGCGGAAGTCGCGAGGTATTTTGCCTCTTTGACCGCCTTCTGTTAACCATACTATTTTTTGGGCCATATCAATTCTTTCATTTCATCTGCTGTCATCCATTCTGCATTAGCGGATGAATGTTCATGAGATATATTATTAGTAGTTTGTTTTGTTGGCAGTATGTATACATATCCATCATCTGTATTATGAAACGTAAAAGGTAATTCTTTCTCATTTATCAAAGTTTCATTTAATTTTTCACCGGGTCTTTTACCTATTATTTCTACTTCTTGATCTGATATTACTTTTGCTAATTCTAATAAATTCACGTTCTTCATTAATAAACAAAGTATAAATGGTTCATCAGTATGTGTTCCATAATCAATTGCTTTATTAATTAGTCTAGCAGAATCTTTTTTAGAAAACATTAATCTATTCATTCCAGAATCAGTTAATTTTAATGCATTACCTTTTTTAGCTTCTGATAACCAAAATGGTATTACTGAACCATTACTATTTGCTACATTTGCAAATCTTGTACAAACAAATTTTGTTTTATTATTATGATATTGCATAAACATTGTTTCCATCATCCGTTTTGAATAACCATATACAGAATCTGGATTACATGCTTTGTCTGTGCTTATACCTACCGTTAATGGGACTTCTGCTCTAACACTTGCTTTTATAATATTTAAACTTCCTACTATATTTATTTCAACTGCCTTTGCAGGATTTTCTTCTGCTAAATTTATATGTTTTAATGCTGCAGCATGTATTACTATATCAGGTTGTACTTGTTCAAAAATATTTATCATTGAATCTAAATCACATATATCAGCTAAAAAACTTTTTACTTTTGGAAATCTTTGTTTAAGTTTAGCAATCTGAGTTTCATTTCTACTTACATTATAAAATTCGTATGTATCATAATACATATCAATAAATGATGATCCTACTGTACCTGCTCCGCCTGTTATCAATATTTTTTTCATATTATCTCTCTATTAATCTATTTAATTTTTCAAAAAAGTCTTTATCTTTTTGTATCATAAATTTTTGTAAATTCTCAGATTCAAACTTATAATCTTCTGGATGTTTTTTTATATCCATTACCTTTTCTTTTAACTCTGTTGGTGATGATATAAAATTTAAATAATGTTCTGCACCATACCAATCAATTGTATCATAATTATATGTTATAATTGGAATTCCGCATATAGCCATTTCTGTATATCTATTATTAATCATTCCATGACTTCTTTGTTTTTTGGCAATAATTCCAATTGCACTTTTTGCGGAAGAATATAATCTCCCAATATCTAATGGCGGTAATATACCGCGGTCATGTCTAAAACCAGACCAGCCATTTCCATAAACATTGAAATCAAAATCTTGCTCATGAAAATATAGTTCACGTTCTAATTCATACTGTGCATCTGTTAATCTATTAAATCCCATTCCTAAAAATACACAGTCATGATTATAACTTTGGTCGAATATTTTTTCATTTTCTTTAATTGCTGAATGATAATATTCGTAATGTTCGCAAGGTATTCCAGCATTTCTAAATTTGTTTAACATTGTTTTAGAACTAGTAAGAATTTTATCATACCACTTACCTTTATATTCTAATATTTTATTATAATCACCTAATACTCCTTCTGATGCGTGTAATAATATTCGTTGACATTTTAACTGTTCAATAATCTTAAATGTTTCTATATCTAACATTTCATAGTATACTAAATCAAAGTTCGCATCTATGATTTGTTGTATATATTCTACACTAGCAGGCCGGCCATTGAGTTGTTCTAGAACATATACATCATGACCTTTTAGTTCTAAATGATTGGCTACTGATTCATTTAATTTATAATTACCCATAGGAAATGGTTGATGAAATACTAATACTTTCATATTGCTATAACCATTTCCATTTGATATGGTGCATATAAACCTACATCATAATTTGGATTAATTTCCAGTAATTTTTCTTTAACTCTATCATATGTTACATTACTGTAATCACATGTAATAACACCATCTTTATTATATTGTATTTTTCCAAATAAATGGGCATCATCAATTGCAATAATATGTTCTTTAACATGATGGTTTTTAATAAGATCTAATTCAGCTAATAAAGGAACATCTTGATCTCCTCTAGCATATTGTTGTGCACCGCTATGAGCATCTAACCAAAAACAAATTGGTTCGTCAATTATCTCTAATAACTTTTTTAATTCTACTGCACTATCACCATTAATTAAAGTTAATCTATTACCGCAGTATGTTCCTTGTTTACTAAATGAATTATCCATTTCATCTGAATGTCGGATATTATACGCTGGATTATAATTGTACTGTTCAAATGATTTATATCTTTTAGATGCAATTTTACAAAGATCTTCACTTAACTCAATTGTATAATAATGGTTAAATTGTGTATCTAATTGATTATATCGTTCCATTATTAGATGAGGTACGCCACCTTTAAAGGTGCCAGTTTCTACAAATATTTTTGGCATATTTTTGCCTGCCTCATATGCAGCAGATTGATAAATTTCTGGAAGAATATATCCCATTAATTGGTTCTCCTATTTGTTAATAATTTTACATCGTGGTCTATCATTATTTTTACTAACTGTTTAAAATTAGTCTTTGGCGTCCAATCAAAATCGTTATGCGCTTCTGCAGAATTTCCTCTTAAAACATCTACTTCTGCTGGCCTCATGAATCTAGGATCTTGTTTGATATATGATGACCAATCCTTAATTCCAATATAATTAAATGCTACATCCAAAAATTCTCGTATAGAATGTGTTTCGCCAGTTGCTATTACATAATCTTTAGGCGTATCTTGTTGCAACATCATCCACATGGCTTCCACGTAATCTGGTGCGTATCCCCAATCTCGTTTAGCATCTAAATTACCTAATGTTATATGGTCTGCTAACCCTAATTTGATTCTAGCAACTCCATCTGATATTTTTCTTGTTACAAACTCAATACCTCTACGTTCAGATTCATGATTAAATAATATACCACTACATGCAAACATATCATAAGATTCTCTATAGTTTTTAGTTATCCAATGACCATATAATTTAGCTACACCGTATGGACTTCTAGGATAAAATGGAGTAAATTCATTTGCAGGATTTTCCACCATTCGTCCAAACATTTCAGAAGAGCTTGCTTGATAAAATTTTATTTTAGGATTGAATTCTCTAATAGCTTCTAATATTCTTAATACACCTAAACCTGTAACATTGCTTGTTTGTTCTGGCGTATTCCAACTTTCTCCTACAAATGATTGCGCAGCAAGATTATATACCTCATCTGGATTTGATTCTTTAAGACATCTTAGTAAAGAATTTTGATCTGTCATATCTCCATTTAAAATTGTTACTTTTCCTTCTAAATGTCTTGTATTAATATTATTTACATATGATGATCTGCGTTCCATACCAAACACAGTATATCCTTTTGTTAATAATAAATCTGCTAAATGGCTACCATCCATTCCACTAATACCAGTAATTAATGCTGTTTTCATATTATTTTCCTATCACTCGTTCAAAGTCATTATATGTGTTAAATCTAGATTGATGAGGTCCAAATGTACCTAAATTTTGATGTACCAAATCTCTCATTTTATAAAACCAATCTCCTTTTTTTTCTTCTCCTACTCTTGACAGTTCACGGTCTGAATTCATATCTAATGCATACATACGTTTTTTAGGATGTTCTCTGTTATGAACTTTGAGAATATTTTTAACAACAAATTGTATATATGAATTACCCATAATTTGTTTACAGCTATACATCATACTAGTATCATCAACTAAATGTCCCATAATACATCTAGGTACATTAACACCATTTTTTAATAAATCGCTAGATAATACTAAGCCAGATCCATCAAATTGTGGATGAGTTAATATTCGTACATCAAAATCTTCTACTTTTGAATTAATAGTATTCATTTCTTCATTACCCATTGTATATCTAATACTATATGGTTGAGAATATGCTTCAGGATTTTTTGTACGTGTACCAGGAATATGTTTTTCATGAACTGGCTTGTCAGTCATATCAACATGTTCTAATGGTTTCCAACTATCATCCCACATCTTTCTAACTGCAAATGTAGTAACATACCTATGAATATTATTTTGCGAAGCATATTGTTTTATTTGTTCTAACGATTGAAATAATTCCTTAGGTAATAAACAATCAGATTCGCCCCATATCACATAATCATTATCTACACAACCAAAATAATTTAAATCTCTTCGGTAATCTACCATTGTAAATGGTTTCATTTCATCGTATATTTTATATGTACATTTACAATTTATACTATCAACTAGATCTTTAAATTTCTTAACTAACTCATCGTAGCTAGTTTTAGATGTATCTATTTTTTCAAAATATTCTGATATATTGAAAAATAGGTCTACACGTACGTTATCGACGTTGTCAACAGTACTTAACGCGTTATTAATGCTTTCAATATGATCAATAGCCATATCTATTTCATAAAACATGATATGCGTACCAATTATGTATTTATTTTCTATCTTCATGGTTATAATATAACAATTTTTTATTTAAATTCCTAATCTTCATATAAGTATTTATATGTACGTTCCATCCAATATGATACATCGCCCATTAACGCACGACCATCTCGACTTGGTAAACAATTGAATTGATATATTCCTTTCCAATTATTTGCAAACAACATATCTTCACCTATAGCTTCTAATCTAGCTAAATCGGTCATGCAAAATTCATATGGTAAAAATTCCATTTCCTCGCCAGATAAATTAGCTAAAAAGTTTATAACAGGTTGATCAGTTCCTACGCCAAATTGGGACATCATTTGTTTAATAAGATCTTGATTACTCCAATACATATCAATTAACTGTTGATAAATGTGTTTATGTCTCTTATTAACAATCTGGAATCCTGCATTAAAATAATTATAATATGGAAATTTCTGATTATCAAATAAATGTTTAGAGTAGTTTTCATAACTACGCAGAATCCAATCCATACTTCCTACTGATCTAACTACTGAATATTTATGATCTGTCATCTCAAAGAAATTAGGACAATCTGGATGTATGATACAATCCACATCAGATATTAATATTTGATCATACTCAATTCCATTATTCTCTAATATATCAAAACAATAATATCTTTGAAAATTCACTTTCATTTCATCATGCGGAAATAACAATTCGTCTAGTACTACTACTTCTACATTTTTATCTTTTGCCCAATTTTTAAAACTTTGTATTCCATATTTAAAACATGTAGAATTATAATCTTTACGTTTTTCTCTGAGCGATGGAATATCAACTGCTGTTAAAAATATTATATTTTTACTCATAATTTTTCTTTATTAATTCCCAAGTTTGTTGCATCAAATTATATCTATCACCTCTTTGTGGAAATCCGCTATATTTCCAAATATACCCATACTTAATAAAGAACGGTGTCTTGTCTTCATTTAACTGCCAGTTATGACTAAACCAATCAAACCTTGTCATATGATTAATCATAAATGCAGGAGGTAGTCCGGTGTATACATCTACATTTTCTATACGCAATAAATAATTGTATACTGGTTGATCGGTTCCTTTTTTAACTGTATTGTTTTGTAAATGCATTATACTATCATAGTTATCATCGTAGAATTTTTCTAATTTGTTTAGGAATGGTTTATAACTTTTATCAAATATTTGAAATCCACAATCAATATAATGTGACATGTTAAAATCAAAGTTATTAAAAAATTCTTTATAGCCGGCTATGCCTTCTGAAATCCATCTTAAGTTTTCTAAACTACGAAACACTGTTAATTTGTTATCTGGTGCTAAATTAAAGAAGTTTGGAGCGTCCCATCGTATCAATGTACTTCCATCCACTACTGCAATTTTATTATAATCTATTCCTGCAGCATCTAGCTGATTAAATACATCAAACCAACGCTGCCATGTCGCTTTATGAGCATTTGTATCAGGTCTACCAGTTGTTTCATATGGAAAAAATACTACATCATTTTTCTTACACCACCATTCCCAACATGGACGTGATACATCTAGATATTTAAAATTACCATGTTTATTTTGTAAATGGGGATCTTGGCTTCGTATACCTACCCAAAATAATACGTTCTTTTTATTCATAATAGTTCAATCTTTTCATTAAATCATACCCTATATCATTAAACTCTTGCAACATTTCTGGTGTCCAGTTATCTTTATATGGTATATTATTTGTTTGATTATTTGAATTTACTTTTTTATATCTCAATGTATCAATGTCTAATTCAAAACCAACAAATGATTCTAATTGTTTTAATTTATCATCATCTTTACTATCTTCCACTTTAAAAATATATGTCTGATCTTTTGGAATTAAATTAAACATATTTAAACATCTTTGATTTCTATATACCCATGCCCATGCATTTTTTTGAATTACCGACATGTTATCCCATTTATCATAATAATCTTCATTAGGTAATGGTTTATGATCTAAACAATCATATGTATGCCAATTTCTATTTGCAGCAGATGTTACATAATCTCTTCCATCTCTGACACATAAAATAAATTTAGCATTTGTAAACTTATTATAAATTAAATCTAATAAATGAGTTAATGAATTATCTGAATCTAAAAAATCTGTTTCTGGTTTTAATGCACTAAACATTGAATCGACAACATATTTACGAAAATTATTGTCAGCAAATATATATTTACTAGGATTTTTTTCTTGGAAGTATTGTACTATTCGCGGTCCGTCCCATACATTATATTCATGTAGTCCTCCAAATGCTTCTGCAATTGCTTTAGTACCACACCTTCCAGTACCGGTAATGAAAACTTTATTTCCCATCTATGTCCTTTATTAATTGTTCATATTCTAATGGTATTATTTGTCCTCCAAATTTAAATACATTTTCATTCCAAAATTTAATTGGAGAACTTGGTAAATCTAATACATCTTTAGGAGCAACAGAGATTACATTTTTTCCTAACAATGGCGGAACATAATTATGACTTCTAAAATCTCCTTCTGTTAAGAAGACACATTTATCAGCGTTATTTATTAAACATGATTGTTCATCAAAATTATCTACTGATATCAAAATTCTATCAGTATTATTAAATTTTGAAAAACTGTCATTGAATCGATTTGTATTAAAATTTAATAAAACTAATTTTGTATCTGTTTCAAAATAATTAAATAATTTTTCATGATCTAGTTTGACTTTTGATCTACGCACTGTATGTCGATATGCTGTTTGTATCAATGTATAATTAGAATCTAAACTAAATCCTAATCTAGATTCTAATAATTGTTTAGTATTTGAATTTGTTGCTATTTTACTATACTCGTTATTTGATAGTATTTCAGAAGAATATATCCTACCAGAACCAAATTGTAATCCTTTAAGAGATATAGGTGTATGACTAAATATAAACTTATGTTCAAATTCATGAACATTAAATGTATTATATACTAACATCTTTACATCATCTTCTAACTGTTTTTGATGTAAATCTGCATTTATTCTAGTGCCAGCGCCATCTACTACTGGTAAACATTGATATTGATCAGCTTCACTATTTTTAAATCTTTCTAATTCAGATATATCAATATATTCATCACATATAGAATCGTCATACATATTTTGAAATCCTTTTCGACTACAACATATAATTTTATTCTCTGATGAAATAGTTTTAAATTTTTTTATAACCGATCTCCAGTTAAGAAGTTCGTAACCAAATTCTCCTGTAAATGTAAATATATAAATCATGTCCAATCTACTCCTAAATATTTACTGGCTTCACTTACCCATTGATGGTACAAATCATCTTGTCTAACAGAACCTCTTCCAAAATGATAAAATATAGGTTTTTCATTTATCCAAGCTTGTTCACCGTTCCTGAGATTTAATTTATGTTCGCGAGTCAATGTTCTATCATTATAACTATTTTTTAATATTATAAACGGTTTTTGTTTTTTAATTGCATAATGTCCTAACATGCCGGCAGTATCTTTATAATGAATATTAGGATATAAGTCATCTTTTTCATACAAATATTCATTTTCTATTAATTCTCTTTTAACAATAGTAAATTGACAACAATGTGTTCCTAAATCATCTCTCCATTTATCTGATACAAAAATATTATTATCCATTAATGGCATAATATCTTCTACCCAGTCATTTAAAAAGATAGCATCCGCATCCAGATAACATATATATTCTCTATCACTATTCTTTACCCCAATTGTCATTGCCTTTGCTTGCGCCCATGATCCAATCGAAACACCTCTTCCATCTATTTTACATATATAATCGTTTACATGTATAGAATTAGAATTTGGTTCTTGTTCTAATCCTTTATGAATTTTTACGTTTGGTTCATCTTTGAATAATTCACATAAAATGTCATATCCATTTCCATGACCTTCATTTTTACCATTGTTAACTATATGTACTGTATAATCGATTCCTTTAACATATTTTTTAATACTTTCTACAAGTAATTGTGCATATTCATATCTATAAAATATTACTATTACAAAATCAATACCATCTTTATATTGTTTCATATTAAACTCCAAATTTATTTGTTATTTCTTTTCTATAATCAAACCATATGTCAAAATATTGTTTATCATTTGCACTTGGTAGATTTCCAACTTCTCTAGATATTTGTATATTCCTTTCTGACTCTTGCCATAATTGGTCTTCATATTCACTTCCTTCTAACTGCCATGGTTTATAATTATTAAACCATGCCCAATGTAGTATTGCAACTTCATCAATCGATTCTATTCTCCAAAATGGATATGCATTGTATTTAAAATCTAAATTAGAAAAATAACCACTTAATTCATTACGAATCATTCCTTGATTCATAAATGTTCCATCATGCAATTTGATTCTAGACATTAAAGATTCAAATAAATCTTCACGTATTAATCCTTTACCAATAATAAACAATCCAGTATTTTTATTCCATAATTGTAATCGATTTTGCATTCTATTATCAATTAATGTTAAATCTGATATATCATTAATGCATAACATATCAGTATCAAACCAAATTATACTATCATAATTATATTCTCTAAATATTTCAAATGACAAATAACATGGTTGAGAATTTTCTACTGTACGTCCATCTTCATACTTAGGACTGGTTATATATTCGGGTCGATCAGCTTTATGTAATTTTATATTAGGACATATTGCTTTTAATTTTAATTGATTTTCTTCTGATAATGGAGATACTATATCATGATAATAACATTTAATGTCATATGGAGTATCTGTACCCGCATGTTTCATGATAGAATATATCATTACTAATGCTCCTTCGATATAAGCATCGTTTATACTTGTAGCAAATAATAATTTTGATTTCATCTCTTAAACTCCTTTATTGATTTTATGATATGAGATACATCTTTTTGTGATAAACTTTGATGTAAAGGAAGATTTAATGTATGATTAGCTGCCCATTCTGCATTAGATAATTTTGCTTTCGAATTATAATATTTTACTAAATGTAATGGATAATATCTAAACGTTGTATAAATACCTCTATCACGCAAATACCTAGCTAGTCGATTTCTATCCAATGCATTTTTAGTTTGAATATAATACATATAATAAGAACTTGTTATATGATTTGATATTAAAGGTGGTGTAGTTAACCAATTTAAATCTTTTAATTCATTATCATATGCAGTATGTACCAATTTACGTGTTGATAAAAATTCATCAACTTTTTTTAATTGTTCTAAACCTATTGCAGCTGATAAATCGTTCATTGTAGCTTTTGAACCAGGCGACTCCACATCAAACTCCCACCACTTTTGGTCAACTGGATTTGATGCTCCGCTAGATTTTAATCCTAAATATGTTCTATATTTTATTTGTTGTAATATTGTCTCATCTTTACAATATATCATACCACCATCACCAGTAGAAATAATTTTCATAGGATCAAAAGACCATAACCCGATATCTCCAAATGTACCAGTATTTTTAGTATAAACTCTAGAAAATGGACTACTTGCATTATCTTCTATTAACCTTATATTATGTTGACTACAAAGTCGTTGTATACCTTCGATATCACAGGGTACGCCGGCGTAATGTAATACTATTACAGCAGATGTTTTTTTAGTTATACAACGTTCAATATCATTAACTGTAGGATTCAATGTATAACGATTGACATCACAAAACACTGGTGTTGCTTTTTTTGCTACAACAGCATTTGCTGCAGCTACAAAACTTATAGATGGCATGATTACTTCATCACCTGCCTTTATAAATGCATGCATGGCTTGAAATAAAGCTTCTGAACAACATGATATTGTCGTAAAACGTGATGGATTGGCATATGCATAACCCCATGGATTCGTTTCCGATATTATTTTAGATGCAAATTTTTTTACAAACTCATCTTGTTTAGTTCCATTTCTACCATAACCTAACCAATTAGAATCAAATACTTCTTTTATTGCATTTAATTCTTCTTCACCTAAAGATGGTTCATATATATTTATTGGTTTCATTTGTAATATTCCTTAATTTTATCACAAACATAATCTACATCTTCTAAAGTCATACCATGGTGTGCTCCTAATAAGAATCCGTTTTTCATTATAATATCAGAATTTGTAAAATCTTCAAGATATTCTCTGTATACAGGATGCCTAGTTACATTACCAGCAAAAGTAACTCTTGTTTGAATATTCTGACTTTCTAGGAAAGTTAATAATTCTAATCTATCATTTGTTTGTAATGGAATAGCTAACCAATTTGGTTTTAAACTATCATCTGGTAATGTTAATTGTTCAACATCTTTTAAGTTTTCTAAATATCGTTCAAAATTATCTCTTCTAATTTTTGAAAATTTCTTAAATCGTTCTAGTTGAACTAAACCAAATGCTGCATTCATTTCACAACCTTTCATATGGTATCCTAGCACGCTATATAAAAATTTATGATCATATGGAATTCCATCTACTTTATGATTAAATCTATCATCTACAATCTCAGAATCATTCCCTAATCGTCCCCAATCTCTATATTGTAAACATTTAATAACATGCTGTTTATTATTAAACATAACCATTCCACCAACGCCACCTGCAGTTATCACATGACTCGCGTAAAAACTTGTTGTTGCTACATCTGTTACATTTGTTTCTGTAATAGTATCTGCCGAATCTTCTATTAAAATTATATCATTTCTTCCAATAATTTCTAATTTAGCTTTAAGTTCATTCCAATTTGGTTTATTACCAATTAAATTAGGTAACATTATTGCTTTTACATTATCATCTATTTTTGCAATAATTTCATCAATAAGTGCACAATATGTTGTTAATCCTACATCAACAAATACTGGAACGAATCCTAATTGAATTATAGGAGCTAGTGTAGTAGAAAATGTACATGCCGGCGTTATTATCTTACTACCTTTAGGTAAGTCTAATGCCGCAATTGCTAATAAACATGCAGATGATCCTGAATTGACAAATACTCCATATTTTTTTCCAAATCGTTTTGCGATAGATTTTTCAAATTCTATTGACTTAGGTCCCTGGCCACCTAACCATCCAGACCTTAAAGATTCTTCAACAGCTTTTATTTCTTCTTCTCCATATGATTCAAATTTATATGGCGCATACCAAACTTTTTTCATTTGTCCCTTTCTTTTTAGATATTCATATATACAATATAACAAATTATTTTTAATTAACAAAATTAATCTTCAGAAAATACTTCTACACATAAAACTTTTTCATCGTTAATGAATAGCCACCGACCATCTTTTAATTTAAATTTAGTAAATTGTCCTTGCTTAATTGAATCAGACCGTATACCTGTAAATGTACGTTTTTGTCCGTCAACAAAATGAATTATTTGTGTCACATATTCACCTTGATTTTTTACTGTAGATTGTAAATCTCGCATTTTACTCATAATAGTTTACCTTTAAATTTTTGCTCTTATATTTAATATCAGATCTTGTATACAAATTAAATTGCATATCTAAATTTTTCTTTATAATTTTTATAAAAAACTCTTGCATTTTATCTGTAGGTTCGCCACGCTTAATGGCATAATTCCTATCAATAATTTCTCTTCGATCTCGCCCATGAGAATTAGTAAAATATCCTGATGTATCATAAAAATCTAATCCTATAATGTTTACTAGATCTGGCTTGAGTTGGTTAACACAATATAGCAATGCATCTAGTCCTGTCGTTGGTGCTGTAAATTCATACCTAGGAGTTTTTACCATATCCTCTTTATTAATATCACTTAAATATTCGATTGGTACTTTAAGATTTTGCATACTATGTGGTATACTAGGTGAACATTGTTTGATATATGGCAACACTATTTTATTAAAATTATAATTCTTATATATATTTAATGCACCCGCCTCCGGCCAGAATGCTCCAGGACTTAGTACATGTGTTACAATTTTACAATTAGATACATATATATGTATATCATTAATTTCTAATTCATGATGAAATGCATTAACAAGAACACATTGATCTGCAGGTGAAATATCATTTATATATTTCAACGATTCTCCACGACATAATAATGATACAGATTTCATAATTCTTCAATCCTTTTTGTTTTATCACATATTAATAAATCATAATCAGGTTTTTCGCCTACACTTAATTCATGATACTTACAACCCCATTTTTTTAATTGGGCTTCAGTTACTTTATACCAATCTAATCCTGTAACTGTACCTCTCGCCGTCCAATATTTTATATGATGACCTTCATCATATAATTTATTAATTTTAGCTATATTTTCTTGAATAGGCATAGCATGAGGATAATAACGCATATCCTTGTAAAAACATATTGTTTCGTCTATATCTACAAATATTTTCATATTATAAAGTTTGATTTACCGCCATCAAAATTAACAGTTACACCAGTTAAATATTTTATATCATGTTCGACAATTGATTTTACAAAATTTCCAATTTCGTTCACTTGTCCTAATCTACCTAATGGTAATCTATTTTCTAATGATTTAATATCTGAAACTAGTCCTCTTATACGATCTGTATCAATCGGTCCGGGTGCAATATTAATTGTAGTTATATTACGACTAGCCAATTCTTTGCTTAAACATTTAAGTACACTAGTAAATGCAATTCTATATGCGTTAGATAATAATAACTTACCATCTGGTTCTTTAATATTATACGATGATATTAAAAATATATAACCACCATCATTTATTTTTATCTGTTGTAACATTTTAAGAAAACTATAAAATAATTGATTATGATATTTATCACAATCTTCTTTTGTAATGTCTTCAAATTTTTGAGACAATGGACCGCCAGTATTTAATACTAATATATCTGTGTCTACGGTCTTTTTTATAAATGCGTCTACACTGTTTAAATTTGAAGTATCGAGTTCTTTTGACGAAGTTCTTATCACATTAATATCCAATTGGTCTAAAGAATCTGCTATACCTTTTCCAATACCGCGGCTACCTGCTAATACTATTGCCTTTTTCATTTTATTTTTATTTCCATTTTACTTTTAATACTTGATCCTATGGCTTGACTTAGACTTTTAAGATTATTGACAACATCATATACATTATGTATAGATATTGCATGTTTGTCATCTGGATAAGTACCAATTTGTCCTTTAACATAAAATAATATATCAGATGGCTCATATGCTAATGCCATATATAGTACATTATGATTACTACAATGACTTCCGTAAGATATATCAATTCCAAATTCTGATTTTAACAAATTAATCGCACTTAAATTACAGTCATTTATATTATATGATAATTGTGTATGATTTAAAACAATATTATTTGTTTTATATTTGTTAACAAATGTACGTATTTCTTGATGTGAACATGTTCCTGTTGATACTATTATCTTTTTATTAGTATTAATTAATTTTTTAATTAGATCATCATTTAACATGTCATTGCGTATTACTTTATAAAAATCAACATCTATTGATTCAAAAAAGTCAATTTGATCTATGTCCGCAATTGCAATTCCAAACTTTTTATCAGAGTTAGAAATTTTAGAACTTATAACAATATAATCATTAGGAAGTAATTTTAATTCAGGCTTTAGATCATAATATTCTGATTCTCTTACTTGTAATGTGATGGCATCTACATTTGTTGCAAGCAATTTACGTATATACTCATCTACAATATGTCTTTGACCTTTATGATTTAATCCTATTTCTGCTATTATCATATTATCTTTTTTATTAATTCTAAATCATCATTAGTATCTACTTGAAAACTTTGTCCTATAGGCATTTCTACTATTCCTATATTTCCACTATACCTTAATTTTGATTTTAATAAATTTTGTTTAGTTGTAATATATAATGCTCCATTTTCTACATACATTTCTTCTATATCTTGTCTTCTTGGTCTATTATTAATATCCCAATCAATTGGATTTGCATTTTTATCCCATCTTGGTAACCAATGTTCTTTGTATGCACTAAATACTGAATCATATTCTGTCATCATATTTATGCCTTTGTTAATATGATAATGACATAATAATGGAGAAGTAGGTTGAATAAAAACTAAAATATCAAAATCTACATTTTCTGCAAAATGTACTAATGACAGATCTGGCATAATTATATCATCGGCTAATTCTTTAGGTCTCCATATTACCTTTGCACCATATTTTTCAGCTGTTGCTGCAATCATTGGGGAGTCAGTACTTACCCATGTTTCATGAACTTTAGATTTTTGTGAAGCATTTATAGTATACCAAATCAATGGATATCCATTAATATCAATAATATTTTTTTGATGAATACCTTTACTACCGGCTCTAGCTGTAATTAATGATACTATTTTCATCCTCTCAATGTTTTTCTTTTAGATAATTCGCTATCCATAAGGACTCTACTAGAGATGCTTCCCATTGCATTTTCAATATCTCGTATTCCTTTTATTAATTTCATCATCCCAGCTGGTTCAATTGATGCTAAATGATCTGATCCCCACATTGTCCGGTCTAATGTTACATGACGTTCTATCCATGTTACTCCCATAGGAACAGTTGCAAAAGTTGTTACTAATCCATATTCATGCCCACTATACCCAACTTCTTTACCGTATTTAGTTTTTAACCAGTTTATATAATTAAGATTTAATTCGTTTATTGGCGATGGGTATGTAGAATTAGTATGCATAACAACATCTGGATTGCATTGGGCTATACATGTTTCTATTTCTTCTTCAGTAGACATTCCTGTAGATATAATTAATTGATTAAATTCTTCTCTTGCGTATATAGGTAATTCTTTATCTGTAATCAAAGCAGAAGGAATTTTAGCTATATCAGTATATTGAGTCATAAAATTAACTGAATCATTATCCCATACAGATGCAAACCAACCAATACCTTTTTCTTTACAATATTTATCTATTTCATCATATGCTTGTTTGCCAAATTCAATTCTATGTTTATAGTCAATATATGTCAGCTCACCCCATGGTGTTTGTCGCATTTTATTTTTTTGATGTTCTGGAACACAAATATCTGGATTTCTTTTTTGAAACTTAACATAATCAAAACCTGCGATATGAGCCGCATCAATTAATTTTTTTGCTACATTTACATCACCATTGTGATTTATACCAATTTCTGCTATTGTTTTAATCATTTTGTAACCTGTCAATTATTTTATTACACATTAATGATATTTCTTTATTATAGTTATAATCTGGATTACCATTTAATACTTTGTTTATCATATCTAATAACGCGTCGTTACTATTTTCTGTGTTAGTAAAATCTATATTGTTAATTTTATGAACTCTATCATCTGATTTTCCATAACTAAATTTTATATTATTTAAATCTTGCCAAAAAGGTTGTAATAAATATATATCATGATACATTAAATCGTAAAATATATCATTGGTTACTTTATTCCATACAACTTCAATAGGCGCAGTTAAATTTTTAATATATTTTTGTTCTGTTCTATAATTAAATACATCATCTACGTATAATTTTACATTGTATTTTTCTGCTAGATTGAATAATTCTTTTGACTGCTTATATGTAGTCGTTAATGGCTTTTCACAAAATACATTTTTTTTCTGCATAATACATTGTTTGACTATATCGTAATGAGTATCATTAGGCGTGGCAATAAATATCCAATCAATAGAGTTTAGCTTAGATATATACTCATCTTTACTAGTACATATAAATGATATATCACATATAGACTTTAATTTACTTGCTAGTATTTTGCCCCAATATCCATTACCAATTAATCCTACTCGCATATCATTCTTTTTATTTCTTGTCCTAATTTATGACATGTTGAAACTTTACCAGATAATACATTTATAATTTTTGGATAATTTTTATATGTAAATATTTCTGATAATCTTTCATCGTTATTATTTATTGGTAACGCTCTCTCTGTTCTCCAATAACCTAAACGTTCTACGTTTTTTAGAAATGGTAAATACTTTTCTGATTCCGAATAAATTGTATCAATATCTAATTTTCCATTTTTCATTAACGAATGTTTAACACTGTATAATAAAAATTCGTTTGGGTTATTTCCTTTTGGCATTACACTACAGAATGGTCCATCCATAATAGTTACTCCAAATGGTTTTGATTTCATTTTAAAATATGGAATAACTACATCTTGTAATTTTAATTTTAATTCAGGTACTCCTAATAATTTATTAACTTTATTTATACTTGCATATGTCGTATTTATTAAATAATCACAATCATCTATATTACCATCAAATTTAGTATTAAATTTTATATCAATATCTTTAACAAATTCTTTTACTAATGATTTTAAAATATCATAATCAAATACTGCTTCATCTGTATTAATAGATAAATCAATTAATTTGTTATTAACTAATGATTTAGATGGCATTTCATATGTATAATCTATTTTTACATTGTCACAAAATTTGATATACTCTTTTGCAGAAACATGACTATTATCTTTAGCTATCATATAATAATTTGGAAAATGAGACACTATAGCTTGTTTATAGTTAGTAAGGAATGATACTAATCCATCTAAACTCTGTTCCGCAGTTTCCTTGCTCCTAGGATAATGATAACCTAAATGTAATCTGTTATGGTTAACTTTTGAAGCGCGTTGCATGATATCACTATCTTGTTCAATAATAATAACCTGATGGCCGGCACGATGTAATTCATATGCAATTACACATCCAAATAAACCAGCTCCAATTATTTTTATTTTTTTACTCATTTGATATTGAATCCATATTGTTAAAAATATTATACCAATGCATACATAATTTATGATAATCATATTCTTTGGTATAAGATTGCCTCATATTTTCTATAATATAACAAAAATTATCGTAATTTCCTAATACTTTCTCTAATTGTTCTATTAAATTAGAACAATCATAATTAAATGGTATATATGTTTCATGTTCTTTCCAGACATTCGATCCAAAATCAAATTGTGACATATTTTCTTTACAAATAATAGTACCCAACTGCATAGCTTCACCATCGCCTTGACGTATTTCTCCCATTCCAAATGGAGATATACAAATTTTTGAATTATATAATGTTTGCATATATTGATTAAAAGGCAGTGAACCAGTTACTATATTATATTTATTTGATAATTTATTTAATTCTTTAAATATATCTTTCCTATGTGAAATATACATTTCATCATTTCGTACTTTATGGTCGTAACTTATATTTCCGGTTGAATTAAATACTGCACAGATATCTATAGATTTATTTTTATTTATTTCAAAGAAATTTCTATGACTTGGTACATTACTCATCATATTCCAGCCGGTTAACTTTATACGATCCCATATGGTATCTGTAATATCATATGATAAATCTAACTCAGTTCCAGAACCAAAATACCATTTGTTAAAAGCTTTTGGGATTTTGTAACTATCTTTATTTTTATGTAATTGATTTTTGAATAAATATAACGCATTACTTTGAGTAAATACTTCGTATGCGCCCATTAATGAATGTGAATCAGATCCATCAAATAAAAAGTAATCTCCTGTAATTTTTGATAAATTTTCTAAACCGGTTGCAATACTTTCTTGTAGTGATTTTTTTTTATCAATAAAGTCATACATACCAACAAATAAATAATCATAATCATTAGATTCTGTAATATCGATACTGTACTCACGTAATATATCTTTAACAAATAATAATGGTCTAAATGTAGGTTCGTTACGCCCAGCTAGTGGATTTTGAATTTTTACTTTTATCATATTGTCTCATAAAATTCATTTTGCTGTTCTTGTCTACCAATATTTTTTGCATGATACAATGCAAATTTTTCTTCTGCAGGTAAGTTAGCAAATTTAGTATAACCTTTCAATTGTTCATGGACTGGTTTTATCCAATATATATGTTCCGAATTTTTATATAGACGCATTTGCCAATCAGGAAAGTTAACCCATCCTTGTCCATCAACTCTCCAACCCCATTTCTGTATATGAGATTCTGTAATGCCAGCAACTGTATTGATTCTTGGTATCCAATAAGCCTCTGTATCTGGATTAGCCTCTAAAATGAACGGTAATGCCTGAATAAGATATTCATTTGGTAGCTCATCTGCATCAATTTGAAATATCCAATCACCTTTACATGATGAATTTAGTTTATTTTTATATTGAGCAAAGTTTTTATCTAATGCAAATGAATAATGATGATAGTCATTATACCGAGTATTACTTTCATGACTTTCTAATACATTATAAACTTCTTCTGTTGTTTTACCGTTATCTGTTTGTACTATAATTTCATCTTGATCACGTTTATGTGATATTAAAAATTTTAGTAACTTATTTAATTCTTCATACTCATTCCAAGCAGTAATTGCGTAACTTATTTTCATGTGTTAATCTTTTTGTATATGTGATGTATCTTCAATTGGTGCCCAACCGCCATTTTCTCTAGCATATGCATAACATTGATCTAATGCAGATTTAAACTGAAACTTTTTAAATGTTAATGCATTTTCTACATCTAACCGAGATGTGTAATATTCATTTTCTTTACCTGGTACAGGATATTTTAATTTTTCATTTTCAGTAATATTGATTACACGAGCCACTTTCCAAATCAATGTATTTGTTGTATCTTGCTCGCGTTCACAATACAGCATAGTACCTTGCATTTGTATAAACGATGGATACCATACAGTCCCCAATGAATCATCAGTATATTTTACATTACACATAAATTGAGTAATTCCGGAATTTTCATAATCTATTACGTCTTGAGATCCTATCTTAAGATTTTCTGTTGTTGTATACCCAGATTCCATACATATACGAGACTCGATTCCTGTATTAGGATCTGCTTCTACTAATACACTTTTATTACCCGTTAACGGTGATATTTCATCATAATCCATTAGTTTACCTTTTTAAGTTTTGGTAATTTTACCTTAGGTGCTTGTGTCACTTTTTTAAGTTTTGGCAATTTTAAAGATACTTGCTGTGGTACATTTTTCAATCCATTATCAACAATTTCACAAAACTTTTTAGACATAAGATCTAAATTAAAATTAGTTTTTACATGATGTGATTGCTTACGACTTATCTCATGATATTTTTTATAATTACTTACAACATCTTGTAATACTTTAGATGCATATGCATAATTAACAGTGAACCATTTTGAATCACGTAATATAAATTTGTCGGCTGCTGATTGATGTACTTGAGTTAATTCTCCTGGAAGTAAAGTTGCATACTTTAAGAAATCTTTATGTCCAGACCAATCGCTAGCAATAATAGGTTTACCAGTAATTCCAAATTCTAATAATGGCCGGCCAAATCCTTCTCCTTTCGTAAATGATATCATTGCGTTTATTTTTGGATGATTGTATAATGAATTCATTTCTTCATCAGTTAAGTCTCCATGCAACAAATAAATATTTGGAGCTTTATTACCATATGGTGCAATAATTTGTTGTATCTTTTTAGTTATATCATCACGATCAATAATTGAAAATGTAGCATGAGATGTTTTTAAAATTAAAGCCGGTCTATTTTTTAATTGTTTATGTTTAAATGACTCACAAAACGTTTTAACCATCATTCCAATATCTTTCCTATCTTGCCCAAGTATTCCTTTGAGCCAGTGTCCAGTAAATAAAAAACAAAAATCATCTTTAATTCCAGATAACTCATCTACAACTGTGTCATGAATTTTAGTTGTCTTTTTGTATACATTTAAATCTAATCCTTCAAACAATACTTGAATAGGCTTTTCTAATCTTAATTCGCCTTCTTTTTGTTTAGTTTGTTCATTAATTTTATCATAAACAGTTTTTACAAAACCTTCACGTGAATGTTCTGATGTAACAATATTCATGTCCATACGATTACATCCTTCGATAAATTCATGTGATACCTGAGTTGTTTCTATTCCAGCTGTAATTCCTATATTATATGTTCCATGAGCTTGAAATTCATTTGGTACAGATATTTGTATAAATACATCTGGTTTTTTATTTATATTTCCACGAGCAATTCGTTGTATTATTGCTTGATGTTCATCATTGCCTGGTAATAATGCATTTGCCGGACAAGATCCCCATGGTAACGATATGATCTGAATATCATATTTATCTGCTTTAATCAATGCGGTTACTAAATCTCTTGTATGATTTCCGTAACCCGACCGAGTAGCTACTGGTCCTTGTACTACTATAAATGGTTTCATTATACTATAACTCCTGGATTTTCTATTTTCTTTTCTTGTTCTATTTTATATACCGTAAATCTTTTTCTAGGTGTCCATTTTTCTAAACATTCTTTGATGGCATCGGACATCATATTACTCATACCTTCAGCAGACATATTTGATTCTTCTCCATTAACCCAGCCATGTCCTACCATTCCATGTTCCTGACGTTCCTCAATAGGCATTTCATACCAATGGTGAATTGCATTTGCTACATCTCTAAAATCAACACGGTCATCAAATATATATGGTGTCATTGGAGAACCTTGTAATGAACGATTGGTTGGAAATACTGGTGTACACCATTCTCCATGATTTAAAAATGTTCCATCATGATTGCTAGGAAAATGTGTATCAAATTCAATCCAATTACCATTCTCATCTTCAAACCTACATCCATCTTGTAACCCACCAGTTACATTATTAATGATTGGTGTACCTGCATGTAATGATTCGCACCATGATATACCAAATCCTTCATTAGATGCAATGTTAACAGTTACATCTGCTAAATTATAATAATAGTTTAGCATTTTTGAATCAACTGGTTTATCACTAAAAACAATTTTATAATCTGGACATAATGATTTTTTTACAGCTGCTAAGTCTGTTCCGTTATCATCCGAAATTTGAGTATGCATTAATAGAACACATTTTGCAGCTTTTTCTTTTGGTAATTTATCACAGAATTCTTTATACGCGATAATTAAATCACCAGGTTGTTTTCTACGTATATTCCGATTGTTCCAAAATACTACAAATTCAGCATTATGAGAATTTTTAAATTCAGATGCAAATTTATCATATTCATTCCATTTTTCATGTAAAGGCGTTATTGGATAAAAATGTTTTTTGTTAACACCATGAGGTACCCATTTAACAGCCCAATCTGGTTTTGGAAATTTTTGTAATACATTTTTTACAATGTTCTGTGTCTGTCTTGATATGTTCATTACTAAATCACATGATTCGTAGAATGGTTCATTCCAATGAGGATATGGTAAATCATCCCAAATATTATAATACATCAAAGGAATGTTTTGACGAATTTGATGTTCTATTTGATATAACCATCCCCAAAATCTAGGATCTGTAAAATGTAATATAGCATCTGGCTTTTCTATATTCATTATTTCTTGCAACACTTGTGCATTACCATATCCGTTATGTGGATATATTTTCACTGATGCGGAATCAATACCGGTTTCTGATTGTACATCTTGACTTATATCAATAATTTTGCCATGGTCTGGATGTTTGATAGCAGCTCCTAACTGTACCCAATCGTATTTATCTACTGTACCTAGTACAAATTCACGAGACATTGTACCTATGCCAGAATGCATACGTAAATCATCTGATAATAATAATATTTTTTTCTTTTTTGGTTTGTTAGGATCTATCTTCCTAAGCTTAGGTAACTTTATTGGTTCCATTAAATTCTCCGAATAACTTTATTATAAATATGCAAAAAGCGTTCTTAACCACCTTTTTACCTATACTTTTTTAAATTAATTATCCCATATACATTTATTGCAATAATAACTAAACTTAATACTAAATGGCTATAATTATTGATAAAGAAATCATATGTAATCCATCCAATATCACCGACTATCCATGATATCATTGAATATTGATATCTACCTTTGGCATTAAGACCAAATCCTATTAACACTAATGTTGTACTTAGCCAACCTAAAATTTCTATCATACAATAATTGTTACTGGTTTATTTAATTTTTTAGCTTTTTTAATTGCACTCATCGATCCATTAGATGATTCTTGTTCGCTGATAAATGCTATCATGACATCGCAGTCTCGTGCAATTAACATATTGCGATGATGAAATTGTGACACATGATATGGTTTACCATAATAATCATCTGACATAGCTGAATATAAATTTTTTGTAGTATGTGCAGGATTAAATTCTTTATAACGTATTCCAAATTCTAACGCATACTTACGCGCAAATTTATCAGCACCGTATTTAGCTCCGCCTGATATTACTATTAAATCTGAGCCAAACTTTTGTTTTAATTGAAATAAAGTATCTTTTATACGACGTATATTTGCATAATCTCTACTACCAATTAATGCAACTTTCATTATGCATTTGTTGTTTGGTTTGCTTCAAATATAGATTTCAATGTATTCAATTTATCATCTGCATGACCTATTGTTTCCACTAACTTATCACATTCTTCTACTACATTAGGATGTTCACCGACACCTACTGAATTTGATAAATAATTTTGTAAATTTGCTATAGCTTCTAATTTTTGTGCTATATACTTTGCTTGTAATGCGTCTACGATTTGTTTTGACATTTTTAACCTTTTATTCTATTTGACATTGGACATAGATCTTCACGATCTTTGAATTCGCAATATTTGCAATTCTTCTTATTTTTACCTGCCATTGCAGGATACTCTTTATTCAAATTATAATTACCTTCACTATCAAAACTAGATTCTACAAAACCTTTTATAGAACGAGCTAATTTGTTTCTAGTTGGTTTACCACTTGCTGGCATAAATTCTGTTATACGTTTTTGAGGAAACATTGCTCCGTCAATTAATTTACGTTTAAGAATCATATACTTAATATCAATATTTTCTACATCATATCCATATTGTTCAGCAAAATATTTTTTATACAATACTAATTGAGATGTCTTTGTCTTATCAGCTTTCTGATATTTATTCCATCCCATTGTACTAGTTTTAAGATCAATAATAGTTATTTTACCATCTCGTTTATCACGAATAACAATATCTAGATAGCCTAACATCATTACATTATCATTATCCTCATCAACTGGATGATAAATTTTAACTTCAATACCTATCAATTCTTCGTTCTTACGACTAAAATATGCTCCACGTTTTTTCTTGAACCAATCAATAATTGCAACGCCATCATCATAAAATTCATTCATTTCAAATTTATCAGAAAAATGATCATCCATCTTTGAAACAGCTTCTTTATAAAGATCCACCATTTGTTGTTTCAACATACCGTTAAGATCTAATGCATCTGCTTCTTTTACCGACTTCTCATACATTACAGTTAAATAATGTTGCAATGTTTCATGCATAGCTGTACCAAATATGGTATGTATACTTTGACTAAATGTACGTAAACCTTTGGCATATGCCAATTCCCAATGCTTAGGACATGTCTCGTACATAGCGTATTGCGAATATGATATTCTACGCTCTCCTGGTATCGGCTCTCTCGCTCCGTATTTTAAAAATTTATTCATATACTAAATATAAGAAATATTTTTCAAAGTACCAAATTATTTACCCCAAATCTTTTTGGAAACTATTTGTGCTATCACTCCGTATATAGATAAATCTTGAAACGTATCTGTTTCAGCTTCTCCTACTTCGTCGCGATGTCCTAATACAATTAACTGTTTCAGTCGTTGAACTTTATCATTAACTCTAAACCATAACCCTGTCAATGATAATTTAACATCATCATTAGTTTCTAAATTTGTACCTACAGATATATTACCAGGTCCATAATTTTTTTGTTTTTTGCAAAATAATACATATTGCTCATTCTGTATACGTTTAAATTCTGTACACGTCTTTGGATATTGGAGTTCACAATACTTAACTGCATCGGGTGTTTCAATTTCAATCGATTCTTTAAAATCTACACGAGGTCTATCTTTTATTGTTTTCATTTCAATAACCTTTTTATTTCTTTATCAGTATGGCCATATTTTTTAAGTATCTCTACTAATCTATTACGACCAGGTTCATTAAGTAATAATATACCAACAAATTCTTCTGCTTCTGTCTTACTACATTGTAAATGTTCTGCTAAGAATTTAACTAACTCAGGATTATATTTGTTCACCTTTTTTCCTTTTATATATTTAGCAAACATGCGTTGTTTAGGTAGTATGTCATGATATAATTGATATACATGTTTCTTACTTAATGGACCAATTGTATATTGTTGAAACATATCTACAATTTCAATTAAATCCGGATGCATGGATAGCCATCTATTAATTAAATATGGAGAAAACGACTTACGATCTTGTTCAGTTAATGTACTCCATGGAGTTTTCTTATTAGTTATATTAGCTAAATGATCAAATATAGTTGCTGGCTTCTTCATTTACATCATAGGCATTTGTGGTTGAACTGGTAATGGATTATCTTCTTTGATATTTGTCATTACACATTCTGTAGTTATCATAGTGCCGGCTACCGATGCAGCTTTTTCTAATGCAACTCTTGTTACTTTAACAGGATCGACAATTCCTGCATCTACCATATCTTCTAACACTGTTTCTGTTCTAACATCATATCCTGCAGCAGTTCCTTCTGCATTATGAGTTATAATTTGATTCCAAACCACATCGGCATTAAGACCTGCATTTTCTAATATTGCATTAAATGGAGCATGACATGCTTTAATTATAATATCACGACCTAACAATTGATCATCATTTTCATATCCGTATTCTGGATTTGGTGAATATCCTCTTAACACAGTACCACCGCCGGCGATGATTCCTTCTTCAACGGCTGCTTTAGTAGCATTTAATGCATCATCTACACGGTCTTTCTTTTCTTTCATTTCTACCTCAGAGCCGGCACCTATTTTAATAACAGCAACACCGCCAGATATTTTAGCTAAACGTTCCTGCATCTTTTCTGTTTCGTAATCAGATTCACAACTTTCAATTTGCAATTTAATTGATTCTACACGCTCTTGTACTGCTTCCACATCACCCCGACCATTGACTACTGTAGTAGTATCTTTAGTTACAATTACCTTTTCAGCTGAACCTAGCATATCTAAAGTAACCTCTTCTAATTTATGACCTTTAGTGTCTGAGATGACAGTTCCTCCAGTTATTACAGCAAGATCCTGTAACATATCTTTTCGGCGGTCACCAAAGCCTGGTGCTTTTACTGCGCATATTTTTAAAGTTCCTCTCACTTTATTTACTACTAACGTTGATAAAGCTTCTCCTTCAAGATCTTCTGCAATAATTAACATCTCTTTTCCGGATTGCACTGATTGTTCTAATATTGGTACTAACTCTTTCATGTTAGATATTTTTTTATCGACAATCAAAATATGCATATCAGTAAGTATTGATTCCATTTTTGCATTATCAGTAACAAAATATGGCGATACATAACCTCTATCGAATTGCATTCCTTCAACTACCTCTAATATAGTTTCTGATGTCTTTCCTTCTTGCACTGTTATAACACCATCTTGACCAACTTTGTTCATAGCCTCCGATATAATAGCTCCAACTGAAGAATCGTTGTTAGCTGATATTGTGCCTACTTGAGCAATTTCATCATTACCGGTGACCGGTCGGGCTTCTGTTTCTAAGTATTCTACAACATCCTTTACTGCAATATCAATACCACGTTTCAATTCAATTGGATTAGCACCATTAGCAATCTTTTTAAATCCTTCTTTTAATATTGCATGAGCCAATACCGTTGCAGTTGTAGTACCATCTCCTGCTAGATCATTTGTTTTTTGAGCTGCCTCTTTTACCATTTGAGCTCCTGAATTTTCGATTGGATCTTCGAGTTCTATTTCTTTTGCAACAGATACTCCATCTTTAGTAATCATTGGTCCACCAAATGATTTTTCTAATACAACCGTACGGCCCTTAGGTCCTAACGTTGATTTAACTGCGCTTGCTAATTGCTCAACTCCAGACATTAGTCCATCGCGAGCTTCATCTCCAAAAAGTAATTTTTTTGCCATAATGTGCTTTTTATTTTATTTCGTTTAACATTTTTACTATAGTTGACATGATATGCAATTCTTTATCTACTGCAAATGAATCCTGATATTGTGATTCAGCTAATATCAATATGATACTTGCAATATGTCCGGTTGCATAATTGTCTAATTCATCAAATAAATATTTATGTAAAGCTGTAAAATCTTTAACTTTACTATCTGCTATTAATTGTCTAATATCTTTAAATGCCGTTTTCTTATCACAATCAGATTTTAAGATATCCAACAACTTTGTCATATAATTTGCTTGTATAACACTTGTTGCATCTATTTTTAATTCATTGTCTATTACTTGTCGTTGACAGCTATTTAATACCCTTCTTATATCAGGATAGCCGGCGTTTATAATAGTAACAAGGTCTTTGTTATCATATTTAACTTGTAATTCATTAAGAATTTCAACTATACGTTTAGCAACTTCCTTTTTGTTAGGAGGTGTAATACCAAATACTTGACATCTACTCTGTATAGGATCGATAATCTTTTCAACATAATTACATGTTAATATAAATCTAGTAGTTTTAGAAAATGTTTCCATTAAATTACGTAATGCAGCTTGACCGTTAGGAGTCATATAATCTGCTTCATCTAATATAACAATTTTCCATTGACGGAATCCTACTGTACTAGCATAATTCTTTATCTTAGTACGTACTGTTTCCACATTGTTTTCATCTGATGCGTTTATATACATGATATCCGCATCTAAACCATTTGCTATAATCTTTGCAAGAGTTGTTTTACCAGTTCCTGCTTGTCCATAAAATAATAGATGTGGTACATCACCATTTTGCAAATATAACTTAACTTTATCTATGATATGTTCATTACCTACATATCCTTCTAACGTACCAGGCCGGAACTTTTCAACCCATAATGTATTTTCTTGATTTCCAAACATACTTACTTAATTACCTGTTGAACCATATCCGCCTTCTCCTCTAGAACTATCAGCTAAATTATCAGCTTCTTCTAATTCTATATTTGGATATGGCATTATAACTAATTGACCAACTCTATCACCATCTTGATATCGTTTAACATTTGCAAAATAACTATCACTATCAAATTTATATCTGAAAGTTATTTCTCCTCTATATCCAGAATCAACAACTCCTACACAATTTGCTAAACTCACATCTTTCTTTGATACAGATGATCTTGGAAATAATAATCCAACATAACCTTCCGGAACTTCAAATGCTAGACCGGTATGATATTCTATAAAATTATGCTCTGTATTTATTTTATGAGCAATTGCAGTTATATCCATTCCAGCATCTCCTGGTTTAGCATAACTAGGAGTAACTGCTATATCAACTAATTTTTTAAATTTTACTTTCATGTTACGCAGCTTGTAATTGTACTAAATAATATGTAGATGAATATGCACTTCCTTTAAAGGTTACTCTAGCTAAACCTGCCTGAGATACTTCAATATAACCTTCTTCCGCATCTTTATTTGCAGATAAAATTTCTTTAAACAAATTAGCAGAGAAACATGTTGCATTTAACTCTTCAGATTTATCAGGCGTTACTGCCCATGTAATTCTATTAGTATTCAAAGTAGAATAATTTAAAATCATTTTAGTTCCTGCATCTCCGCTTTCAACTGCAAAGTTTTCAGTTTCTGGTAATGCATTCTTTGATTTGATAAATTTATCTGCAAAATCTTTAGTCAATTTAATTTTAACATTGAAATCAGGAAGTTCTTTCATTTGAGGAACTTGTCTAATCACAGACATATCTGCTAACATAAACGTTACCTTTGTTGATATATCTGATATGTTAATTGAAAATGCAGCATCATCTGCTCTATTAACTTTGATATCAATTTTATCATCTAAAGCTGTTAACAATTTTGTTAATTGAGATGTATTATACACGCCTAATCGCACATCCTCGATATCAAAATCTTGCATTGTAACTCTACCTACAACGTTTTGATCATCTGTAATAAATTCACATGACAATACATCATCTTTAACATCTAAACCTACCGAATTAGCATTTCCTGCTAAATGATATTTCTCAATAAAATTAGTTAGTTTTCTTTTTTCCATTTGTTCTCTTTTATTCGAAGAATTTATTAAACACTTCATTATTTACTAAGTCTCTTGTACTACCACCAAACCTATCATATAACTGTCTATTCTTGTTATAGATATGAATAGCTTTATCTGGGTCCTTAAACATTTCTTCCATACTCATTAATATTGAATAGAAATCTCTAGGAACTATAGTTTGTAACAATTCGTTATGACATTTCACAATCTCTTCTACTTGTTTAACAGTATCATTAAATACAAATAAATTGTTTAATGTCATTTTCATTGTAACATCACCTTTATAATTAGATACATCGCCAAAAGTAAATCCTTCTGATACTGGATGTCCTAATGGATTAGGGACTAAATCATCTGCATTATAAGGTAAATTTTCTCCTTTAGGAAAATATAAATCTGTAAAGGTCATTTTACTTAATTGAGGAGAATGAAGATAAGTTCCATATACAGGATATAAACCTGGCGATGATGAATCTGTCGATATCTGTATACGACCTCCATGATATTTGTTTACCATTTTCTGGAAGAAACTTAACATGAAGAAATCAGATATCTTAGATATACCTAACACATGAATAAATTGGTTACGAGCTTTTTCAAATTCTCTATTTTTAATCATAGGAACTAATGCTGACATAAACATTGTAACACGCTTTTGAGCACCACCAATACACCAACCATTAAATTCAAAGTCTTTCATTTTCTGATACCA
>Ga0209645_1000121_pt1 | contig 39099 bp, 42 predicted proteins | sample ETNvirenome_6_30_FD_184070 | JGI IMG/M metagenome (GOLD analysis project Ga0209645, IMG submission 184070) | Marine viral communities from the Pacific Ocean - ETNP_6_30 (SPAdes) (version 2) | ecosystem: Environmental > Aquatic > Marine > Oceanic | place: Pacific Ocean | collected 2013-06-19
GGAATTTTGTACCATTTGCTCGTAAAGTATATCCGTTAGCTTTATCATCACTGTCTATTACTGTTATCCCAGCACCATCAGTGCTAGTAAAAGTTCCACCACCATCCTTTAAAGTAACACCATCGATCTCTACTCCATGATCAGCACTCTTTTCAATAATATCATCAACCTGGATATTCCCTGTGTAAGCAACATTTCCAGAGAAGGTTCCACCAGTAGAAGCAGGAACGGCATCACCAACAGTAAAAGTTTTGTAAACTCTGACGAGAATCACATCACCAGAAACAGCGGTGCTTGCCAGGGTTACAGTATTCGAAGTATCTAAATGATAGTCGTTAGCATCTGATCCAATCTTAGGAACAAGCTTGACTCCATTAAGAAAAACATCGACGGATTCCTGGTTAGAAAAACTTAATGTTGCGGAATTGTCATCGGATCCTGAAATTGTGGCATCCGATCCCGAAAGGGTATAAGTGAAGTCTTCTACAGTAGCATTCTGAGCAGCACTAGCAGCGATCCATGTGCCTGAAGATGTGTCATAAACACGCATTTCCCCATTGGTACTATTGTAATACAAAGCACCATTGACTAATGCGTTCCCATCATTGTCTGTTGAAGGTCCTTTTTTAGAAGCATCCCATGCTCCGTAAACACCTGTTCCTACAAATGATAAAGAAACACTGCTTATTGCTGTGGTAAAAGGTGCTGAAATCGTTATAGGGCTTGTTGTGGATGTCCCTATTATGTTTGCACTTGACGGATAACCCGTTCCTGTTGAAGTAAGCTCTTGACCAACTGTAATAGTCCCAGAACTTCCAGTAAATGTGATTGAAGATGAATCTTTTGCAGCAGCTGCCCCGGTTAAATTTGCAGTTGTAGCACTTGCATTATCTGCCATGACTCCAAGATACTTGTCATCAAAAGAGTCTAATGCGTTTGCTACGGCAGCAGCACTTGCAGCAGCAGCCGTTGCAGAAGCAGCAGCATTGGTTTCTGAATTGCTGGCATTGGATTCAGATGTCCCAGCTTCTGTTGCATAGGTTTTTGCTGATTTGACAGCTGGGCTTATCGCGCTTCCGGAGTCATCGGTGATATTGCTTGAGGAAGTTGCCCATTCTTTAGATTTTTCTCGATGATGTAGTGAAGAATATCCGTCCGTAGTCGTTCCGCTTTGAGTCGGATCAGCAGCATTACTTGCACCAAAAACTGTAACCGCTGTTTCTGCTGCGGTATTGGCATAAGCTTCCGCATTGTCTTCCGATCGACTTGCTTCCGTAGCTTTGTTTGTCGCCGTAGTCGCAGAACTTGAAGCAGCATAGGCATCAATGATTATATCCCAGTAAGTCGTATTGGTGAGTGCTGTCCCGGAAGGTGAGGCTTTGATACAAATATAAACATTGTTCAATTGCCCAGCGGTCGTTGACTTAACAATATCTCTGATGTTGTAATCCGAGGTCGTCGTCGTCGCGCTGGTTCCCTTGTAGGTTCCAATGTCCTGGGTCGCACTAATATCACCGGCAGAATCAAAACCGAGAAGCTTGTTTTGCCTCGAAGCTGCTGTTCCTGTGATCGTTGAAGCTTTTGATGCCGTGGAATCGAATGTCGCTGTTGACGAAAAAGCAATCTGCCTGGAAGAAACCTCGGCAAGCTGCTGCGAAATCATGATCGACTTATCAAAGTTTCCTTCGAGCGTATCAGCATCCAAGGCATCGTTCTGCGTGTAGTCGGTCAGCTGATCGAACGTAGTCGCTGCCTTCTCCATCCTCCTGGTAAACGTCAGAAGATCATCCGCGGAAAATAAGTCTCTGCCAGTGGCAGTGAAGGTCATAGTTCCGGTTGCCCCAGCACTCGGAGAGATCGTGTAATGTGTGGTTTCAGTAAGTTCAGTATCGGATCCCGTGCTGTCCGTCCTGGTCACGACGACTTCAGCGGTTGACAAATATTTAAAAGTTACATTGAACGTAACCGAGCTCAGATCCGAAGCCAGGGAGGTGAGATTCCCTGAAGTGATCGTATTTTGGGAACGTGGTAGTGTTGCCGAAACTGTCATTTGACTCCCATCATGTAAAGTGGACTCGCTTTGCGAAGCTTCGAAGTCGAAGGCCTCATGCCCTTCATGTATTGCTGATCGTAGTCACGCTTCATGCGCTTTTCCCTCCTTCGAAGAACACCAGGGTTTAAGAAATTCTCGATATTGTAGATGAACATGTAATCGAGAGCCGTTCGGGTGAACCAAAGATTTGCGAACGGAGCCATTCGAATGACGTTGTTGAATGCTTTAGCAGCTGCATCATCTCCGGTGACCAGGCGTGTGAAAAAGTCTCCCCAGTTTTGAAGCTCATCTCCGAGCGGTCCCATGACCACACTTGGGACGTTTCGCCCGTAGCCTCGGAAGTCATTAAAGATGAAGTCGCCCAGGATCCCACCGGCTCCGCTGAAGACAAAAGCACCAGCCCAGGTCTTCGGGTTATCCAGCGGTTTCGGCTCCTTTCCTTTAAGAATATCCTTCGCTGTCATCGACACATATCCGATCGCTGTCAAGGCTGCAAGGTTTCCAACTGTATAAAGTTTTCCTTGATGCGCGTATCTCGGTCCAAGCCTTCTCATGTAAGTCAATGGAAAGGATCGAAATTGCCAGAGAGCCTCGAGAACAGAACGCTTGATGGTCCCTCGTTGAGTGCCTTGAGTCATGATTGCGCGATCCGCTGCATCCGGTTCCGGAATCGCGATCCGTCCCTCCTGGACATAGAAATTCCGCATCTTGTAAGCAAGATTTCGATAAGCCTGGCGATCGGCAAGCGACATCTCCGGGTTATCCGCGATCCGCTCGAGGAGATCTGGAGTGAAGTATTGCCGGCGATCGAGATCCATCACGCTGGACGGCTCGGTATCTGGGAGAAGATTGCCTTCAGCATCGAGGGTCTTGACTCCGGCATCTCGCATGATCTGCCAATCGGTATCCGAGATGTTGTACTGATTCAATACTCGCTGGAGGGCTGGATCGAGCTCATCGAAGCTTTTCGTCAGGTTCCTTGCAATGTTTCCGGAGATCACAAACTGGGCAGCTGCTCGGTTGTTATATGTCCAGCCAGCCAGGCCGTTGACCTTGAAGAAGAAATCCTCCATCTTTGACATCATGCCGATCTGAGGATTGGCAACCGCATACCGGGAATGGAAGCCTCCGATGATGAGATCGTTGAATTCTCCAACCGAATACATCACTTCGATCCGCTCATCCGGAGTCAGATTCTTCATCAAAAATTTAAAGTGATCGTGCATTCCTTGAAGGTAATCCACGCCATGATAACGATAGGTCTGGATGGCGGTTGAGAGATCCGAGAAGGAAGGAAACACGGAGGATCCGAGTTTCGACATGTTCTGCATCATCAAATACCCTTGAGTCACTCCAGCCAGGGTCGGCCCGTATCCAGCAGAGTTCGCCATGTGGTAAGAGCTCTGATCAACCCATGACCAATGATTCTCGACATGCTCCTGGTTCCAATTCCGGATCTTGCCATCGGTAGGATTTTTCGCTCGAGCTTCGAGCTTCTTCCAGAGCTTCTCCTGGGAGGCTTTCGGATTCGTTCCAAATTCCTGCATCATGACGACATCATCAGCCAGGTTCTTGAGCTCCGTCCACATCGCGAGCTTTAAGTCACCACCACCATATTTATTGAAGTTTTCAAGCCAGGCCTGGTCCGACTTGTAATGGATCTTCCGGTGCTGCGACATCCGCTTTGCCAGGTTTCCAGGAACCTTGACTTCCGGAGCTTCGTCCATCGAGGTTCGCTTGCCTTCGACGATATTATTCCAGGCAGCATCCAGGAATTGTCTTTTCTGGGTATCATCCATCAGCCCGAAGGTCTGGGCTTCGGCATCGGTTCCTTGTCCGATGAATTCCAGCTGATCCGCGATCCACTGGTCTTTGCCGACTTGCTGAACTTTTAAAGGATCGTGGTATTGGGTCACAGTATGGTTCGGCAACCATCCGATCATTGCACCTTCGGCATTGGCTGCATCGACCCAGTATTTCTTCCGCATCACACGCGCTTTCGCGAAGGTATGAGCGATCGCATTTTGTGTGTGTGGGGTAGGATTTTCGAGATTGAATCCTTCTCCATTCGGGCCGAATTGCTCAGTCACGACATCCCGCAAATTTTGCTCGTCGTTCATCCACATATGGAGTTCCTTCTCCGTCATGTTGTGCTCGCGCATCATCATCCCGAAGATATAGGTCTGGTTCGATCGCTCGGCTGCAAGCATCCTTCCGGCAGCCGAATCCTGGCGACCGGTTCCCAGGCGCGTGGATCCCGTATAGCGAGCGACGACTTCATCAGAAAGCGAGAGTGTTTTCCCTTTCAATGCTTCACGTTCCGCGAGCATATCCATGATTCTGGCCTCGTTTCTTTTGTCTTTGATCTTATTCAGCTTTGCTGCGATCCGTTTTTGACGAGCCCATTTTTTCTGAATCGCGGATTCTGCTCGCATGATCTTTTTCACTCGAACCTGAACATCGCCTTGCGTGATTCCCTTCGCGACATTCCGCATCTGTTCGACGATCGCAGCTGCATCCTCCTCGGAAAGATTGAACACGGATCGACCTACCTTGATGCAGGGATCGAAAAGCTTCATCTGTTCTTTTGCCATCACAATTTGCCAAGTATGCAGTTCATCATTGGAGAGTCTTCAGCCATTGCATCTCCGATATTTTCGAGCTCTCGAATCTCCGCGAGCTCCTTGTCAGCATTCCAGGTCGGATCGTTGGCAAGCTCGGCATCAGCCTGGGCTTCGAGGGCATCGAGCTCCGCATCGCTTGGCCCTTGTTCTCCATAAGCAGATTCTTCGATTTCGATGTCTTCCGGATCTTCTTCCCTGGTTCGGTAATCGACCTCCTCGTCCTGGGCGTGGATCTGTTCTTCCTCGACTTTTTCCTTAATTTTCTCAGGGGGTCTCGAGGGGGTCTCAGCTGTTTGAGCTTCGACTTTTGCTTCCGTCCGGTGAGCTCCGATCGTTCGATCGAGGATCGATTCCATTGATTCTAGTTCAAAGAAACCACCTTGCTTTGCTGGAATTGCTTCAACTGCATCGATAAACGATCTCAGTCCTGCCTCGATCTGTGATTGATCTTTCATTTGTGCAAAGAAATCGAGAAACAAAACTGTATCGGCATGATATTCAAAATCAGCATTCATCCCATGCTGTAAACGCAAGGTCTTGACATGATCTTTTAAAGAATCACGGAAAGATTGTTTTCCACCCTTTAGTTCACGTTTTGCTTGCTGAAAAAGATAGATAGCATCAACCAGGTGATCGGTCGGATCCGCGTTGATGAAATCACCAGATTGCATCTTGCCTTTCATGTAAACCCAGCGACGAGCAACTTTTTTTAAAGCATTAGATATTGTTCTAAATTCTTCTGCTTCTTCTATGATCATAGATTTCATAAAATCGGTCTTACCATCTGTGTGATAAGCCATTGCAAGCAAAGCATTCTCGATCCGTTTCACTCCTTCTGGATTAATTTCTCCGTCTTTTGTGTAAGCTTTGCGTTCCGCAGAGGGTAAACGATCAAACATTGCATTAACGAAAGCAGAGTTTTCTTTGCTATCGAGATCCTTATCAACAAGAAGTCTTGCGAGCTCTTGATCAATAAGCTTTGAATCTGCAATAGCGACTTCATCTTCTGGCATTCTTGCAATTTCATCGGAATTTGATCGTTGCGTAAAGAAAACTCTGGTCTCCCGATCCAGATCGGTGGTTCTTCTTCGAATCATGATCGGCCTTTTCATCGAATCGACTTTCGCCGGATCGAGGCCGTACATGGCTGCCCACTCCTTTAAAGTATTTTTGTAATCTTCAAGCCTTGGCCCTTTGTTGTCATAAACACGACCAAGAGCAAGGATCCTTCCGTTCCCAGATTCGACCATATTATCCGGGCCGACGACCGGAGCTCCCCGTTTGCCGGTGGTCTCTGGAAAAACGAGCTCCCTGGCATCAAAGTTTTCTCCGGAAATTTCTAAAATCTGAGACATAGATTCTGAAGTATCTCGATTCCTTGGTTGAAGTTGAGGGTCATATTTCGAGTTAATCTCAAGCGAATCACCACGATCCAGGTTCGAAGCTATGACGGAATCATGCTCGACAAGCTCAAACCGAGTTTCAATATCTCCAACTCCAACATCTGTTCTGAGTGTTCCGACACCTCGTACTGTTGATCGCTCTGGTGTGTGTGTGGGGCCAGGGGTTCCTGGGTTTTCGGTTCCTGCGACATCGACCGGCCTTCCCTCATCGACCTGGATGACGGCTCTTCTTCCAAACTTGGCAAGCGTTTCAATAGGCCAGCGAAATAATTGTCTGAGAACTCGAGGCTCTTCGATCGGAGTCTGAGCTCCGGTGTTCGGATTAACCTGGTACTTCTTCAATGCCAGGCGACCACCTTCCATGACTCCCGAAAGCACTCCTCCAGCACCGATTCCGACGAGGATGTCAGTTGCTGCCATCTTGGCATCGTATCGCTCCTGGTGAGACAAGCGTTCAGCTGCGAGAAGAGGCTGCAAGGTGGCTGCACCAATGCCTCCCTCGGTAGCTCCGATCCCAACACGGCCCAGGGCATTGGTAGCCATGCGCGATCGCATCGCAGCCCCACCAGGAACAAATCTCATGAAAGGAACCAGGTTGATCGGATCCGGCAAAGCTCCAATCAAAGCTGATCCAAAATAGGCTGTTGCTCCGAGAGCTCCTGTTCTTTCGTAAACGAGTTCCGATTCCCTCCGGGTGTCATAACTATTGGCAAGGACTTCGGCAAAATCGGTCGTCATGTCCTCATCATACTCAAGACCAGGGCGGTAATATTTTGATGCTCGCCAGGTATCTTCTGTCATGTGATCCCCGGATCCGCGAGCAGCTGAGTTCCGCATCAAGCTTCCGACCAGGGCAAGCGAGTTTGTTTCGAAGGAAGTCTTCGCGCCGTGATAAAGGACTGTTCCGATCGAAGGTGACCAGTTCTGAGCCCAGCGGTTGAATACCCCTGGATCAATCCTTCGAGGTTTGCGAAAAAACATTAGCGGACCTCTTGCAGCTGCATTTGTTCCTGGTACGACCTCAACCTTAAATCAACACGCTCTTTCGGGATTCTTCCTGCTTTGTAACCCAGCGATCTAACATCAAAAACCAGGTTTCTCAGCTGATCCCAATTCAGCTGAATCGTATTTCCTTCTTTGTCAGGAACGGGATAGGATCCGGCTTCGCTGAAAAAGTGGAGAGTCAGGCCTTGCCCGTCATCTGAATTTCGAAAATGGTAGTTTCCAGCAGCTGATGCAGCATAGGTGTTTTTACCAACCAGGGCCGGGACTTCGTCTTTGACAAACCTTTGAAGGCTTTTTGTGAAATCGTCCTTCGTGATTGGTTCAAACCTGGTTTGCTCTTCCATGAGGCCTCCCATGTCAGCAGGGCGATCCGGGATAAACTGCTTTGGGATCCAGATCGAGCTTCCCTCGATGTCGTCCTCGTTGGGATCTCCGGAGTGAATGTGATATTTACTCGAAAGCAGTTGCTGCACGGATTCGGTGACGGCTTTGTCAGAATCATCATCACGCATTCCGGTGACGGCGTAGGATCGGACCAGCTGATACCAATCAGCCATGCGATTAGGCTCATCTGAAAATGCTGCTAGAAAATGATTTAGTTGTTCATTTTCAAAAAGCTCGACATCAAAAGTTTCAAGATCGGTTTCCAGGGTTCCTAGTTTTGTATTAATGTCCGACATATTCAGCTGCCTTGCGGTTTGCAGCCTTCTCAGAATCGCTCCGTTGTCCTTGTGTTCAAGGTAAAGTTGATCGGAATAGTTGACGGAAGTATTTTCTGCGACATCATTAAACATTTGAGAAAAAATTGTTGGATCAGAAACAGTCTGTTGCATCTCGTTCAGCATTCCGGCACGACCCAGTGAATCAGCATCATTCCACTCAGCATCGATGCCTTCGAGCTCGGCATTGGTAAAAAGCTTCGGCATTGAACCAGGTGCAAAGGCTTCCTGTTGTTCCATGATGTATTCGGCGCGTTCTCTGGAAAACATATTCACCTGGGCTCCGCGTTCCTTCATCATTTCCTTCCATCGATCGGCAGGATAAAACGCAGGATCCGATGCTCGTTTTGTCAAGATTTGATGAACTCCTTGAGCAAAGCTATTATAGACTTCATCCATGAAGCCTCGGTCATATCGCTTTCCTTGCTCGACATATCCAGCATCGAATGTCCCAGGTTTGAAATCGGCAAGGAGTGCTTGTAGCTGCTCGGCGGTTTTATATTCGAGTCGCTCGTTTCCATACTTCGGATTGCCACCATTGACCGCTTTTGAGATCTCTTTGGCGTACTGCATTTTCGACTGCATGACCTCGTATTCCCATTGCTCGTAAAGGCCTCCTTGCTCGGGATCTCCGACCAGGGGCTTGACGATCCGCTCCATGAAGGTCGGATCCGAGCCGTCAAGCATTTCGGAGCTTTCGTCAAACTGATAATCTCCGGCGAGCACTCGCTTGATCTCATTATTAAACTGGTTTCTGATGTCAGCCTTGCTTCCTGTCCTTCCTTGCTGGATCGAATTCCCGGCCTGGATCTTCAACCGCTCACGTTCATCGGGCTGCAAGTTTGGAAAAAGCGCATCAAGATCACCTTGCTTGACCGGAGCTAAAGCTTTTTCAGCTGCTATCGGATCGCGATCGATCAATCCCAAGGCATCGGCCCGATCGATTCTTTCAGCATATTTTCCTAGAATTTGGATTGCTTCATCTCTGGAATACAATCCATCAACATCACCGACATGCTCTTCAAGGAGGTTTGCAATGTGAACCATCCTCCAATCCGACTCTTGGCGATTCGTCAGAAGGTTTTCAGCATCTCGGAAGGTTCTGGGAGGGGCTTTGAATTGACCAAGATCTCGACCGGTCGCGACATCGTTCATGCGCCGTTCGAGTGAAACTTTTAATTTCTCGTCTTCTCGTTGAGTGACCTGGTTCCGGAGGGTTTCAATTTTTGCTTCTTTTTGCTCTCTAAGTTCAGGGCTATTTATAAATCTTTCTTTCGCTTCATCACTTAAACCTAGCGATGTCCTTTCTTGAAGCAATCTAATTTCTTTCTCAATATCATTACTCGTATCCTTCCATGTCATATCCTTGTTAAACGCCTCTTCAAGAATCCTGTTTAAACCAGGTTTTCCATCTTTTCCATAAATGTAATCGATAGAAGCCTGGGAAGCCTCTAGGGTGATGGCATCGGATTGTTGTTTTGATGCGACTTGATACCAATCCTGGATGACGACATTGTTCAGTTCACTATCGATTGCTTCTGCGAGCTCCTCATCGACAAAATCTTCACCATCACCGGCTCGCTCCATGATGATTTTGTCAAGTACCCCATTTAAAGCATTCTTGAACTCGCGATCGTCTTTCGGATTTTTTTGTTGATCAAGAAAAAGCTGGCTGGCTAATTCGAGGTATTCGGATGCAGCAAGATCAACTTCACGGCGAACATATTTTGCTCGTTCATTTGCTTCTAATCTTTTTTGTTCGCGTGTTTCTGTTAATTTTTTCTGTGCTTCAGCAGCCCTCCAGCTGAGATCATCAGAAGTAATTAAAGTCTCAAGATTCCCAATGAGCCTTCGGTTTAATTCTGTTTTTTTCTTTTTCTCTTGTTCAGTGAGGCCTTTGACACTGAGCTTGTAAAAATCTCCAACAAGTTCTTTATATTCTTCCGCTTGCTTTATTGCCTCTTCGACATCGATGTCGCCATTGATAAATGCAGAATTAATTTTAGAAATTTCTCGATTTAAAGCATTTGCTGCTTCAGTTTCCCGGTTTTGTTGATCAAGTGCTGCGATCCGTTCTTCCTCCTGCTCATCTTCCAGGACTTTTTGAGCAGCACGGCGAGCATTCTGAACTTTGAGAGAACCATTCTCTTCAACAAACTTTCGGTTTAATGCACCGATCGTTTCTTCCATGAACTCGGATCGCTTGACGGCATTCTCATCTTTGCCATCAACTATTTTAGATGGATAAATTTTAAAGGCCTGAACGCTTGCGATCCTAGTTATGTCCTCCTGGATGTCTGTCCGGTCGTATGTATCCGTAGAAAGATTTTCAATGTCATAAACCTGGGCATTAATGAAGCTTTGAACCAGTTCTGATTCTGCATCAAGATATGCCTCGTTTTCTTCTTTGTTTTCCCGTCGAAGCCTTCTTTGTAAAGCAGTATGATTCCAGCGATTTTCACTCGTTATTAAATCTTTCCTAAGTTGTTCAACGATTTGGCCTTTTTTGAGTGTTCTTGCCTCATCATCCGGGTAATCCTTCCCGGTATATCCATTTCCGACAGTTACAATCTGATCTGCGATTTGTTGAAGTCCCTGCTCGATCCTTGCAATCCTGTTATCATCTAAGACCTCGTTTTCTTCGATAGTCAGATCAAGTTCCGTTCGAAAAAGATCACGAACATATTTATTGGTCGCTTTGTCCTCATGGTAGGAACGCTGTCTTTTATACTTAAACTCATCTTGATCCATTGCTTGTCGCCACATTGCCCGATTGGATTGCAATCCCATCGACTTAATGTTTCGTGTCAACCTGGCGATAAATGGTTCGCTAAATCCGCGCTTTTTGGCATCATTGATAAATCCGCTTAAAACGCTTCTGGATCCTTCTTTGCTATCAAGAAATAATTTTTTGGAAGCAGCTTCGTATTTTTCAGGCTCATAAATATAATTCTTCTCCAGCTGAAAAAGCTTTTCTGCCATAAATCCAAGCTTTTCATCCTCAAACTGGTCTTCTTCAATCTTCCTTTTCCGTTCCTTCTCGTTCTTATCGATCATCACCGCTTTCGCGATCGTTTGACCGAGATCCATCATGGATTCGGCAACATCCATCTGAGCACCATAAAACTGTGTGCCGGAATCGATGACACCTTGAAGGCTCGGAGGAGGAGTGATCCCGGAGCTCTTGAAGGCTCCGACTTCGGCTCCAGGAAGAACCTTAGTTTGCTGAAAAGGAAGTTTTGCCATGTTATGACCAGATAGGTTTGTCTAACATCGATTGAGTCTGGATGATGCTCGAAGCCCCAGATAAAAGTGAGCTTGTTTGCTGGTAAGGCCTGGATGCTGCGAGGAAAGAGGCTTGCTGGTTCCAGTTCGAAGCCGATGCCATGTAGTTTCTGCGGTTGATGCCAGCAGATCGCATCATGTAATAAGCCTGGGTGTTTGCACTGTAACGGGTCTCGGCTGCCATGCGCTTGGTTTCCGCTGCTTGCAGTCTCATCCCAAGAGCATCCGCACGGCCTTGAGTGAGGATTGCGTTGCGGGCCGATCCTTGATTGATCACGGCTCCCGATGCTCCGATTTTTGCAGTCATGTCTCCGATCCTTCGCTTTGAGGCATCCTCCATATACATCAGCTTGTATTTTCCCTGGATCTCAAGCTGCCTTGCGGATCGCTCTCCCTGGCCTCGGACTCCAGCTGCTTGCTCGCTAGACAGTCCATACATCTCGTTCGCAAACTGTTTTTGCTGGGCTGCTTGACGGCGAAGCATTCTTTCTTGAAAACGGGATTGATTTTGCTGCTGCTGCATCCCGTAAAGTGTGGAACCGGCTTGTAAGGCGAATAACGCCCAGGCTGCGTATGCCATAGTTACTCGTTAGTTTCGTAGTCGATTGCAATCATCAGAATATTCGACGGATACGGGTCATTCTGACGAAGATAGATTTTTCCCTCGGTGTCATAAATCCCAGGCATGACGAGCTCCCGGTCTCCGGTAAAAAAGGAGAGGGCTGCTCCGATCGCATCACCAGCGGATCGAAAGACATCTTCGGTAAGATTTGTCACCTCCATGCCATACTGGATCGACATGGAATCGAGCAGCTTAACGACAATCCGGTGGATCCTTTTCTTGTTACCGATCGAGGTCGCGGTTTGAACATCCCCGATCGCGAGCGGTAAGGTCTGAATATCAGAATTGTAAGAAAATCCGATCCTTGCGGTGGTGACTGCCAGGGATGGAGATATGGATCCTGCGGTTACTATTTTTTCCGGCTGCACGGAATTATTCCCAAGCACCGAAACTGATACTCCTTCGATGTAATCCAGGCCGGTTAGGGTTGATGCAGACGATCCGGAATAATAGGATCCGCAATCGACGTAATGAGCATCTCCTTGATCCATAGAATCGTCATAAAACTGCTCGAGGTACTCGACATATCTTTGCGTGGATCCGACCTTGTAAATGGTGTGAGTTCCGGATCCTTGAGTGATCGCGATCGCATCACCTCCGGAGGTCGCTGATAACTGAAAATCATTGGTTGCAGAACTTTTGACATAATAAGTCGTTCCGCTGACCAGGTTCGTCGGCATCGTCCCGTTCGTCGTGATTTTGACTGCGGTTCCGTCTGCCAGGCCATGACCCGTGATCCCGATCTTGTCGGTTCCATCAGTAATGTCGGTATGGGCAATCTGGGTAAAATACTCATCAACATCCCGGCGAACGACCATCCAAAGTTGATCGTAAGTTCCTCGAGGAATCACTGAAAGTGCATCGACTTTCGCGTGATTTCCGTAGGTCGCATCGGTGTGAGCTCCTCCCATGAAATGAGTCGCCCAGGATGCCATGTTCAGGTCGAGGTTATAGGTGCAGCTGACGAGCTTCCCGTCATTGCGGATCGCCCAGATGAGAGATGCTGGCTGATCCTGGAAAACCATGTCATTGATTCCGGTCTGGGTCACATCTTCGGCCCTAAGCGTGATGTCTTTTGCGGAATACTTGTCTTGTTCGCGGTCGAAGACGAGCTCTCGAATCTTTCTCCCGTTTTTCTGAACATAGACCATGTTGTTCCCGATCTGAGCCGGTAGGGCTTCACTGTGAGCTTGCCAGTTCGAGATCTTTTCAACGGAGAAGCTGAACGGAGTGATCGTGGTGTCATCCCGGTTTCCAAACATCTGGAAGATTCCTCCGGAGGTCCCCAGAGTCAGACGACGACCTTCCTGGAGCCACTCGATCTTGTCCACTGTATCCGACGAGATCATGAGGCTGATCGCGTTGTCAGAATAGATCTGCTCACCCATGATGGAGGCTCCGGAAGTATCAAAGTTTCCGGTTTGCACTCCAAGAGGCTCCGAAGCCGCGAAATTGTCGAAATCTCCAGATTTGGAATAATGGACTGTTTGAGGCTCGGAAGTCGTACCGGCAAAGACCAGGCGTTGCTGAAAGATCTGAACGCACCTGGGATAACCGGAGGCCTCGGAGAAGCTGCCTAATGCCCATTCCGTCGAAGACCCGTCATAAGCCAGATGTTCATAGACAGTTCCGATAACTTTTGTTGTATTCGTTACACTATCGATCTTGATATAACCCCAGCGGATTTGTGGAGCAACCTCGACATTCAAGCGGATTAGACGACCAACATCGGAGCTTCCGGAAGAGCTTGAAAACCCGGATCCGTCATTGATCCCGGTTGTTGAAGAAAACGTGCAAGTAACCTTCGAATTCTTCGGAATGAATTTTTTGTAGAATTTGATGTCTTTCGATGCCGTTCCGATCCATTCTTTCGGGTCACCTCCGTTGCTATCAGAAAGCTTAAAGGTATTTGTCGTTGCTGCCACGACATAATACATCGTGCCGGCGGTGATCGTTTTGATACCACTGAGCGTAATGGTGTGAGTTCCACCACCAGCAGCAGAGGTTATATCAACCGGAGTTCCACCTTTTGATAATGATAATTTTATTGAATCTGTCGCCTTATCAACAATGTAGTAATTTGCTGTATTATTTAATCCTCCTGGTAAAGCTCCCCCACTATTTGAAAGATTGACCACATTCCCGTTTTCCAGATCATGCCCAGATAGCGCGATCGTATCAGTTCCTGTCGTCACATCACCATCAACGAATTGACCAGCCTGTTCTCCTTCACCACCTCGGAAAAAAACTTGTTGCCCGTTGACCAGGGGATGCCCGATTGAGGTAAAGGAATGATCTGCCATCGAGGCTGATGCTCCGGAGATCTCGGTCGCCAGGTTGAATCCGTAATCCTTATAAAACATTGAACGAGTCCCGGTTCCAACATCTGTGATGTCTAATGCGGTCCCACCATATTCAGTTGCCAATTTAAATGTATCTAAAGTCGCATTGACCACAAAATATTCAGATTCAGTAGCTAAAGTATCTGAACCACTTCCATAAGCAGGAAGATCACTCCCAGTAAATTTTAAGGCTTGACCATCGACCAGGCCGTGATTCGGTACTGTAATTGTGTTTGCACTCACATCAATATCCGCATCAACCAGGGACTTGATCAGAGCATCATCGGAATTCCTGGCGACTGTCACTGTCGTCACCTCGGTATTGACCGGCATGTAAGGCCCGTCTTTCAGATCGGTTTCGGTGAGAACCCAGGTCGTATCAGCCGTTCTTTTTAATTCCCGTGGTGCGAAGTCCGGAGAAGCAATGAAAAGCACATCAGCAGATTGTGTGAAATAAAGATCATCCAGGTCTGAAGTGGTATAGGTTGTTGTCACCTCCAGCGGTTTGACGAAGGTTCTTGTTCCGGAACCAGCGGAAGTGATGTTGTATGCGGATCCGAGAGTATTGTCTGCCAAAGAAAGCCGAATGTCGGCCCCGGAGACATAATGGATAAAATATCTTTGAGAAGTCGCAAGACCCCCTGGCGCAGCTGCTCCACTGCCAAGGGTCAGATAAACCTCGTCTCCCGTAGAAAGGCCGTGGCCTGTTCCTGCTAACGTGATCGTGTTCGTGGTGGTGTTGACCGCGGATATGTCTCCGCTGGTGATCGAGGTCGTGAGAACAGCATCGGTTCGATAGAATCGGACATATAAATTGCCGAACTCAAGAATATAGCTTTGCCCCTGACCGAAATTGAAAGGGACGAGTCGAACGCTGCCGTTGTCCTTAGTTCTGGAAACGAAGTAGGATCCAGGTCGTCTAGCAACCGATCCTTGAGGGAGAGGGACGTAATTTTGACAAACTTTTAAAGAATTCTTGTAGCTGGGAAGATCAACATATCCCTGCATTCTCGGAGAGATTTGACCATCCGCAAATGATGTCTGGACGGCTTGGACTCGAGGCATTTATCTCCTGGCTTCGAGAAAAACATCTGCATAGATCGTATTCACATTGCCACGCTCGGAACTGTCAGCACTCCTGGCTTCCGCGAGAACTGTGTTGTATTTCCCAAGCATGTTGTTCCGGAGCTCCGGTCGGCCTGTCAAGGATTCCGCAATTTCCATCGCGAGTCGTAATCCGATCGCATGAATCAGCAAGGAATCAAACTCATTCGGATCCTCGATCCGCTTGATGTATTTGATCCAGGCTTGTTCAGAATCGGTGACAATAAATCCGTTTTCGATGTAATGCTCATCATCCCAATCGTAGAGATCTAAGACTCTCAGGCAATCACTGGGAAGCTGGTATCGATAAGAAAATCCCCAGACCGGGTTGGTTGACGATCGAGCAAGTTTTGCTCTTGTTACCGCGCAAGTCCAAGGATACGAGCGAAGCACGGCATCGCGAGTATCTTCATAACGAAGATTGCAAAGCCGTGCTCGTTCGTTGTTGTCAGTTAGGCTTGAGATCTTCTGGTCGCCCAGGTTCGTCAAGCCTATATTGCAGATCTCGACAACGGAGGTCATTAATCGACAACGTAGAGAAGTTCTAGTGCGATTTGACCAGCTGAATCAACAGCAGCATCCGTTATCACAACTTTAATATCCAAGAGTCCTCCTGGATCAACTTCTTCACTAGCAACATAATCCCAAAGGGCAGTTGCCGTGGTAGCAAAGTCTTTAATAACAGATGCAGATCCTGCTGATGAGATCGCAATCCCGTCATTAATGGCATCAGGGTCGTCAGAATTAACTAGGTTTCCATCAACCGCATAAACACCAATATCGCACTTTGCTCCGGATCCACCGACATCATCGAAATAAATCGTTGACGAAGGAAGAATCACGGCGTTTGAAGGCAAACGAGCCAGATGATAGGTCGAGTTGACCGAATCATCGGAATTCGTGGTTACCACATCAAAGGTCGAGCGAACACGACCATAATGATGCCGGGAATCCACGAAGGTTTGCTTTGTTGCCACCAGGTCGGTGGTCTTGGTTCCTACTAAGTTTACTACTGCCATAACTTACTCCTTTCAGCTGGCGTTATAAGGACGACCACCCCTTATGAGGTGGTCGCTATGAATCAATTCGGATCGCAAGCGATCGAACAGACCTTTTCTTCCTGCAATCGAACGGATCCGACTGTCATTGAGAAATAAACGTAAGTGCTGAATCGTTTGTCAGCCCTTTCGGTGATTCTCGCTCGGATGTCATCCCAGATGCAGAGCCCCATTCCGTCCCGATGCCACATCATGACGAGTTGATCGTCACTGGAATCGGTATTGAGGAGTTCTGTTCGGATGAACCGCATTCCCATGAAATCCGTGATCTCTCCCATTGCGAGGGATCGAACCTGGCTCATGTCTGCGCCCATTTGGGATCCAGCACCACCGCTGGAAATGGTGATCGTTCCACCATGCTTGTGACCGAAGGAAATATCGGAAAGCAAGTGAGCAAGCTGTAAGGAATTGACCGCAACATAAATGTTCGGGTTTCCTTCCAGATCACGATCATCACCTTCACCGGCATTGATCTTTTGACGGGCTTCGACGAGTTTTGAAACTGTCAAACCGCAGTCTCCGGATGAGTTTCCGTAGGTTGCCGAGTTGACCGCAACCGTGTTCGTCAACGAAGCGGTTCCAGATCCGTCAGCACCCGTTGCAGCGGTTCCGCTCATGGCATCGAGGATCTCGTTATCGATCGCTCGGCCCATTGCGCTGGCTGCGTTTTGTGCATAAACGGAAGTAGGATCGATCAGCATTCGAACGCGATCGACATCATCGATCATATCGCCCCAATCGTAGGAGACCGGAGTCACTCTACGCCTGGAATGCGGTGTATCGATCTGCGGAGAATCCGCGTGACGGGAGGTTACCTTTTGAGCGGTAACGGAGCCGATTCGCTCCATATAGACTTCTTCACCACGCTTCCCGGTTTCGACAGTCACTGCGTTTCTCAAACGAGATCCGCGCTGCTGCACCAGGGAGATGATGTTATCGGAATACTGCTTGGTAAAAGCAGTGGTTATGTTTACAGACATAAAACTCCAATGCGATTGGTTGATCCTGCCAATTCACTGGAGTTGTCTCTAAAGAGGCTCCGTCTTGTGGGCTCTTAAAGCTTTAAGGGTTCTCGAAGGAATTATCCGAGCCTAAAAACCGAGAGCAGGGGATTGACCTGGTTTATCCCAGGTATTGATATAAATTCGTCAGTTCTTTTACAGCATCTGCGTGTTTCGGATGTGTCGCGCTGTTGTAAGCTAATTGAAATTCTGAATCAGCTTTTAATTCTTTGATCTTGGCTTCCGCGGTCGTTGAGGACATTCCTCCGATCCGACCATCGTCGCCAGACATCAGTCTTCCATCTTCACTCATCGCTTTGCCGATCCTGGAGAACATCTTCGTAAGACCTGGATGATTTCCGAGTCCCGATTCCTCCATGAATTTGACATCGTCTTTATCTGCAAATTGCAGAAAAGCTCTTCTGGCAAGCTCAGAGTTCTTACTGTACTCATCTCCCCATTCTTTAGAGAGATCCTGCTGATAGTTCAGCTGCTCTTGTTCGTAAGCCTTACGGGCGTTTTCGTTATCCGTTCTGGCTTGTTCGGACAAGTAATCATAAAACTTTCCGGCTTGTTCTTGAGAGAGGCCGGTTTCGTGAGCGAAACTTCTGAAGTGATCCGGAGCTTCCCCGACGAATTGATAAGCTTCCGGAGATTCGGGACGACCAAGTCGATCGTAAACCTCCGATTTGTCACCATTCTTCGGAACCCGGACGAGTTCTTCACTGGGAGCTCCAAGCTTATGAACCAGGTTCGTGTATGACTTTGCAAGGTCATCCACGGACTTGAAGTTCCTCAAAGAAGGTTCGTTCCGTAATTCAACGGGTAATGTGTCCGGATTAAAAGATCCAGAACTTTCTTCAGATCCAGGAATCGGAGTCTCTCCACCACCCAGGATCGAGCCTGGCATGGCTTGAGGGGTTTCCGCTGGAGCTTCAATACTCGGAGTCGAGGTCGCGTTCTCTGTCATGCGATTGTCTCTCTAATTGTTCAAGTTCACCGATTGACACACTCAAATGATTGATGATGTCCACCACTACGGACCTTCGTCCCTCATTGGTGTGTGTGTGATAAGGATCTCCAGGCCTTAATGTCGTGGAGAAAACAAAATGCCGACCGCAAAGGTCAGCAAGCACACGTTTTCCGGCATCGCTGCCGAACGTGGATTCATAGTCCTGTTTAAGCTGCTTCCGTCTTAGCAATGTTCAATGCTGCTTGGGCTCGATTGCGATCTGCCATCGATACCAGGTTATCGGCTTCAGCGACTGCCATCTGCTCCTGCATCTGGGACTGCATCGCCATTTGTTGTGCTTCTGCTTCCATTTCCGCGGCAAACTCTTCTTCCGACTTAAAGACCGAAGCTGGAACGCGAAGGATTTCAGCTGCCAGGGCTGCAACTTGGCCGGGATCCAGACGGCGCATGACCGAAGGATCGATCTGGGCTATTGGGGTTAAGAACTGCATCAAGCTCGAGATCGATGTCATTTCGCCGGCTCTCTGGGAGATCCCGACCGGATTCGAATACTCGACCTGGAAATCCGCTTCGACAAGGATCTCCGGAGGTGGAGGAAGCATCTGGTTTTTAACCATGATGAATAGGGTTCGTTCTACCAATGGACCGAGAAATTCAACTTCCTGGCGAGATACAATCGGGCCGAGGATCGAAAGCCGATCGCGCTGCCGTTGCATGATCTCGGTTGCAGAAAATCGAAGCACATCGCCGTCTGCTGCGGTCGGCCCGGGAAGCTCGAGAAGATCGAGGTAGAACGAGCGGTTGATCGCATCGCGCACCTGGCCCATTTTGGCTTCATTGAGGTCCGGTCGTCCTCGAGTCTCTAAAGGCTGGATCCGATCGTTCTGATTCAAACCGGCACGGAAGTAATTTAGTCCACCAGGTTGAGTCCGGATCGGAGAAAGGAATCCGTCATCGGGAACGAGCAACGGAGGATCTACCATCTTCGCGAGAGACTTCAGTCCGAGCTCCTCCATCTTGTTCAGCATCTTTGTATCTGCGACTGCTTCGATGCCGGGACCACGACCATAAACCTCCTGGCTTTGACGTTCCCAGCGTGAGATACAAAAAGGAAACTGCTCGTATCCGGAGATCGAAGTGATGAACTTCGAATCATAAAGCATGTAGATGCTCTCGAACGGCATGTTCTGCGGTCCAGGTTCTCCGATGTTTCTGTTTTTCCGAGGCTTGACAACATGAAGGCATTCAAACTTTTTGTAAGGATTGCCTTCGAGGTAAGACCTTGCAACGCCTTCCGGAAGATTCTCGAGTCCGAACTGCTCGACTAGGGCTTTCGCGGTATGAGAAAACTTCCGATAGATCGTATCCACCCGACCGAGGTAATTCATCTGAAGGAAGCATTCTCCAAGATGAAAGGTTCGATACATCGGGCCGACACCTGGTTCATCATAGACTTGCATGACCGCAGTCCCGAATGCTCCAAGATCGAGATAGAACTCATGAGCAGCAGGATGGAAGTTTCCTTGCGGTCGATTAAAGACTTCCAGGCAAAGCCTTTGAGCTTCTTCCATCCACAGCTGAACCTCACGATCCTGCATCAAAGGCCGTGGAACCTTCAGCTGGAACCAGGACAATGCGGAACTGGTGAGCGTGTTGTGAAGACCGCTGGCAAACCGGGTCAATGCACGAACTGCGGTTCCCTCATAAATCTTCGAACGGCGTTTCTCTCCTGGAGAATACTGAGTCGTAAAATCCGCTCGGCGTGGGATCATGTATTCCGCGATCTCCTGCCAGTAGTTCTCCCAGTTATGCCGTTCCGATTCGATCTCGGAGAATTCCTGAAAGATCTGGGTTGCGAGCTCGCGTTCTTCCGGAGTCGGTTGTCGCTCCTGAAATGAGAAGGATTCTGCCATTGCCATTAGCTAAATCCTCCAAGGGTTCTCTGAGATCCCGATCCGAAGCCGGTTCCTCCGGTGAGGTTGGTTTCCGCTCTGCCGTATCGACCGGCAAGCATTCTTCGCATTCTGGCAAGGCGATCCTTTTCATCCTGCTCGTTTCCTAAATCAAATCCTCTTGCGAGCTTTTCGGCATCTTCTGAAGTGTCGGCTTCTCCATCACCACCGCCACCACCTTCTTCACCGCCACCGCCACCTTGATCGACTTTGAATAAATTTACATTTGTCCAGGGGATGTTTCCTTTTTCATCCAGACCTAGAACATTTCGTTTCCCGGGATCCATCCAGGCTCCTCCTCCCCAGGCTTCGTCGAACTCACGACCTCCAGCTTGGTTGTACCATTTTGAGATGCTTGTCAGGTACTCCGGAAGATCTTCTGTTAAAGTTGCCGGATTGATTCGGTCCTGCCAGTTACCTCCTCCCCAGGATTTTGTAAAATTCCACTCTTCATCCTGAAGTCCAAAACGCGCTAACCAGTTGCCACCACCCAGGTTTCGGTTCCAAAGATCACTAAGAATGCTCATAACCCTCCTAAAATCGATAAGGTGATCGACTCGTCAAAGTCGTAGTTCGGAACGCGGATTCCCGGGTTCCTCGTTTTCTTGTTTCTTGAGCGAAGGACAGCTGCGCGAATGCACCAGGCATCGTCATGGCAAGCAAGGCCTGGTCTCCTCCGTATTGACGGATTCGGCCTTTTGATGCGTCAATGTCTTGTTGGATCTGAGCAAGCTTCGAATCCGCACCACCTGGGCCTTTGATCTCACGCTGGTAGCCTTCTGCATCGGAACTGAGTTCTGCAAGCTTGGTTCGATAACCTTTGTATTCCTCGCCTTCGTATGCGCTGGTGACGGCTGCCTGTTTTTGTTCAAGACCATATTTTTCTGCAAGTTTCTGCTGATCTTCCTCCCAGGAGGAAGGTTGATTTGCCCAGGCAGCATAAGCTCCAACGGCTCCACCTTCTCCATCTTTTCCATAAAAAGCTTCTGCTGCTTTGCCGTATCGTTCCAGCTGGGCTTTTAGTTGATCTGTAAAATCCTTGCCTCCTAGCTGTTTATAAAGCTTCGGTCTGCCATGCGCTAGACCGGTAAACCAGCTTACAGCACCCGTGTATCCGGTAGCTGGTTTTTGACGACCACCTTGTACGAACTTAATGTTTTCAAATGCTCCATAGTCCGAAATATCCAAATCATCCAGGCTCGAGCCTTCGAGCTCCATCTGCCAATCCGTCAGCTGCTGGACTTTCGTTTTCCCGTCTTCTTTTGCATAGGTCGTATTCAAAATCTCTTTTTGGGAATCCGATAACCATTGAAAGCTTCGATGGTAAACTTGTTCCTGCCTCCAGGTTTCTCTTGCTTTGCGAAAATCATCATATTCTTGGATCCCAAGGTCTTTCGTTTGGCGTGGTCCCATCATCCGGACTGCGGATCGGCCTGGTGGTGCTGGAGTCACCATGGAAATATAATCCTTCGTGTCTAAACGAGCAGATCGTGTCCGGTCATAAGCTTGAGCTTTGCCTATGTTTTCAACTCTGGCATCAATCTTTGCCTGGATCTCGCCGAACTCTCCTCCCGTCCCGGTTGTTCCGAACGCACTCGTTCTCGCAGTCTCATAGGTTGACTTTGCCGTTTGCCAATTCTTGTAACCTTGCGAGCCTGTCATCTCGGCCTGAGTCGTTCCGTAGGCTGCAACGGCTGCATCGTATTTGCTTTGCAGGGAATCGGATCCTTTCCCGTAAGTGGATTCCTGAAGCTCTTTTTGCTGCTTGAGAAGATTCTGATAGGCTCCCTGCTCATCACGAAGCCGGGATCCTGCCGTGCGGTATTTCGATCGAAGATTCTGGTAGCGAGTCAAGACACTCATGCCGGTAATCCCTCCATTTCAAATTCTTGCGCGAACGGCTTCCAGTTGTAGGATCCTTCCGCGAACCTGGCGCGTGGTTCAAACGATAGTGTTCTCGCATAACGGATGGATTGAACGGCATAGCGAGTCGATGCCATCAGATCGTCATGCTTCTTGATGATCTTGCCGTCCACCCTGTGATAGATCCGCATCTCCTCGAACCAATCATTCAGATGTCCGAAGACTTTGAATCGGCCCGATTCCATCCTTTGCAGCATCTCCATAATGCCAGGCTCCACGCTGATACCGCCTGTCGGATTCTGGAAATGCTCTCCAAGCATCTCAACTCCCAAACGGCGATACTGAGATGCCAGAGGGGTTCCGGAGCCTTTGTCGTGGACATGCCCGTCATGAGGCCAGGCGCATGGGATCCAGGAGCCTCGGTCTTTGATCGCCTGGGCATGAATGACAGGAGTATTGCCAGCAACGCGGTAGCAATCATAAACGTAGATGACATCACTGTCCCGATCGTGCGCGAGCCAGGTAACCGCAGTCGGGTGATCGTACCCAAAATCGATCGCGCAGATTCGGCCCCAATGCGGAGGAATCGAGAAGCTTGGAACCGCGATCTGATCTTCTGGAATCGGGAAGACCAAACCAGATCCCAGGACAGGGATACCTTTTGAACGCATTTCTCTTTCATGCGGTGGTAACGCTGCAAGGATCTCATCTTGAACTTCTTTCGATAAATGAGGTGCATCATCCCAGGTCGCCCGGTATAACGCCTGGTGTGGTTTGATGTGATTCATGAACTGAGCGCAAACATCGGTAAGCCCACTCTCCGGAGTGAAGGTCATGAACACCAGCCCTCCCGTTTTTAAGGAGGCTCTTAATGCCTGGGAATAAATATCCTGCGGAGGTTCCTCGTCAAGCCAGCAACATTGAACGGCGGTTCCCATCCAGGCTTGCTTGCCTTGCTCGTAACTTTTTAGCTGAAGTTTCGAGTTTCTTCCGGAGATGTGTTTGACGACCACCTGGGCGATCGCGTTCGGAACGCCAGGCTGTCTCTCTGTGGAAACGATCAAGTGCTTCGGGATTGCTCCTTTGCCGAACTCTTCAGGATCCCCGGGCTCTCCCAATAGCTCGCTTTGGACAATGTCCCGAGTGTTGTTCGAAGTGTTCCCAGCTGCCCAGGCTTTGATCGGCTTGTCAAAGCGATTCCCCTCCCACCAATCCGGGTAGAGTCCCGTCAGGTGGTAGGCAAGTTCCATCGCTCCGCAATAGGTCTTTCCTGTCTTGTTTCCAGCCATCAGCATCCGTTGCCGAGCAACTCCTCCTTGCTCGTCTTTGCCGGCGTGGAACTTCCGCTGGTAATCGTAAGGCGAGTACGCTTGCAGCTGATTGGTTTCCAGGATCTCGACATGCTCTGTCAAGAGATCGACGACCTGGTCACGGACTTGATCATTCTCCAGTAAAGCTTCCATCACACACACACAAGAGAGTGCTTATTCCTCCTTTTTGGGGCGACCCGCCTTTTTCGAAGCCGAGTATCCATGCCCTAAAAGCATTCGATGCTCATCTGAGTTTTCAACGACTTCTACTGTCTTTTTGGTTTCCGGATTCGAAAGCTTTACCTTCTTTCCGGATGCTCTTTTCCAACTGGGCATATTCCCTCCGTTAGCGTTTTGGTGGTTTTTTCGGACCTTTGCCTTTGCCGTAAGCCATGGGACTCCTAGTTTCCGGTTAAAATGGTTTTCATCCGTTTCTTGCCTTTGTAAGAACGGATCTTTTTCCGAGCTTTTTGAGTGTAGGGTGTCGTTGCTGAACGAGCCCTAGCCCACATATTTGCTCGAGATTCTGATGAAAACGATGCCAGTGATTGCCCTTTCTGCTTACCCACGGAAGGGATCACATGATAGCGACCTTCAAACTCCCAGGTTTGTAAAACTTCGTGGGCCATTAGTTAATCATCTTCCGTTTGCCGAGAAGGATCTCTGCTTGATCCTTGCCGACGATTGCTGCGAGCTCTGCCTCCACTTCCTCCGGAGTACGCGGAGCCTTAAGGTGCTGAACTTTCTCTACCGGCTTGAAGCCGGCTCTGTCTAGGAGATCGATCGTGCAGCGAGCTCGAACCTGTTCCGACTCTGCATGAAAGGCGAGCTTGACCAGGTTGTCCAGGGCGAGCCCTGCGGTCTTGCCGAGGTTCGCTCGAACTTGTTCTTCGATCTGAGTCTTGAGGTGGTGTGCTTTGACTTTCTCCGAAGGAGTCAAAAGCTGATCTCGCTCCGAAGGTGTGAGTAACGCTGCCTTCTGGATGAACTCCTGGGTCTCTTCCTTGCGAACGTGTCCGTTGGGATCCCGGTGCTCGAGAGGCCGGTTCTTGATCTTGGGAACGCGCAGTTTCTTCGATGAAGAGGTGGTGGTGGTGTTTGGCAAAGCGTTATTTCTCCCCGTGGAGAGGGACGAGACCACCTAGCTGTGTGACGATGCCGATTTTGTGGCCCGGGGGGTCATTTCGGCTGACTAGGCTTTTCGCGCGTTCATTTTTTCCGGACCTTTACTCGATCCGATCCGGGACCGCAAGCAGGAAAAACCACGGAGTATTACCACGCCTCGCGCGTTCCTTTAAAGATCAAGGGGCTCAAGGGGTCGCGGATCCCTTGCGGGCCTGGTTCGAGGTCGGCGACCAGGGCGATAGCCAGACCAAAACGAATAAATCGATACCTGGTAAACATTATCTTGACTGAGGCCCGGAAATATCGTAGGGTTATTCCATACTATTTGAACCAGGGCCGGCAAGCCCTCATCGAATCAAGGACACCATGCGAATCAATGAAAACTTTTTGTTTCTCAATCCGGAGCTCCGCACCGGAGACCAGGTCACCGAGCAAGCAACCGAGCTCATGAGTTATCACGGCCTCGAAGGCTGGACATTCAAGCTTGAGCGCACCAGGACAACACGCCGGGCTGGTGTATGCAGATACAGAGATCAAATCATAGGCATCACCGAGCCGTATGCACTCACGGCAAGCCCGGACGACCTCGAGCAAACCATCATCCATGAGATCGCACACGCACTCACACCAGGAGCGCACCACGGGACCAAATGGAAAAATAAAATGATTGAGCTCGGAGCGGATCCGAAGCGATGCCATGACTGTACCTGGTCGAGCCCGGTTGCCTGGATCCTTTGTTCTAAATGCGACAAAGAGGATCCAGTGATCACCAGCAAAGAACTCGACAAGTACAAGATTGAAGACGGCAAGATCACTTCTCATCTTTGCGGTTCATGCGGTCGAGGTCGCAGCAAATCTTTATTTGTCAAATACAGCCACACACCCAAAAAAGGCTGGATTGAAATCGATCACTGGTCCGACCAGGTCGAGCCCGAACCAGCACCAGCCCCGGAGCCCGTCGAGGATCCGGAAACCATCCGATGCCCTCGAGTATCGGTCTTTCCTTCCACGATCGTTCAGCCGTCGTTCCTCGACGATGTTCCGGTCATGACCTTTGAGCGCGAGCCCGGCAAGGCCACGTTCATTCACGACAAGAGCAAGCAATTGAGCCTGTTCGAATAATCAAACCATCATCCGAAAGGACTTATCATGCAACCAATCATTAAAAAATATCGACTCGGCAAAACCGCAACTGAAACCAACGAGGCTTTACATTATTCAAAGATGTTCATCGAACGCCTGGAAACGGAAGCACACCCGGACCAGTTCAATGAGCTCAATGTTTTACTAGATGATGCTGAAATTTTAATGCGACAGCTTGAATTAGTTTATATCCACGGCATCGAAGAGCTTCTCGGACGTTATATTGATCACGGCTACGTCCCGACCATGATCGACGACCCGAACGCCTACAACATGGGCCGGATCGAATTGCTCAATAGACTTCGAAAGGAATTCGCCGAGATTTACGCAAAGCTTGCCCAGGCTGCAAACCTGGAGTGCCGAGTTTATCGCAGCGATCGATATATAATCGAAACCGGCGAGCCCTGGGCGACTCGAGCTCAATTGATTAACGAGGAACGCCAGTTCGCTCTGTCCAGCGCGGTCAGGCGTTCAAATTCTATAATTAACGAAACCGCTTGATCAGATCAGCCGGCATTCTCGCGAGTGCCGGCGCACCTGGTCAATCAGACTAGGCCAGCCCGGCAAGGCTGGATCCATTAATTTAATCGAAAGGACACTTATGTCAGCTTATCTTGTAAACGACGACACGATCAACCTGGTGAGCAAGCTCCTGGTTGAAGACAAAACCATTAACTTGATCACAGACCTTTTCTGCTATGGCTACAAGCAGAACTTGAAAACATCCGAGCCGATCGAGCCCAGGCAAAGCGGTGGCTGGTCTTCGAAGCTTGCGATCGAGCTCAAGCGGATGAACCTGAAAGCCCTCGAAGCTCGGTATCCGTCAAACTGGCAAGAGCTCACCGAGCACCAGGGCATCAAGCAAATTGACATCGAGACCGAAGACGGCGAGATCCTGCCAGGCTTCGAAGTTTTCGACGATCAGCACCCATACGGCGAGACCCTGCCACAAAAGCTCAAACACGTTCAATGTTTCCTTTACCAATGCAATGAAGGCGATGTTCCAAGCATGCCCCTTTTCAAAGCCGTCGAGCGACTCGCTGAAGAAATGAAAAACGTCATTGTCAACGAACTTCCAGCTTATCAGGAGGCATCATGGGAATAAAAAAAGAAGAATACACATTCGACAAATTCGGATGGACGGCTGACAACCGTTATGCATTCGACTTCGATCTCTGTTCAGTTTCGAAAGGCTGGGCTCAAGTCGATACGACCCAGGATGCAAGCTACTTCGGAACCTGGGCGAATCCGAAAATGTTAAAAATCGTTTGTTATTGTGAAGGTGACACCACCATTGAGACAGCTTCAACCGCTGAAGAATTTAAGACCTTGATTGATAAAATGGTGAAATTCTATGTCGAGGACGGATCCTGGAAAGGCATCGATCCAGGGCTTGACGAGAAAAACATCCAGGCATGGGTTGACCTGGGCTTGAAATCACTTTTGCACTAGAGGATCCATGAAAACAAAACCATCCGCTTTCTATTGTGGACAGCATGACGAAACGCTCGAGCACATGGTGATCATTGAGGACACCGAAAAATGCGAGTGCTCCCCGCGCTCGTTTGACAATGATTTCAACACCGGGGAACGGATCCCCCTGGTGCATGACTGCTTTAGATATTTTTCGAACGTCCAGGAGGCAATTGCCTTCGAAATTTCATTTAACCGGAGGCACTGACTAGACCAGGAGCTCTTTAAAGCAAGGAGCTCCGCGCCTGGTCATTCGATCGGGATCCGGACGGCAATCCGGATTTAATTTCATCAAAAGGACACTTCATGAGCTATGAAGAATATTATCAGAAACAGCTTCGATCCGAGCAACTCCGGATCCTTATCGAGCGCAACGCCTGGAGAGCCCGGGCCAGCATCGGCAAAGTCGGCAAAGCGAAGGACGGCGTGAGGCTCGCCAATCTTCTCAGTGTTTCATCATTGAGGTTCTTATGAAAACACCAATTGAAAAACTGATCAAACTCAGAAACAGCGCGATCCGCGAAGCCCTGGTGAACCTGGGCCGGTATAAGTTCGACCGGTTCGGCTATTTTGCTGCGCGGTATGTTGTCTTAAATGGGCTGCTGCATGGGACTGATCATTTCATGAAAAACAATCCCTTCAAAGCCCTGGTTGACCATGCCAGGAAGCTAGTCGATGAGCTTGACGAGCGTGACTTGCAGAACCGGCTCGACGAGGACGAGATCCGAACCGAGCGGATGATCGACGATAACGGGCAACTTTACTGGCACAACGAATAAAAAAATTATGGATAAAAAAACAAACGAAAAGCTTTTTAGCTTAATCAAAGCACCAAAGCTTAATCTTGAATTTCAGGATCAAACAACGATCTTCGAGCACACGCCAAGCTGGGATCCGGAAGCCTGGTCGGTTTTCCCTGGTGAACAGATCAACGGGATCCAGGTCGATTACTTCGAAGACCATGACGGGATCCACTACCAGCTGAAGCCGAAGCCAGGCGTGACCACGGGAACGATCAAGGAGCTCATCGCAAATCTTAAACTGGATCCAGATTTTTATAATGCTCAGATCCTGGGAAAAGACCGATGCAATCACTTGATCCTGGTTCAATGCTCAAAATCGAAAAGTGAATATAACGAGAAAGCAAAAGAGCTTTACACCTCGGATTTATTCACAAAATCGTATCACTACGGCTTGAGCCTCTACGATCCTGGTGTCCGTTCTGAAATCATGATCCTATCGGCCCGGCATGGTTTGGTGGATCCGGACGAACGGCTCGATCCTTACGACCAGGCCTTGAGCAACTTGACCAGGCAAGAACGCCGGGATTGGTCTCAATCGGTTTATGCCCAGCTTAAAGCGCGATACTGCTTTGCTTTGCCAGATCGGATCACTTTTCTAGCTGGGAAGTGCTATCGAGAAGACCTTGAGCACCTGGTCAGAGAATACGATGGCGTGAAAACCGAAGCTCCACTGCAAGGGCTTGGAATCGGTGAGCAGCTGCAAAAATTAACCGAGCTAAGGCTTAGGTCGGGAAAAAACGAACATGAAAGGAAATTATGATAACTCAATATATAAGGTTTGATTTTTTATGTGACCATCTTATGGAAAAGGACGAAAACGGAGATCGCTATAAATGCGAAGCCGAGTTTATGGTTGAAGATTTTGGAGGCTGTCAAAAAGCCTACGCAATCCAGCAAGCCAGAAAAGAAGGTTGGAGTATCGGTAAAAAAACTTTGATAGGAAGGACAGTTTTATGTCCTGAACATAGAGGCAAAAAACAATAAACGGAAAACCTCGAGCTCTCAAACGCACGGCAATGCTCGAGCTCGAGGCCCATCACCTCAAGGACACTTGAGGAAGGATTTAAAACTTATCAAACAAGGAAAAAGAATGCACTCAGAAAACACTCAGAACCAACTCACAACCAACTCGAAACCAACTCATTCCACACACACACAAGGTAGCGACCAGGTCGATGAGATAGATGAGCGTGACCCTCAGCACTTAATCAAGGGCGGTCGAATCAAGGACGGGCCGATCCGGATGACCCCGGAGGAGCTCCGCGAGACTCGTAAACGACTTGGTATCTCGATCCGCTCGTTCTCTCGCTTGCTCGGCTTGAGTGACCACATGATGCTCTACCACTGGGAGGCTGGGAATAAGCGTATTCCGTTGTATATTTCTTTGCTCATCCGCTTGGTTGGAGTTCTCCAGGGAACCCGTCTTGGAGAGAGGATGGGCCTCTAACAAGAGCTCCCTGAACTTTTTGCAACAATCATCAGCCGGGACCTGGTCGGCGTGACATTCGCGCATGATGCGATCACACTGACCTTGGATCGCTGGATCGGCGTGACGATAGGCCGTCCACCAGAACTGAGAGATCCCGGCGACTTGCCTTCGGTATTCGACCAGCGTGACATCTTGAACACTTGGTGCTTCCATGTCTTCCAGCTGCTCGAGGACGTTACTTGGTTGTGGGAAGTGGCTGGTTCTCATTTGAGCCCTGGTTGCTGCTTCCAAAACGCGCTTTTCGGAATAACTCTCCAATAACAGCGAAAGGGTGTCTTCCCAGACTTCGAGGAGATCCGGCGTGACCTGGATCGGTTTCGTTCTCGGCGCGTTGAACTTTTTCAGGATTTTCTTCGCGAGCTCCGTTGGTTTCGTTATGGCCTGGATATTGGAATGTTCTTTCTCTACTTGCATGCTCTGCTCTACTTTGTGTGTGTGTGTTAGAGTTAGTTGGGTTTAGTTTAGTTAGGGTTAAGGTAGTGCTAGGTAGTGCTCCTTCTTCTACAGTCCCCCCAAAAACTGGCTGGGTTGATAACTTGTAAATGTTCGCAGATCCCTTCTTTTCTGTGACCTGGATCCACTCTGTTTTTTTCAGATTCAACAGGACTGTTTTGACTGTTGAAACTGACTTGAATCCTGCTCGAAGGGCGAGGCCTTTGAGTGACGGCTTCGCGATCATCGTCTTTGGATTCGAATAGGAAAAGAGCGTGATGAGAAGGATCCGCTCAGAGTGACCGAGTCGTTTGTCGTAAAAGATTTCAGCTGGGATTGGTATGTCTTTTTTCATTCCATCTCCTTAATGGCTACCTCGCAGTAACCTTTGTCCTTGTTTCGATAGTCATAGATTTTTTCTGCATGGATCGCGTGAACTTGAACATCATCTTCCCAGATAATCTTCGAGAAGCAGTCGAGAAGCACCTTCTGGATGTTGTCCAGGTCTCGGCCTCGACGATCCGGTGGATATGCTTTTATGCTGCATTGAAGCTTGGTTGGTTTTGGGAATAACGGGAGATCTCTGACATCCAGCTGCGAAAGCAGATGTTTTTTCATGTGAGCCTTGTATTCCTTCCCCTCGGTCGATACGACCATGCGATTATTCCAGGCTCTCCAGTAACGATTGATCGAGGGAGGCCAGGGACAATCGATCATGATCTCCCAAGGTACTGAATGATTCCATTTCATAAGCAGAAACGGCCCCGGGTCGAACGAGGCCGTTGCAAAGAGGAGAAGCGTCCAATTTCCTCGCCGGCTCCCCATATGAGAAAGAGCCGGTTAAGGAATATATGGATTATAACAGCCGGTGTTATTGGGAACCGCGCCACCGCCGGCTGGGCGCGAAGAAAATCAAAATGGGATTTCATCATCACCACTACTGGGTCGCTCATACTCTTTAAAGTTTTTTATTTGAACTTCCTTTTCACCATCTTGTTTCTTGCGGTGCTTGATCACCATATTGATCTTTTTGCCTTGGATGTCTCCCATTGCCTTAAAAAGCTCTTCTTCGTTTCCGATCGGATCCGTCCAGGGCAATGCCTTGAGGAACTTGTTTAGAAGCTCCCTGGCAATGCCGACAGCCTTCTCGTTTGGGTTGTCCAGGTTCAGGCGTTCCCAATGCTTTCGATTCATCAAGATATGATCAACGATGATGAACTCGAGCTCGAGGTAATGACCTTTCGGCTTTCCGGTACTCTCGTCGGTTGCCTTCGTTGCTTTCCAATTCCAACTATTCAATACCGCTGGATATTCCCCTTCAGGAATGTCTCCGTAAGCCGTATCGAAAGTTTCTCCGGGGTCGTAGAATCCCATTCTTATTTCCCTTTCTTCTTAGCGTTATTGATAAATTCCTGGATTAAATCCCAATCCATTTCCATCGGATCGGGGAGACCCAGGCGGTTTTTCGCTGCATGGTTCGCGTGATCTCTCGTAAAGAGAATCCGCTCGGATCCATGAGCGATGATGCGCTGCTTGCCGAAAGATCCGGTCTCTTTCGTTGTCCGAACTTCGTAATTGGCAAACAGGCATAGATCTGACCACTGAAAGAACTTCGCGGTCGATTTGTGGTGCAGCTGTAAGTTCCATTTCATCCGCTCTTCTTCACCAGGGTTGTCCACCTTCACCTGGGCTGCATGACTGAGCAGGATCATGTTCATTTTTTTCTTCGATCGGAGCTTCTCAAGCTTGTTGATGATCTGCTCCATGAAGCCTAAAGCAGCAACGTAGCCTCGACCGAAATCGAGGGTCGCGATGTCGTCGATCCGTTTGGTTTTGCATGTATGCGCGTGAACAATCCTTTCTAGCCAATCCAGGGAATCAATGACCAGGGTTTTGTAGTCATGATCCTCTTCGTAAAGCATCGCGAGAGTTTGAATGAACTTTTCGTATGCTTCCGGAGGATTGACATTCATCAAGGGAATGCTTGGAACCTCGATGCAGCTGAGGCCTCCTTCGATGTCGAGAAAGATCGGTTTCTCTGATTTGCTGGCAAGCGTGGATTTCCCGATCCCTCCGACCCCGTAGATGATCATTCGGTAGGTTTCAAAGTCTGGCTTGGTGATGACAATGTCTTTTAGGCTCATCAGTTCACTTTCTTGAGCAGTTGCTCCGTGTATTTGTTGATGTCCTTCAACTCAGAATCGGAAATGGGATTTCCCTTTTCGGCCCGGTCGATCCATTCCGGGATAATATCGATCATTCGATTCTGGGTCTCTAAGACCATGAGGATCGTTCTGGAAAACAGATCAAGCTTGTCGATCAGCATCGTATTGATGTTGGTCTGATCTCGAAGGCGATCTTCGAAGCTGGTGATGATTTGAATTAGATCTTTTTCACGCATAACTCACCTGGGAAAGAATTTCATGAAGGTCGGATTGATGATCTTCGTGGCATTGTTCATAGAAACGACAATTTTTCTTCGAACAAAACACCGATCCGCGGTTTAAAGGAAACCAGTTGGCAGCGATCGCGAGTTCATGCTCCCGGTAGGCTTCGATGGCAAGGCCCAGGTCGTCAGCGGTCAGATGAACCGGGATGACTTGCCAGTAAGGTTTTTTAGTTTTGACCAGGACTCGGAGTTCTGCGGAAGGAATGTTCTTCAATCCCTTCTCACGCATGATCGCGAGGACATAGGTGGACAGCTGCTGCTTGTAGCCGTGGGAAACCTGGCTGATCCTTCTTGAAGAAGTCTTCCCATCCAGGATAAGAACCTCCTGACCTGGTTCCTGGAATGCCGGCTCCTTTCGTTCTGCAATCAGATCTGGATAACCAATGACCGGCATTGCAAGCCCGTGGACTTTCAGCGTGATCTTTTTTTGGATCTCCTTTGGGACGTAGTCGATGATCTCTTCGAATTCGAGCATGACTTGGTGATCGATCATATTGAGGATCATGTCCTCGAGGGCATCCCACTCTTCCTTGTCGAGCTCATGCTCCAGAAGATTCTTCTCCTGGTTAAAATAATTGAGAATGATTTGATCGTAGTGCAACTGAGGAAGATCCCGGTGCATGATGTTGTAATGCACGGCGTTGATCGCTGCATCAATCGCGGATCCGAAGATCAGAGAAGGCTTGGTCTTCTCATGCAGCTGATCGATGTATTTGTATTTGTAGGCTTGACCGCAGTCGATCCTTTTGGATAACTGGGAGTTTGAGTAGTGCTTCATCGGGATAGACTTCCTATGTCGTCGATAAGTTTTTCAATGCTGGTCTTGTCCGGACCATCGTCTAATTTTTTAATCGTACCGCCGGCTGCCAGATACTGATTTACAGCATCATCAATCTCCCTCCTGGTGATCTTCGCAAACCGGCGGTGTGCCGATTTTCTTGCGAGCTCCATGTGCTCGCGACGAGAAACATTCTCGCCAAAGGTCTTGTTCCAATCCCAGACTTCCCTGACCGGAATATCGAGCAGCAACGCAAAGTTTCTGACATGAAGCTTCGGAATCTTCCTGGCTCCGTTGATCCACGCCGAGACTGTTGACCTGGGCTGGCCTAGCTGCCTCGCAAATTCCCGGTGAGTGAATCCGAGTTCAAGGATTCTTCTCTGAAATGGAGTCACTCAGTTCCTTCCTGGAAAAGAGTAAAATATTTCTCTTTCTAATAATGGGAATCACTTTCCCGTTCTTCACACGCCTTCGAAGCTGATCCACTGTAATGCCAAGGATCCTTGCAGCCTCCGGGCTCTCGATTAAATCTTGACTTTGCATCGTGGCATTCATTACTGTTTAACTGTTTAACAGATCGAGTGTTGATCTGATGGACATAGTAAACATATTAAATACTCAGTCAAGAAAAAAATAAATGTGGTTCAATAACCCACGCTAAAAAAATTATGGAAGTTAAAGACGTTTATAGACGAATCAAGGATAAGCTTGGCGTCGATCGCGATGATCAGATCGCGAAGGAACTTGGGATCACGAAGCAATCGCTTAGTGGTTTTAAGCAACGGGGATCACTCCCCTTTGAGGCATTGTTTGACTACTGCGAAAAGCATGGCATCGATGCCAATCACATCCTCTTCGGACGCGATCCCGGAGAGAAAATCAACGAACAGCTAAAAATCGAAAACGAGCGACTCAAGGCAAAACTAGAAATAGTTCGCGAGCTTTTGGTAGAAGCTATTGGAAAGGATAAATAGAAAGGAGTCCCATGACCTTGATCTCATATCGTGGACCTTTGCAATTAACCCACGTTAAATACCTTAATTGCACACCAACATCAATTGGACGTTGTGGCATTCAAAATTTGTTTGGTTTTGACATAAAAAAATTTGTGATGCGACTGCGCGGAAACCTTGCTTCAGGAGGTTCAAAATGAAAAGAGGAACGATCGTAGAGAGAGATTACCACGTTTCAAATATGGATAAATATGAAAATACTGAATTCTTAAATGAATTAGATGAAATCACAGAAAAAGACGGGATTACGATCTTGGAAAGGAAAATAGATAAAACGAAGAGTTCAGTAAAAATCAAAGCGAGGTTTGACAGCGACCAATGGGATATTTGTCAAGCATTAGATTTTTTATCTCAAAATGGAATCTCAGTTCGACCAATCTCAGATTTTGTAATTATTGCTGAAGTCAATAAATGTGTAGATAAAACCAAAAAAGCATTAATCATTATAGAAGAGGAGCTTTATGGGGAGACCGCGTAAATTATGGTCTTTGGATCCTATAGAATCTCGATGGATGGGTCGTGATCATGAAAACTCGGATGCCCGTGGTCAGGCTGCCAGGTTTGTGATTGCCAAACTTCATGAGACTCAAGGGAAAACAGAGCCAGAATTAACCAGCAAAGACATTCAATTTCTATCAAGAAGATACCAGGAGAACCTGGTTATTTTTAGAGGCGAGAAGTTGGAAGAAAAACTGATCAAAAAAGAAGATTCGATCCAGTTTCTTTTTGACAAGTATCTTTGGGATTTCATCCAGCCAAGAAGATCGAAAGGCACGTTTACTCAATACAAAGGGTCATTGACCTATTTTATTGAAGCAAACGGAAACTTCGCGATCGGAGCATACAACGATCTGATGGAGCTCGCCTTCGAGAATTATCTGAGAAAGAAAATGTATCGAGGGAAACCGCTGTTGGATACGACGATCAACAAGCACCAGGGCCATGTCAATGCAGCCTTCTCCTGGCTTTACAAAAAAAAGCTGATTCCAAAGCCGATCATCTTAGAAGAAATCGAATGCACGAAGCAGCCGACCCATTCATGGGTCAAGGAGAAGCTGAAAGCCTTGGAAGACCTGGTCTTCCAAGTCGGCGATCCGCATCACATTAGAATCTTCATGCTCGCAAGATACGCGCTGATGAGAAATTCTGAGATCTGGTCGATGCCATTGACGGCTCTCGATCCGAAGCTCGCCGGCATCAACATGAATCGTCAGATCATCCAGATCCGCGATGTCCTTCCCCTGGATTTCAGGGTCAAGAAAAGACAGGGACGAAATATTCGAATGGGCCGAAAGCTTTATGATTTTTTAAACAAGGATGTCATGACCAGGTCTGAAAAAGAATCCTGGTATCTCGATGATGGAAACGGAGGTCATTGGCGAACAAGCCCATCGGCTTTGAGTCGAACCTTCAAATGGTATCGAGATGAGCTCGGCCTCCAGGGAGATCCGCTTCACACTTTACGAAAGTCTGGAATTACCGAGGCTTTGGATAATGGAGGAGCTCTTGAGAAAGTCGCTGCATGGGCCGGTCATTCCTCGACCCAGGTGACTCTGGAAAACTATACCGATTGGGAAAATATCGATATGGTTGAGACTGTTAATCTTCTATCGTAAAACCACAGAAAAAACCACAACACTCCGGAATCCCTTCTTGCGCCTCAGTTGCTAGACACTTAAAATCCCTCGAGGCAATACCTCATGCCGGTTCGAGTCCGGCCCCAGGCACCATTTTCCAAGGGATTGCGGAGATTCACCTCCCTAAAAAAGTAAAACCACAAAAAACCACAGAATTTTAATGTGGTTTTATTCATTCCTGGATCCCTTCAGAGTATTTTGCTTTCTTATTAACAATCCGCATCGTTAAGTTTTTCTTCTCGTTTCTCCGGTCGCTGGCATCATACGAAATATGGACCCAGCCAGAATTACCGCCTTCCGGTTTTCCATCCCAGCCGATCCGATCGGGATCAAAATTTTCCAGGATTAATTGTTTATACTCTAAATTATCGCGGATCCAAACTGCGAGATCATAATTCGAAATTTTCGGATCCTTGACTTCGATGTCAGCAGCTGCGACGACGAGCTCCTCACCATTCTCTCCATCTCCCCATCCGCAACAATGATCTGAGCTCGCGCTCGAATGTAAAAGCTCATTAAGCTCTTTACATCTCCACGCCGAATTGATGATGATCGGGCCGAAGTGATCGCGAGCCGGCTGAATCACCTTATGCACCAGGGCGGTCATGGCGACGATCGCAGACCTGGGAACCTCCGCTTGCTCGGCAGAGATCCCAGCGCGGATCGCGTGATTCGAATGAACGAGTTCGCGTAACGTGAAGTTCTTAGATACGTTCATCCGGAGGTCATGACCCTTTGAGAAGACTAATGAGGTCTTTGTGACCATGACGATTATCAGCAGTAATAGCTTCATCGATGAACTTCCTAATTTCATCGGGCATTTTCTGCTGAATGATTTTTTCGACATGATCTGGCTTCGCATCGTTATCATCATCTTTGATGATATCTTGTACTAGATCGATGACTCCGAGGATCTGAGGTAAGAACTGAAGCATTTCACTCCTTTCTGTTGAGGTTGAGGGTTTAAAAAATTCATGGATGTAATCAAGCAGCTTTTCCAGCATCTGCTTCCTTTTCTTTTTCTGGTTCGTTACCGTTACCATCACTTGTGTCAGACTTAGGATCTCCGTACATAAAAGATCCAATCTGTGATATCAGTACTGTTAAAGCACCAATTACAGATACCAATAAAGTGGATGTCTTATCATCCATCTGAATTGGCTGATACATTAAACTGTAAATTGTAAATCCATATAAACCCAAAATAAGAATAGCTAACAGAAATCTGAATGATGCTCTTCTAAGAACAATCTTTTCAGTTACTGTATGTTCTCTTTTACCATTCTTACTAGGTGGATCTGATCTAGTAATCTTTTCTATTGTTTCTGCCATTAGCTTCTTTTCTCCATATATCTAAACTCCTGCATCAATTCCTTCATAGTTTCTGTATTCCTATCAATTGATGATCTCATTTCCTGCATGATCGTTGTGGACGTTTCTACAAGCTTCATAAGCCTATCGTCATTCGTTGTATCTTTAGCCCACATTTCTTCACGTTCTTTCTTAGAAAGTTCTGATTGATACCTAATAAACCAAAATGCTGCTCCAATGATTACTGCTGGCAAGCCAATGCGCTCAACCAATGCAACTAATTGTTCTACTCCCATAAGTGTCTCAGGTTGAGGTGTTGGATAATTGTAATATTGATCAGCAGGATTAGCTGGTGGAAAGTGGTGATCCATTACTCAGGTTTTGGGTATTTTGCTTTAACTGCTAATTACGCAACGTCTAAACCAACAAATGAATTAAATAGATACATAGTAGCATTACCATCATTTGATCCTTGAATATATAAATGACCACCTGTATCTATATATGACATTATTGAGTATTCTTCATTAGTGGCATTTTTTAAACTCTCAATTCCTAAATGGACTGTATTGCTTGGGTGAGTGATGTCACTTCCTAATTCCAAAACTTTTTCACTAAAAGTTCCTAATGACATACTCGATTTATAAATAGCAACATCAACGATATAAATGGGCCCCATTCGTCGAACTCTTACACCCTTTTCACCTGTGATCGCTCCTGCCCAATCCCAAGGCAACCAACTATTTACAAAATCGCTTGAATCATGAAAGTAATGATGTTCTAAAGGAAAAGTTGCAGAACTCCCAATCGTTCCGTTGAACGTGCCAGTAGTAACAGTTCCTAACGTGGTTATATCAGTAGAACCATCATGTATGTTCGCAATATCTCTAGCCCTACTCATTTTCCTCCGTCTGGGATGCTAAGAAGGTTTGGTAGTTTGATTTTACTTGATCAGTCATAACCGCATTAAATTGGGCTAGGACTACTGGATCAGATATTAATGAAGTATCTGCATCTGGGTTAAGGACGTAACGGTGAAAAGATGAGGATATTTCCTGTGAATTTCCATCATCATCCGTTTCAATTATCTGTTTGCGTTCACGCACCTGAATGCAGTAATGATCAAAGATTTTTACTGTTTCGGCTTTATCAACAACAGTTGCTTTTGTTAGTGTCATTTTATTTCCTTAATTAAGCAGCGCATCTATATTGAAGTGAAAAACGTATGTAAAAACTCGAAGCCATATTTGAAGGTGAAAACGCAACTCCACTTGTACTGGTAGATTGTGGATATAAAGAAAAACTAACAATATTTGTTCCAGTATCTAGCCGTAACTTTTCAATATAGTGTGTTGCACCACCCCCGATTGATGCTGATGATCCTGCACTTTGATATCCAGACAATGTAAAACTGGTAAACGGTAGTCCAGAAATTGAAGATAAATTTCCAGAACCTGTTGTTCCTTTATTAAATCTACATCTGCCATGAACGGAAACAAAATCGCCAATACGACAATAGGTTCCAGCTTTTTCAGTACAGGTTGAATCACCTACGGTAGAAAGTGACACACTTGGCTCAAACGTCCCGACTTCATAATGATCGAGGACTTCATCTGCTCCTGTGGATGGTGTTGTACCTGAAACTGAAGATGTTGTTTGTGCAGCAAAATCAATCCCATGTCCTGCCGTGCCGATAACCAGATCACCATCAAGAATTTTTAAATTGCCATTGCTTTCAATTCTAACTCTTTCAGTTAAGGCACCACTTGAATCGCCACGAGAATGGAATTGTGTGTGTGTTCCAAAATTGTCAGTTTCGGCTGCATATCTGATTAATCCAACTGTATTTTGTGCCGAATTATAAACTGCAAAATCGGCTCGTGTACCTGAAGTTTTTGAAGCATCTGCTTGTAATGAAATACCTGGAGTAGCATCCTTCAAATGAAGGGTTACAGCGGGGTCTGTTATTCCAATTCCAACATTTCCACCTGCTTTAAGTACAAGACTATCTGCTACACCATTTTCAGTGATTTGGAATTTTGTACCATTTGCTCGTAAAGTATATCCGTTAGCTTTATCATCACTGTCTATTACTGTTATCCCAGCACCATCAGTGCTAGTAAAAGTTCCAC
>Ga0209645_1000124_pt1 | contig 38787 bp, 53 predicted proteins | sample ETNvirenome_6_30_FD_184070 | JGI IMG/M metagenome (GOLD analysis project Ga0209645, IMG submission 184070) | Marine viral communities from the Pacific Ocean - ETNP_6_30 (SPAdes) (version 2) | ecosystem: Environmental > Aquatic > Marine > Oceanic | place: Pacific Ocean | collected 2013-06-19
TTTGTTTGCACGTTTTGGTGAACCTTTTTCAAAACCAGGACGTTCTTTAAATTCACGCCTAAATGTACTAATACTTTCTAATAGTTCTTGTTCTGGCTTTAGTTCTAATACCATATCAAGTAATGTTTTCAAATAGTTTTGCATAAAGACTGGAGTATCACTACGCTTTAAGTCCAAGCCCATTGCTTTAACTTTACCTAACGCACCATCTTTGTCTTTTCTATCACCTTCTAAATCATAAACTCTTACTGCATAACGTTTCTTTGTAATATACAAGCCTGTATCAGCAACAACTTCTCTAGCCGCCGCAATAACATCACTACGTTGTTTTGGACAATGAAATGCACGTTGCATAAAATCAGGAAATGTTGTATTTGCTTGTTGGCATATTTGATCATAAAGTGTAATAACATTATCTTTACCCCAAGGCACAGCATTTTCGGCTATCTCTTTTTCTAGTATAGGATATGCACTAAAATAAACAGAGTCTGTATCACCATATATAATAGCTTTACCAACGTGATCATATTCGCCTGTAATAATTTTGTTAACTTCTGCACTCATATGTTTTGCAATTTGCCTACCAGTAAGTGTAGTTGATTGTCCAATACGTTTATCGAAAAATCTACAACCTGGATTCAAAATAGCACCATACAAACTGTTCAAGTTAATCTTTTTAACAAGTTGACGTTTATCCCAAAACGCTATCTCTGTTTCATTGCCTGCATCAATTGCTTTACGCATTTTTGCTTGTAGTTCTTTACGTTCAGCATACCAACGTTTTAATAAACCAGGAACAACACCTTCTACTTCCCAAGTAAAAACAGTTCCGTTTGCACTTAACATCCACGGTTGATTACTATCAAATATTAGTTTGTATATTTCTGCACCACTAAGTACGTGGCTAGTACCATCTTCTAAATCTAATGTTAAACTAACATCTTTACGTTGCTCCATTACTGCTTCATATTCTAAACTACCAAACTTACCTTCCCAAGCGGCCGCAAATGACTTCTTTTCTAATGTTGTAGCATTGTGCAACATTTCCTCTGTCATATCAGGACGTAGTTGACCAACGATTGTCTCTGGCGCCATATTCATAGCTCTAATAACACTTGGATACAGACTGTTTAAGTCCATTGAACCAATCCATTTGTGGACACCTTTTTTTGGATATGCAACATAAGCACCTGCCGCGGCTGTTTGACCTTCGTGTTCTTTTCTGTTTGGTGCTTGCATACCACGCCTGTGAGATTCGTTAATAATTGCTTGTTCAGTCACAGCAACCGCACCCATTGTAGTTTGTAGCAACACAGTATTGTCGTGTGCAATCTCATTTGCAAGATCAATAAAACGTAATTTCTTGTCTAGTTTGTCAAGCAATGCAACGTCTTGTCTGTTGTATTCAATAAACTTGCGGAAGTCATTGTTGTAAAGTTGATCCAATGTACCTTCATATACGGTCTTATTTTCACCAACTTCCATTTCACCGATAGCATCTAGCCTATATGTATGACGTTCTTCATATGTATACTTACGATACAGTTCAAGATAATCCATATGAACTCTACCAATAGTGTCAAATGTTTCGGCAGTTTTACCAAACTTCTCAAACTCACGTCTTTTTGGAAGTTGCTTCCACAAACAAAAGCGTCTTGTGTCATCTTTGCTTAAAACACGTGAAACACGATTTACAGTGTATGGAATATCATAACCTTCACTATTCCAACCTGATAAAATGTCAGCATCCTCAATTACATCAAGAAATGCTTGTAGCATATCTCCTTCGTCTTTGTACAAATATGTATTGTCAAATTCTGCAACTTCTGCTTGTGCTTCTTCAAATGTCAATGTCTTTGGTGGTATAGCAAATGTTATTAGTGCATCTAACCATTGTAAATGCACAGTGATAGCAGTAATAGGCATAAAAGGATCACTAGGATCAGCAAAGCCACGCTCTGGATCAAAGTCTGTCTCGATGTCAAAAAATGCAACATTTAGTTTTGGAGCATCTTGATTTAGATAATGTTCACTCAAGCATTGAAATATTGGATTTACATCGCTTTCAAACATTTTCTTGCCTTTGTTTATAGCAAGTTCTTTGCGAAAGTCTTTTGTGTTTTTGCATACAACTCGTGTTAACGGATCGCCATATATACTTTTGTACTTGCCACGTTGATCTTCATAGTAAAATGTATATTTTGCTTGATATTCAGTAAAGTGCCTTTTACCATCGCGGCGTTCTACAGCACGGATAATATCAGCATCTCTGTCAAAAAATGCATCAACGTATGGCATTAAGCGTCCTTGTCATATCCTGTGGTAGCAACAAGTGTTTCTAAATCTTCAAACTCGTCTGCAACACGACTCCAGTCACGTTTCTGTGCAACTTTAATTGCTTTATTAATAAGACTTGGTTTTACACTTAATTCTTCTGCAACAGCTTTAATTGTTTCTTTTAATCCACCTTGCAAATCTTCAATTTCTTGTAATACAGTTACGCCTTCTTTTACCAGGCGTTCTAATTTTGCTTTTTCTTCAGCACCATAGACACGATCGCTCATACATCACTCCTTGATTGTTCTTTAGATTATATATTAGTTTTAATAAAAAGTCAAGGACTTTATGGCGAAGCATTAATCGCCACCTAATCTTTCATATATTTTTTTCAATCTTTCTGATGCTTCTTGCCAATTAGGTATATCTCGGTATTGCATACTAAAATTGCTCTGAACAAAATAAGGGGCAATTTCGGCTAGTAAATCCTCAAGCATATCCTGTTCACCATATCCGTCTTTACTTGAATTATCTTGTATTTCATCAACGTATTTTTCTATTCTTTCAATCACAGATAGAAAATCTATTTCTTCAAGTGCTTGCGTCCTATCCTCTGCTTTAGTTGGAAGTGCATTGAGTTGTCCTATAACTTCTTCAGTTTCAGATTTAAGTAACGTAAAGTTTTCCTCTGCTTTTAATTCTTTTGGATTTACACCAATTTTGTTAAGTAATTCTGTAGTTTCTGGATTTTCTCCCCACCAATCTTTGTCTTCTATTTCTTGCTGTAAATCACCATCATAATATTTGTCTACTAAATTAAAATCTTCTCGATTCATTACTGCTTTTACAAGGCGCATCAAATGCTCGTCGTCAACATCATTAAATGTTCCAAAGAATCTTGGTCTATTCAATGCAAGTTTAAATTCATCTGCCACACCTTTAGGTGCAATAAATGCAATAACTTGTAGTGGTGCAGTGTTTTTGGAATTTGCCATTTCTGTTAGAAGTTTTTCCATATACTTGTTTGAACTTGTTTCCTCTTTTGAGAAAAATTTGTGTGTCCAAGCATCGTCACCTCTACCGCCTAGGTCAAATTCAATAAACTGTCCAGTCTCTTGTTTGTATCCTGGATATATTCTATCTATATATTGTTTTGCAGGATTATTCAATGCAAACAAACGATCTATCGCGGCAAGAACAATATCTTCTTTACCACTAGCAAGATCTCTAATTATATCTAATTCCTGGTCAGTTAAGTCAATTTTTTCTTCTTGTTCACCAATTTCAAAATCTCTTCCATTTAATCCTTCACTTGCATACTTAGAATCAAAATAAATGTTTGCATTTCCAGGATCTGGCTCTCCGTCATCGTCATTATCACTACCATCACCAACTAACCAAATTCTATCTTTTTCTATAGAATTAATAATAAACTGCGTAGGATCAGAACCAGCGGCAGTATACACTGTTACTTCTTCTATAATCCCTTTTAAACGTAACTTACCAAAAGGAGGATAGTCTGTGAATGGAGGAAGATGTGCATAAAATGCAGTCATTTCTGGATATGTTTCATTCATAACATTGATGAATGTATCTACAGCTTGTGTAGTTTCTTCTGCGGATGGTTGTCTATAAAGATCAGGAAGTTGCCCGCCTGTGTTGTTGATTGCTTCTTTAAGCAAAGCATCTTCTAAAATCACATCTTTGACTTCTGGTTCTATATTTGGTCTTCCATTGTTATCATTAAATGCCGCTAAAATTTTGAATTCTTGATCTGCATAATTTACTGTAACGCTATCTGCGCCGCCAAATTGTATAGCGTTGTGATACAAACGTGGATTTATTCGCCTAATACGTACTAAATGCCCAACAAATATGCTTTTGTATAAATCATCATCTAGTTCAGCTCGCATTTTAATAGACAAATCTTCGCCTGTGAGATCCTTGAATTCAACTGCAACAGCATCATAATCTTTTGCATTGTGTAGTTCAGTCATAGCCTCTTCAATAGACATTTCATCACTCTCTACACGTTTAGAAGTAAATATTGCCCAGTAATTGTTTTCCATTGCATTATTGATTTGTTCTGCTAATTTTCTAGCAGTAAGCTGGTCTATATTTGCAACATCATTTTGCTTAGACTTTGCATTCTCTTCTTCTGTTTCTTTTGCTTGTTTGTTTAGTGCAACTTTGTTTGACTCTATGTAAAACTGTGCAATACTTGCATAATGTAAAAAAAGCAGTTTTGGCCTATCAAATAATTCTGTTTTTTCTAATCCTGGGCCAAGATATGTTTCTTTAATTTTTCTTAGTCTTTCAAAATCTGGTATTATGAATGTTTCACCACCAAAAAGATTACCTGCTTTTATTCTTCCATTATTTGATGGAAGCATAATAGCTCTCCAATTATCATTTAATAAGTCGTTGTTTCTTGAATTGTTTAATATTTTTGCTACACTATCATTTGCCCAGTTTACTAGTGTATCTCGAGGTATTTGACCATCACCAAATCTAACTCTAGCAATTGGTACTAATATAGCCATCCATCCGTCATAGCCTATGCTTTTAATCATATCTGAAAATGTGTTAATTTTATAGATATCAAAATTAGCAATTTGTTGACCGTTTCTAGGAGGAAATTTTTTAATAATATTTTTTAATTTTGAAATAGCACTTTCAAGTTCTCTATTTTTTAACCATCCTAAGTTATTCACAGGTGCTAATAAATATTTTGCATCTTGTTGACTTATCATACCGTTTGCATTTAACGGACGTTGGGAGCCTTTCATATCTGCAAGTTGTATATTGATACTACGTTCCCATTCAACAACTGCTTGAGTCATTCTATTATCCCAAACACCGTTAATAGGCCCTGTCCAACCTTTTGTATCGTTAGGCCACCATTGTCCTTCAGGTCTTTCTCCTTTGGCAATACTATGCTTAGATAGTTCTTTTTGGATTGCTTTTACTAAGTCTGTGTCATTTGTATCAGGGCCAACAAAAACATTTATATTTTTGTTAGTAGCGAATGCCTGCAAGGCATTTTCCTTGAGGACATCTAGTAATTTCATTAGACACCTAGTTCTTTAGTTATAGAATTATACAACGAGTCTTTAACACTGACTAGTTTTTTCTGAGGAACATTTCTAGGTCCTGCTCCTCTTCCACTTTTAATTAAATTTCCGTTCTTATCGTACAATTTATATCTTTTACCTTGTCCTGATCCAGTAACAATCTTGTATGATCTTTTGCTTAATGGTGCTACCACTGAAGGACGTACCATATTCTGCGGATCTTTTTTCATTCCTAATGCATCACCTTTTGGTCTATATTGTGGTAGAGCTTGATCTCCTCCTGGTCCACTAGGTAAATCTTTTCCTTTTAGTGGATCGCCTTTTGGTTCTGGTGTATCGCCCGGGCCTTTTTTAGGCACACTTTTTCCTTTTGGAGCATCCATATAACCTGATTGTGGTGGTGCATAATATCTTGGACTATCTGATCCTTTTGTGCTGTCTTTAGGATCTACTGGTTTATAATATCTTGGACTATCTGATCCTTTTGGACTGTCTTTAGGACCAGCATTTTTTTGTTTGTCCATTTGTCTACGTCTAAGGTCACTGATTTTTGGCTTAATATCTTTCTTGGGTGAGCTTTTTGGAGTATCTGGATATGGTGCGTCAATATAAGCAGGACCTGGCTTGAGTACATTTATTTTTGTACCGGGCATTCTAGTTTTTAGAATTGCACTTTGAGTTTGTTGTCCAACCATTCCATCAACTTGTATACCCATATTTTTTTGAAAAGTTCTTACTGCTTTTTCTGTTTTTTTACCAAAAATCCCATCTTGTTCACGTTTTGGCATTCCAAGTTCTCTTTGAATACGTCTAACATCTGCGCCCTTCATTCCTCTTTTTAGAGTTCTTGCAATTGTTTCGTCTTCATTTATATCTATTTCTTGAAACTTCATTATACACCTAACTTTCTACTTAATGCATCATATAATTTACTTTTTATATCACTTGTATCAATACTTGCATTTGCCTTTGCATTTTTTGTTGCAGTTGCATACATTACTGCCTTTGCGTCTTTTCCATAACGCTTTTTAAAATCACTTGTGTTTTTCTTCATACCTTTTACTAAACGTTCTTTTTCTTTCTCTTCTGGTTTAGTAAGTTCACGTTCGCTTAACATTGCTTCTAATGCTTCAATTCTGCGTTCTAGTGCTGAAATACGATCTTCCTCGCCTTCGCCAACAAGTTTGCCTTTTAATGGATGAGGTTGTTCACCTGTTTTACTAGGTTTGCTTGTGCTAGGCATAGGATCTCGGCCTTTTGCCTGTCCTGCTGAACCTGTTTTATGCTTTTCAGTAACAACACCTGCAAGAGTAGCAAAATCATTTACACTTAGATTCTGATCCATTTGTAAAGAACCTTCTGGTACAACTGCACTTTCAGCAATATAATCAATAGCCGGAGCGGATACTGGAGCATCTCCACCTATTTGTGATCTTAATTTTGCTAAATCTTCTTTTGGATCGGTAGGATCCATTGCAAACAGTTTGTGTTGTAGTGCATTGTAGTCCATTACTTTTTCCTTTTCTTTTTGCCAGCGCAATGTGCCTTTTGTGAGAAGCCTTTTGGATTAGAGCAGTTAATACTTTTCTTGTATTTTGCGCTCCATTTTTCCAATATGACTTCTTTTATTTTCATTACATCTTTACACAGTTATCTACAGTCTTGCCGTCTTTTTTCTTAGTGCCCATACGCTTGTAACCTTTCCAGCATACTTTGCCGTCAACGCCTTTTTGCTTTTCTTCAGGTAATGTTTTATAACTTGGGTTACCACAGTCTGGACATACACCAATTGATTCTGTAATTTCCTTCATTTTCATAGCCAATGTTCCTTTATATGAATTTAATTCGCTATCACTTAACATACGCAAGTGTTTTTTTGGTTTTACTGATTCAGGTAATTTAGGAGCAGTCTCCATATTCATTTCATAGTCTAAACTATGAAATACACTACTCATATAATCAGCAGCTTTAGTAATTTTTGCTTGTTGCCATCCTTCGATACCATCAGCTTCGCTTACATTTTTCATCATTTCGTGAAGTTTGATTGCATATTTTGCTATTTTATACAAATCACTACGTGCCATTTGTACTTCGTGATCACGCTCCGCCATATCAGCCAAGTCTGCTAAACCTTCGTTGATTGATTCTTTGCGTTCATAACAGTTACATTCTTTGCAACTTGCATCACAGGTACATTCGGTGATTGGGGAACCACAGCACTCTTTAGGGCACATTTCTACGCCATCTTTTTTCCAATATTTTCCCATTATAATGCTCCAAATAGTATACTATACTATTTATCTTTAGAGCGTTTGGTTGGCTTCTTATTTCTCTTAGGACCTGTGCGACTTTGCATATCACCTAAGGGCATAGCTACTGCGGCTACACCACCGGCACTAGTTGTTTCTTCTACATTTTCTTTTGCAGTCTTTGCAGCATCTTTCCAATCTTGATCAGTTGGTGCTCCTTTTGCCCCTTTCTTACGAGGCTTTTTGCCGGATTTTTTGTTTTTGTTTACATAGTAATATAGACCCTTAGACTTTTCTTCTATGTGATCATTAAGTCCGCCGTCTTTGTGGTCTTTCTTAATTTGAGCTGTAGCATCGGCAACTTTTTTACCATACATAACTATTTTTTTAACAACATCAACTGGTAAGTCTGTTCTGTCTGCTACATCTTTTAAACTTGTTGGAGCAAAAGATCTTCCAACATTAGTAAGTTCATTTCCAATCTTAGCCATTGTGTTTGCAAGTGCATCATCTTTAACTTGCTCTGCTTGTACTCCAAGTACACGACCTATATTAGCGAGCATACGCTGTTGTGGAGATAGTTCATAATCTGCTTCATTTAAAAATTCATTTAGTTTCATATTTTATTCCTTTTTGCCCATTCTTGCCAATACTTGTTTCTATCATCTGTACTTGTTTTATTAGCTTCGTGTTCTTTGTATTTATCTATATAATGTGCATATCCATCTGGATCTAATTTTTTCCATTCCTTAACTTCGTATTCTCTCCATTTTTTGCTATACCCATCTGGATATTCTTCAGCCCAATCAATTCCTTTTTGCTTTGTCACTTTTTACGACCGCTTTTCATATTAGCGCACCAGTGGTACATTTTAGCCTTTTCACCACTACTATTTTTAGCTCTTTTACGTAAATCAGTTACTGATCCATTACAACTAGCACCTGAACGTTTTACACGCCCTGGTCTGCTTTTGCCTTTTACTTTGCCATCAGCAAAGTTTTCTTGCATAGCATTTTTTATAGCTTTTGCAGTTCTTTCGAATTTATGATCCTTATATTTAAATCCAATACCGCCTGCTTCCTCCCAAGCATTGATATTTACACCATAATCGTCTATTAAAATGTTTGGAGTTCCATCTAAATTTTTTGCATAATTTTGTTTGTTATGTGTTATGTACACATTTTTTGGAGGGAAGAAATCTAAGTTTCTTTTTATCCATTCACGTTTATGAGGTTCTGATCTTGGGTCGTCTGCTAAAGGACTACTACAAATGTTGTAACTTCCTTTTACTTTCTTTATCAAATATAAAAGTGTTGTTGCCTGAGGTAACAATGGAAGGTTTAGCCAAAATTCATCAGTATCTCTAATTTTTTGTAATGCATCATCTATATCGTGTTTTTTATTAATTTGAGAAAAATGGTTTACTTGCATTATTTTTGCCCATTCTCCAAAAAAATCTGCTAGTACACCATCCATATCGACATAAATGTCTGTACTTGGTGACAATTCGCCTATAGCTTCTTTGAATTCAACTGTCATCATTTCTTGCATTATACTGCCTATTGGTTTATTTGTCAATGGCTTTTCATCTAGTGTATGACCACCTTCCATTATTGCCAATTCTTGTGCTGTATATGTTTGTTTGTTTTCTTTAACCATTCCTAAATTAAATAAAACATTTGTACTTTTACCTTTGACTTTTTTACTTAATGTAGGAGGACGTCCGTCTTTATCAACTGTATTACCAAATTTTTTTGCTTGACGTGGTATTTCGTTAACGCCAACATCTACAGTAGTATTGACACCTTTGACTATACGTCCGGCACCTTCTGATAAATCACTTATCTTCATAGGGCTTTTCTCCAGTCAACTTAGGCTGTGAAAACCATAGTTTAAACCATTCTTCAGTGCCTGGTTGTATTTTTTTCTTACGTTGTATACGAGCTTTTTCTGTTCCAGTTATACTGATATTTTCAGCAGTGTAAGGTGTCCACCCTGTGAACTTGTTGCGTATACCTGCTAAGTGTTGTAACTCCGCAATATCCATTAGGCAGACGCTTTTCTTGCTTGTACAATCGCCCTCGCTAAATCTGCTGGTGCCGCTTTTGGAAATTCTTTTCTCATATCAGAAAGCAACTGTTTGTCTGTTTTGTAATTTAGGCGTTTTTGTGCATATCTTATATAATCTTTAAAAGGATCTTTTTTGCCGTGCATAATTCTATTACCAAAACCTTTAACTAAGTCCATAACGCCTTCGTTCATTTCTTCAAATTCATCATTAATAAGTTCATTAACAACAGTTACTATATCTTCTCTAGTTAGTAGTTCTTTAGGAGCAAAAGGTAATTCAAATTTTTTGCAATAATTTGCAAGACCATTGTTTACCATTTTTTCTAAAGTTCTTGTATTTTTATCTTTTCTATATTGGTCAAATGCAGGAAAAAATGCTTTACGATAAAACATTGGATCATTACGCATATAAATTTTTAAATCTTCTTTTACATCGTAATCAGGTTTTGGATAAATTTCTTTTGGTATATCCATATCGTGAAATTCATTTATTTTAACCATTTTCTTCTAACCTTTTTTTAAGTTCTTCTATCTCTTTTTTTAATTCTTCTATTTTTTCATTTGCTTTTTTTAATTCTTCTAGCCCTCTATATCCATATTCTGTATATCCATATGGATCAATATTTGGATTTTGAACTACCATTTTCTGCAACTCCAGTAACGTGCCTTATGACGCGGTCCTGGATTATCGCAGTTATGTCTTGCACGGAAACTTCTGCGTCTAGCGGCATTATTCTTTTTAATTTTCATACCTTTTTGACCAAAGTTAACTTTTACAACATTACCCTTTGGATTTTTTACATAAACTTTGAACTTCTTTACATCACCTGCCATTGGTTTGCCAAGTTTCACTTTTCTTCCTTGATATTCTGCTTCCCAAACTCCGTCTTCGTCAACGTATCCAGGATAACCAAAATATTCGTGGAAGTCTTGATTATCATCTAATGTAACTTCTGAAATATTGTCATAATCTTCTGACGCATTTATTTCAAAGTCATTCAAACCTAATTCAAATAATTTCATTGCTACTCCTTGTATTTCATTTTCTGTCAATGCAAACGGAGTATCTAATGTTACAGTAAACATTTTGTTGTTTTCTATTAATTGGTACTCGTCTACATTTTCAAAAAGACTAGTACCTATAGAAGAAACAGTTTCAGCTACAGCCAAATGATCAAAGTTTGCAAAGTTTATACTTATATAGTGCATAATACTATTTATCAGTATACACTAAATGGTCTATCCTTTGTATGTTTTCGCCTACCATCATTTGTGCAATTAATAAACTTTTTTTATTACTCACAAAAAAGTAGTAACCTTTTACATAACCTTGATTGTAACATTCTTGTTTTGCTGTATCTCCCATTTTTGCTAAATGAGGATTGGTATCTATCCATTCTGCAAGAGATGCAGAACCTTTTTTTCTACCTAGCGTAATTTTATATTCATATTTTGGTAATTTGTTTACTAAAATTACATTTTTATCATTTAGTAACAAATCAACCTTTTCTGGATCAGGTTCATAAAATTCTATGTAACTGTTTTTTAGTTTATTATTAAGTTTTATTAGAAAATTACGATCATTACTGTATATATTCAAACAATTTAATTCACATCTTACAATATAACCTTCTTGGTTTTTAAGATGTCTGTAAATAGAAATTGCGTCCCAATAATGTTCTCTTGGTATACGATTTACATACTTATTTCCCCAAGGAATATCTATTGACGGATGCTTTACATCATACCATTGATGACATTCATCTATACGTTTCTTTGCGTAACTAAGCTGAACACCTTTTTGAAATTCTGTACGGAAGAAACTTGCACATTGATTACGTATTGCAATTTTATACAGATATTTGTTGTAGTGTAACTTTTTTGTTTCAAGCAACTTCATTCTGTTCAACTAAACAATCCAATTGTATTTCTTTTTTTCTGTAATCTATAGTTACACTTCCACCATTTTTCAATTCACCAAACAACATTAGCTTTGACAATGGACGTTTAATATCTGTATCAATAACACGTTGTAAAGGTCTTGCACCCATTTTAGGATTAAATCCTTTATCAACTAAGTAATCTAATGCTTCATCTGTAATATCAATTGCAATATCTTTTTGTTTGACTTGCATTTTAAGTTCTAACAAAAATTTACCAACAATTTTCATCATTGTATTTTTGTCTAACTTACCAAATGTAATTATACCGTCTAGTCTGTTTCTAAACTCTGGCGGAAAATACTTCTTAAAATCAGTATCTTCGTAGTCTTTATCTAATTCCTCACCAAATCCTATTGCATTCTTTTCTGCTTCTTGCGCACCTAAGTTGGTTGTAAGTATTAATGTGGCATTACGTGCATCTGCTTCTTTGCCGTTGCTACCAGTAACCTTACCATTATCCATTATTTGCAATAAAATAGTGCTTACATCAGGATGTGCTTTTTCTATTTCGTCTAATAGTAATACACAGTTTGGATGTTCTTGCAATTTTGTAATTAATTGTCCTGCATCCTCTTCAAATCCTACATAGCCAGGAGGAGATCCAATAAGTTTACTTACACTGTGTTTTTCTTGATATTCACTCATATCAAATCTTACAAGTTTTACACCAAGTTGTTCAGCAAGTTGTTTTGATAATTCAGTTTTACCAACACCTGTTGGACCCATAAACACAAAACTACCTATTGGTTTGTTTTCGCTTTTAAGTCCTGCTTGTGCAACAAGTATTTTATCTACAATATCTTCAATTGCGTGGTCTTGTCCATATACCACTGCTTTTAAATTTTCATCTAAGTGTGCAAGATTATCACTTTCACGTTCTTTAACTTGTTCTTCTGGTAGATTAATCATTTTAGCAAGCTCAAACTGTATACTTTCTTCTGTAACAATTTTATTTTCAATTTGATTGTTTACTTTAAATCTGCTACAAGCAACGTCAATTAAATCAATTGCTTTATCAGGTAATTTTTTATCTGTTTGATATTTTACACTTAATTTTACACTTGCTTCTATTGCTTCTTGTGTAATTGTTGTGTCGTGATATGTTTCGTAGTATCCTTTAATGCCTTGCAGAATTTTAATTGTGTTTTCTTCACTAGGCTCATCAATGCTTACACGTTGAAATCTACGCATTAATGCTCTGTCTTTTTCAAAATATTTTCTATATTCTTCCCAGGTTGTTGATGCTACTACTCGTAAATTACCTTTTGCTAAAGCCGGTTTTAACATATTAGCTAGATCGTTTGGGCTATTTTGTCCACTTGCACCTGCTCCGCTCATCATATGTGCTTCGTCAATAAACATAATAGTGTTGCCTTTTTTATGCAGAGCTTGTAAAACCAATCTAAAACGTTCTTCAAAATCTCCTCTATACTTTGAGCCAGCAAGCAAAGATCCAATATCCAATGTGTATACATTAAAATCTTTTAAAAAGTCAGGAATATCTCCGTTAACTATCTTCCAAGCCAAACCTTCAGCAATGGCAGTTTTACCAACACCTGGTTCGCCAACCATAAGCACATTGCTTTTGCTTCTTCTTCCTAATGCTAATGCAACTTGTTCTAATTCTTCATTTCTACCAATAATTGGATCAATTTTATTTGCTTTTACTTCAGCATTTAAGTCTGTAGTAAATTCTCTAAGTGCTCTGTTAGCAATACCAATATTTTCTTTTGGTTCATCGTCAATATGTCTATCAAACTCAGTGCTTATGTAATCTTGGAAAGATTGTTTTTCCACTCCTGCTTGTTGCGTAATAAAATATGCATAACTTTTCTTTTCACTTAAAATGCTTAAGAAAACATCGGAAAGCTCTATTACATTACGCATACTAAAAAGTACTTGTGTAAATGATCTATTTAAAACTCTTTCAACAGTTTGCGTTTTGGTAGGTTTATAATCATCTTTATGGTCAACTTTAATGTTATCAAGTTTAGTCTTTAGATATTGCTCTAAATTCTTTTTCATATATTCAATATCTGTACCAAAACCTGTAATTATTTCGATAAAATTATTTTCGCAAAGCATTGCGTACAAAAGATGTTCTAAAGTAACATATTCGTGTCTTAACTTTTGTGCATCTTTTACAACTTTTTCAAAAACTAATTGTAACTCTTTAGATGGTTCTACCATTTACTTTCCTTTTTATTTTTTTTCTTCTTTTCTTTTCAGCAAAGTCTAATTTTAGTTTGCTTACCCTATTGATAAATTGTATGCCGTGTAGATGATCGTATTCGTGTAAAAAAATTCTAGCATCTATATCGTCAAATTTTGTTTCTACGTGGATAACAGATTTCATATCATCAGTTAATGTATCAAATTCTACCATACAACTCATTGGTCGCCTAACTTTAAGGAACAAATCTGGATGGCTAAGACAACCTTCTATTCCTTCTTCAATATTCTTTGCTAAACCTTTGATGACAGGATTGATAACAACAACTGTATCGCCGTATTGTTTATTTAACAATGCTTTCATCACAAATATCTGCCCATTAAACCCAACTTGATTTGCACTCAAACCTAAGCCGCTTTTTTCACGCATTAAATCTATCATATCAAGTGCGATTGGCGCCGGATGTACAGATTCAAGTTGGAATCTTTCTACCGGAGTTTCTAATAATATATTAGGAGCCAAGATTAAGTTCATCATTTAATTTTTTTACCTTATCAATATCTTCCCATTTATCTAATTTAGGAGTCACACCTTTAACTTCAACATAAAGGTTGCCGCATCGTTGTGTTTTGTAGTCTGTGATTCCGTATCCAGGTATACTTAGAATAGTTCCTGGGTTTGTGCCTTTAGGGATTTTAAGTTTTAGTGCCTTATTATCTATTGTTTTTAGTTCAATTTCTGTGCCTAAAATAAGTGTTATTACATTTATACTACAACTTGTTCTCAAATGCAACCTATCTCTTTCAAATAAAGGGTGCTTTTTTATAATTATTTTTGCATATAGATCACCACGTGGCAAATTAGGATTAACGTTATCCCCCATACCATTTACTTTCATAAGTTGGCCATTTTCTATACCAGGTGGAACATTTATATTTGCAACTACTTCTTCTCCGTTGCTTAACCTATATCTGCCAACCATATTTTTGCCATTTACAATATCAGCAAGCTCTACAGTTAAATTAAGTTGTATGTCAGGATTTTTTCTTTGTTGGGCAAAGCCTCTTCCGCTAAACATCTGCGAAAATATATCATTAAAATTCCCATAGTTTTGATTAAAAGCACTTGTGTTGAATTGAGTTTGTGGGTTATCATATGCGGCTTTTTTATTAGGATCTTTTAATGTATCATAAGCTTCATTTATTTCTTGAAATGTTTTTTGATCACCACCGCGGTCTGGGTGATGTTTCATTGCAAGTTTTTTATAAGCTCTTTTTAGTTCATCTGGAGATGCGTCTTTTTTGACACCTAATCGATTGTAATAGTCCATACTACTACTTATTGATTAGTGGTTTATTTTTTGCTAGTTCCGGCGTATAGTCCAAACCAGGCTGCTCCAGCACCTACTACCACACTGATAAGCCCTGATTGTTCTAGCGTTGGATCTGGCAATTCCATATACCAAATTACACATCTGTATAACAAGTAAATGTATGTTGAAATAAAGATACGAGGAAAGATTCTCCAAGCATCCACAGCCTTTGCTAGGTGTATAACTTTAGCATAAGGATTAGGTCCTAAGTCTTTTACACTTGTATCTACTTCTAAGTCTAGTTTTACTTTTTTTGTAGCACCACTGCTACTTGCTGGAACAACAACTTCAGCATCTGCCTTTGGCTCTTCTGCTGGGGTTGCGTCTAAGTCTTCAAGTTTTTTTCTTGGCATTCTTACCCTCCAATTTGTTTAGTCTTGCCTCAATTGAATCTATCTTTGATGTTATTTTAGGATATTTTTTACGCCAAGCATCTTCTGGTTGCTCAAGCCAAGTTAATCCCCATCTATTAACAAGATAATCTATAGCTCTGTCTACTTGGGCATAGCCCCATAGACCTATTCTTGTAGTGCTTATGTATGCGACAAATATAGCACCAAATACTGACCCTGCTAATGCTGTATAAATCCATAGCCTGTCACTGGCCATTCTTTCTATCATTTCCCACATCTATATTGCCCTCAATTATATGTGTGTATTTAGCTCTACGTATGCCTAAAGCTTCACTAGGTTTATAATAATCATAACCTACTTCATTACCTTGATTACCACCAAGTATTACCCAATGACCATTTTTTTCCTCAATAAAAAATCCAACGTGTCCTTTCCAACCTTCATCACCTCTAGGAAATATCACAATATCTCCGCGTTGTATATCTTTTGGTTGTACTTTATCACCCCAATTTAAAAAACTTCTTGCCAATAATGGCGCTTTACTAACTGACTCAGATCCTGATAAGCCTTCTAATTCTAAAATAGCATTAACAAAAGCCGCACACCATTCTGTACGCACCGGATCAACTCCAACAAATTCTTTAATTAATTTTCTATCTTGACGCTCTTGCAACCCAACATAATTATGAGCTGTGCTTACTGGATCTGGAATCGGATTACAGCCTACTAACGTGATTAGTAAACTAGTTATCCACAACAACTGCTTTATCAAGTGCTTGTTCTGCCTCTTTGTAATATCCTTCATAGGCTGCTATAATTGCTTGTTGTTGTTGAACAAGTGCTCTTATGTCGCTAAAGTTTAGTCCAAGGTTACCATAACCTTCACCTGTAAGTGCGTAAAGAGCAAACGCTTTACCTTCACTATTAAGTTTTTTTATGACTTCATCCACATTTGCTTCATTAAGTACTATCCATTCAACATTACGCATATTGAGTTCATCTACAGGAGGTAACTCTAATGTAGGTTTTTCTACTGGACTAGTAGATATATCAATCTGCTGTGGTTTGGTTGAGCAGGCCGCGAGACTTATAAGTATCGTAAAGCCAAGGACACTCTTTGTTAAAAGCGATGCCATTTTCAGCGTTCCTTTCTTTGTCATTAAGTTCTGCCCCCGATAGAAGTTCAAAACATCTACCTGCATTTACTGTACCCCTATTCACAGCACGTTCAATACTTTTTGCATTTGCAATAGCTGCCGCAGTTAAATCTATTTCTTGTAGCTTATCTGCAAGTCTTTGATTTTGTCTGCGTATAGCAGTGTATTGCTCATTTAGTGTAGCAAGTTCGCTAGACGCTTTTTCGTAGTCTTTTTCTAGCGAACTTATAGTTTGTTCATTTAGTTCTACTGCGGTGTTTAATTTAGCATTGTTTTCTTGTAGGATAGCCATACGTGCTTGTGTATCGTTATAATACCAATAACCAATACCGCCTGCTCCTAAAAGCAACAAGAACATTACAATAGCTAACTTGGCACCCATACCTATCCCAATAACTTTCCCAGTGTTTTAGGACCTACGATACCATCAGCTGTCAAACCATTTTTTGTTTGCCAGTTTTTGACGTGACGTTCTGTTCCTGGTCCAAAAATACCATCTGCTGGTGCTATGCCCAACTTTTCTTGCACTTCGGCAACTAATGGTCCTTTTGATCCTTTGCGTATTGTTTGATTTGTGTTCAATTCTTTTTCTTCGGGTGCTTCATAATCACCGCCTAATACATCCATTGCGTGAAGATAATGTTTTTTCCTATCATCAAGTCCAATTGTTCCGCCATTAATACGTTTTGTAGCACCTACAATATCCATATCGTCACAATATTTGTTTAATCTGTTAGTGTCCCAAAACCAACAAGCACTATCTAATGCACCTTTTTTAGTACGGACATAGTCTACTGCTTCTTCTGGGGACATTTCGACAGCTTCTCCAAATTCTGTGTAGTTGTATCGCCCTGTGAGTTGAAGTATTCCTCCACCCCTAAAACGCCAACCATCACCAGAGGCACTATCACCATTATCCATCCTGTTCGCATAAATGACATTAGCAATCTTTTCTGGTTGCCTGTGATATTCATTTGCGTCTCTTCCTGCACGTTTAAAATATTTTGGAAATATTGTGTTCAATGCTTTGGCGCTATAGTTCAAGTTTTCACTTAATACTCTAAAGCCTCCTGATTCGTGTCCACATTGTGCTATAAACATAGCAACACGTTCTGCTGTGTCTACTTCCCATAGTGGAAGTATTTCAAGCATTGCTTCATACCAATCTTCCCAGTCTGATCTATGAATTAATTCTTCTGCCATCCAAGGTTCAAAGTCAAATTTAAAGTGTTGTTTACCCATTTGTATTTTCCTTTATGTTAGGGTTGCAGTCGCCGCATCTGCAATGGTGACAAATTTTTATTATTATTGGCGGCTCGTTGTAGTTTTTGTGTTCTTCGTAAAATGCAGTACCGCAATGGCTAGTCCGACCACAGTTTTCGCAATGTGTTTGCATTACATCCTTTCGACTACTAAAGTATATCCTTTATTTTCGAATGTTAAAGTATTATTTCCAAACTTAGTTATGTTGTAATCACCTAAGTATTTTGTATAAAATAACAATTCAGCATAATCATTTACATTGATTTTTTCTTTAATATTTTCATTAATGTAGTTTGTTTTTCCAAAATCTTTGATTTTAAAACCAATTGGATCTGCATACTCTTTCTTTATAATAAAATTTTCGCCAAAAAATTCTATTTTTGCAGGTGTTTTACCAAAAAATGTATCTGCATTTTCTGTAACAGCAAGTGTATAAGTTGTTGCATCTATTGGAACAATTTCGTGTAGTTTATCTATATTTGCATCGTGACTTTTAAAATTTTTATGATATCTAAATTTAAATCCTTCAACTTCTGATAACTGTGTTATACCGTATAACATTTCCATAATATGTTCTTGTACTGATCTGTCTCGTTCTAATTCAACAAAAACTTTGTATCTACCTTCGTCAACCTCACTAACTGTTGAATCAGCATCAAGCACAAAATCATATGACTTTTCTATAAATTCTACAAGATCTTTAGCAGCATTTTGTTCTTGTACACTAAAACTTACAACAACGATATCTTCATCGTCTCCCATTTTGCTTTTATAATTATCTACTTCAAAAACATTATCAAGTAAGTTTTTTAAATCGCCTGCTCTTAACCCCATTATATCGCTCCTGCTGTTGGATCAGGTTGTACTGGTTCTGGAGCCGGTTGTGCCGCAATTGTTTCATTATCTTTTATTGCTTCATCATCGCCATAAAGATTTTTATCTCCACTGTAAACATCTAATATTAATGATTTAGGCATATTAATATGTACACACCAAACTGGTATTTTGTCTAGCTTACCTTTTTTTGTACCAGGTCTAATATCGTCAGGTTTGACAATTTTCCTAGCTTTCATAATATGACTTTTTTCATACTGTACTTTGCAACCGTAATCTGTAAGAATTTTTGCACCCATTGGATCTGGCATATCATCGCGAGGCCACATAAAACAACATTTGACCCAATGTCTTGCAATATCTGGACCTTGAACTAATTCGCCTTCGTCCCAATTCTTAAATACGTATAATCCAAGGTTATCTATTACTCTTTCAAAATCCTTAAGAACTTGAAATGCTTTATCATTCTCGTGAATAGTTTGTAAATTTCGAATTACATCTAAAGTATCTAAAATTGGCATAGTGATCTCCGCTTTATACTATTTATCATATAAGTCTGTCTTGACAAATTAATTCAGTGTGTATATAATTATTTAGAGAATTAGTTAAATACATTTAGTTGCAGGGTCACCTGCAAAGGTTACCCTCACTAATTCCATAATAAGGAGACATTATATGGGTGCAAAAGCTAAAGCCAAAAGGCAAGCAAGCAACAATGTTGTAAAATTTAACAAAAACTTTCATCTACAAAAAAATAAAAATATTGACATCGTCCCAAGAAATCGTAACCAAGAAAATTATGTATTATCACTACTAAATCCAACAAAAAGCATTGTATTCGGTATAGGTCCAGCAGGAACCGGTAAGACATTATTGGCGTGCCAATCAGCGGTAAAAAGTTTTCTTGAAAAAGAAGTTGATAAAATTATTGTTACCAGGCCAGCAGTAAGTGCTGACGAAGATCTAGGATTTTTACCTGGTACACTAGAAGAAAAAATGGCACCGTGGACTAGACCAATATTTGATGTTCTGAGGGAGTATTTCTATGCAAACGAAATAGAAAGTATGATCCGTGAAGGAGTGATAGAAATATCACCTTTAGCATATATGCGAGGACGTACTTTTAAAAGTGCTTTTATTATTGCTGATGAAATGCAAAATGCAACTCCAAATCAAATGAAAATGTTATTAACACGTATTGGATCTGATAGTAAAATGGTTGTTACAGGCGATCTAGCGCAAGCAGATAGGATAAAAGACAACGGTCTTATAGATTTTATAACACAACTAAAACAAAAAGATACAAACTATATTGATGTCTGTAATTTTAAACAGAGTGATATTGAACGTCACGAAGCTGTCAAGGAAGTATTAGAAATATATGGAGATATAGCATAATTAAAAATTGCTTTGCTTTTGGAGCATAGCAACTAAACCTTCATTATAAGTATATCGTGACTTGGTTGCGACTACATAAGGCGGCCAGTCATAATATGTCACATACTCGAAATATTTTTGTAACCATATTAATTTTTTAGACGCAGTCAACATAGGAAAATAAGCAAATTTTTCTAGATATTCACTTTTGTATGTCATTCCATCATCATCCACCTTGTTTTTGGGTATTTTGGTGTATGAGCACCTTGCACATCTGGTTTATCACCGCGTAACAAATATAACAAATATTCATTTTGTGTATAAATTAACTTCCAGCTTTGGTGATTAATTGGAGGTCTGCCCATAGCATCATAAAAAATTTCACCAATATGGTATTTTTTTAACCAGATACGTTTTTTACTCCAAGTACTATGCACAGGCCACCAAGCAAATTTTTCTGTCCAATGGATATCAACTTCATATGCTTGAGGCATTTAGATCATTAGCCAGTGGAAAAATTGATGCAATAGCTTTTGCACATTCAATAGCAATTTCCATATGTTCTTTTTGTGTGCCATTTGCACTTCTCAACTCAATATAATGTATCCAACTACGTAATGATCCATTCATATATAACCTAGTTTTTGTCAGTCCTTCTGGTAATACTTTACGTGCAACTTCTTTTGCAATACCTTTTGAAATTGCCCAATCATATGCTCTACCTGCAGAAAAAATAACATCTTGTTGCATTTCTTCCCATTTTAGTACAAGCTCACTCATTCCTTCTTGTCCTAAATCAATTTCAATTGAGTTTTGTCTATTCTTTGTGTCCTGTAATCTAGCTTCACTTGTTACAAACACTTCATCTCCCATTTGTCCAGGTTCAGCATAACGTTGACTAAATTCTTGGAATGCAAAACTTCTATGTCTAACAATCTGGTGAGCTATATCTCTTGTTGTATTAATTTCCATACAAACGTTGACCATCTCTAATGGTGACCAGTGTGCGTGTTTAATTAAATATTTGACTAATTTTTCACTTGTTTCAGAATTGATTTGATTTGCTGGATTACTGACTCTTGCACAAAAAGCAACAAGATCTAGTAAATCCTTATCCTTAATACCTTCTTCAACAAACTCTTCTGTAGGTGTTGTGTAACTGACTAGGCGAACGGCCATTGCTTTAATTCTCCTTTTAAATTAGAAAGTCTTTGACTAAGAAAACTTATTGCTGTATGAATATGCCCTGTGTCGTGCGGTTGTAACAATGTTCTGTAATACTCAATTTCTTCTTCAAGAACACTTATTCTAACAAGATCATTTATTAAACTTTTATTTTTATTTTTTGTTTCTGTCATCTAATATACTCCGCATAACATTTGTTGCTGTTTTAGTAAAATATCTTGGAGCAACACTATGAATAATTACAGCCGGTACAAGAAGTTGTAATTTTAAAGCAACTAACAATGCTTTGCCCATATGTTGTAAACCAGTTTCTCCTACTTCGTCTAAATGTAATTTACATTTTTTACTTAACATTAATCTCCCCTACCTGGTTCTTCGCTAAAGTATTGCATTTTGCCTTCAACACCGTGCCACTCATCAGCATCTTCTGGTACATCTTCAGGACGCATTTCTGTGATATTAGGCCAAATATCACTCCACTTTTGATTGAACTCTACCCATTCTTTAGCACCTGGTGCAGTATCTGCAAGAATTGCATCTGCTGGACACTCAGGTTCGCAAACACCGCAGTCAATACATTCAATTGGATTGATAACCAGCATATTTTCGCCTTCGTAAAAACAATCTACGGGACAAACTTCAACGCAATCCATATGTTTACATCTAATACAACTATCATTTACTATGTATGTCATAATGCTCCTAGTCTAATTAGCGTTGCTGCCAAATTAATTTCTGGATCAACAACTAATGTATGATCTACTAAACCTTGCTTTATAATTAGCACTGCTTGGTCTTGCTGTTCGTCTGTTCCGAACAGTTCAATGTTGTCATACAACCAACGATAAATTTCTTCCATTTCTTCTGCTCGCACAGTGCCACACAACAACTTACGTGCATCGTGGATCTTGCCTGCTTTGAACAGTTCTACCATATCTAGCTTCCAGTCTGCTTCGCCACTATCGCCTTCTTGTGGACTTACAAGTTTGCCTTCAACTGAATTCATTTGCACCATATTGATACATTTGCGCAAGTCTGGATATGTAGCTTTTACGTATGTGTCTAGTATATCTAAGTCTGGACTTACACCTTCTGTGATCAAAATTTCTGCAACTCTTGCTGTAAACTCTGTTTGATCAATCTTAGCAATGTGGAAGCCTTGACATCTACTGTGTATTGCTGGAATAATTCTATTTGGATAGTTACAAGTTAGTATAAATCTTGCTGTTGTATGATATTCTTCCATTACACCACGCAATGCCGCTTGTGCGTTTGGAGATAGATAATCTGCCTCATCTAGCAACACAACCTTAAAATCGCCAAATGGAATCATTTGCACAAACGCAACAATTTTATCTCGCACATCATCAACTGAGTTTGTGCGGCTTGCGTTTATCTCTAGTATGTCTAATGGATTTACATCAAGTTCATTAAACAACAATTTTGCAAGTGTTGTTTTTCCAATACCTGCATTTCCACTAAACAACAAATGTGGAATAGTATTATCTTTAATCCAAGTATTTACTTGCTTGCGTTGTGCATCGTCTCTAAATACATAACCATCCACTTTATTTGGACGATACTTTTCTACCCATAATTCTTTCATTCTTTTATTCCCATATTACTCTTGTACTCTTCAAACAATTCAGGATCTGGATTAGACTTTCCGCCTGTACCATCTACTCCAAAATTGCATCCTGCAACTACTAATAACCCAACTATACAGATATATGAAAAAAGTTTTATAAATCTTAAAAATAATCCAAAAGCCTGTTCAGCTTGTTCTTGTGCTTCCTTTTTAACTGATTCGTTCATCTTTCACTCAATGCCTTTAACATTTGTATCCTTTCATATTTTCTTACAAAATCGTCTTCACCTTCGTATGTGCTACACTTTGCAAGGGCTTCGTCTACATACCATTTTATATGATATAAGTCTTTTTTGCAACCGAAAGTTATAAAACCATCCATATTAGGATCTGATTCTGCTAGATAGATCCTATCAATATCACGTTTTATATTTTGCACATCCCAATTCTTAATCATTTGTACTACTCCTTTGAAAATACATATACACCTTCATATTTTTCTCTGCCTTCAAGTTTATCATTTCCTACTCCAGGTCTAGTATTCAACATCATTTTAATCATACCTTGATATTTGAAACCTATACTTTCAGCAGTTTTTATCCACCTGTCAACTACTTTGAATTCTTCTTTTGCTGTTTTATAATCTGATATATTTGTGGCAAAGATTCCGTCGCTGTTAAGCCCCCGTTTAATATTTGCCATAGTCGGTGCAACATAGCCTTCAAACCATTCATCAAGTGTACTATACCTAACCATACATTGCGTTTCTTCATCTGAATATTTCTCCAAGTTAAAATAAGGTGGACTACTAAATGCTAAATCTATATCTTCTGGTTTGTATTCTTCGCTTACTGTTTGAACAATTTTACTATCAATACCAATTGCTTCCTTAATTAGTTGTTGAAGGTACTTCAAATATTTTATAGTTTCTGTATTGGGATCGATACCTATGTAATTATAACGCATATTGCTACCTGTAATACCTAATACTCTTCCTCCATACCCTGCACTGTAATCATACACATTTCCCCACATTGTTGGACATAAATGTTCTACAATAGCTCTTGCATTTTGTGCTTTAAAATTTTGTATATTTTCACCTGTAACAAGTTCTAAAGCTCTACGCATTGCAGTCGGGTAAACAAGGCGATCTCCATCACGAAACTCAAAACATATTCTTATTGCTCGCCTTAGTTTTGCATCATCGTTAAATCTATCACGCAAACTATTCGAACCTCTGCCTTTAGGCTCAGCTGTCATCATATTAGGAAAAAGAAATCTATTTATTGTTTGTCCTTGATTATTTCCTAATCCGATCATATTATTGTTAACTTGGTTGTAATTGGAAAATTTTAATGATTGTATTTCTTTTAGTAAGCCCTTTTCAGTATAGTAAACAATAGGAACTATTCCTCTATCTCTGTAAAGCTCAAAAACTTGGTCAATAGTTTTAACCGGATCAGAGTAGTAAGATTCTTTGGTAAAGTTATCAAAAATGTCATACAGATCTTCATACCCTGTAAACACATCATCTACTGGTTGAGAAATGTTCCAAAATTTGTATATATCATCGATCAACTATTAGTTGGCTCCAAACTTTTAATTTTTCTCTTTTGTAATCAGCACGATCCATAATTTCACGCCAGTCAAATATTCCGTGTTCACTCATAAGTTCAAGCATACAAAAAACATCACCTGCTTCTTCTAAAAGTTTTGTACGTTGGTCATCTTCAATCAAGTCTAAAGTTTCATACTTACGCATTATTTTACTACAACGTTGTGTTAGTTCACCGCACTCTTCCATTGAGATTGTCATTAATTGTTGTAGTGTGTTTATAGGACTATTTTGCAACATTCACTCCTATTTCTTCTAGCATTTCTTTTGCTAAATTTGTGTCATTTTCAACATATTCTTCAGTTACTTCTTGTGACAGCATTTGATAAAGTGTCATAGCCATATTAAATTCTCTTTCGGATAAAGATTTGAACCATTCGAACAAGTCTTCAGAATTTTCTTTTTCCCACATAATATCTAGCATTTTGCATTGTTCTTCAGTTAGTCCGTTTATACTCAACCTAGACAATATTCAACTCCTTATAAACCATTTGTACACCTTTTGCTTGAAAATATGCATCTGCTAGTGCATTGTGCAAATCGCTTTGCATAGATTTACGTGGATCATTTTTAGCTAAAGAAAATAATGTTCTGCTGTCACGTACTTGCCAAAACTGCCAAGGAATAGGTTTTGCATAATATCGCAACATATCTTCAATTATTGTGATATCAAATCCGTATCCGTGTCCCCAAAGCACATCAACATCTACCATCCATTTAGGCAAATGATCTAAAAATTGTTTTGGGTGTGTTCGGTCGTGCTCACTAAATGCTTCTTCTTGCACTTTTTTGTCTTGAGTACTCCACCAAGCAACAGTGCTATCATTTACTTTTCGACTACTCTGTGCATCAATGTCTAACTTAAAATAAAATTCGGAATAAGGCTCTACGTATGTTGTAGGGTCAAATTTTACACCGCCAACTGTTAGAACAGTAGCATTAGGCGTTACATCAAGTGTTTCTAAATCAATCATTGCGTGTGTTGGCATTAAAACTTTTCCTCAACTGCTTTTATGTGTTTACATTTTTTAAACGCAGGACAATCACAACTGAATCCTTTATCTTGCATTTCTATATTATACACTCCTTGACTGCCTTTTGCAAGCCAAATCATACCAACTGCCCAATGATTTTTTGTATTAATAGTATCGCTAGGATAAACTCTTGGACCGTACTTAGCCATCTGGATAATTTTCCCACTCTTCGTCTACTATAATGTCTACAATAGCTTCAAAATCATCATCAGGGTGAAGCCCTGTATGAAATGCAACTTCGCTAATACGCTGATGAATATCTTCATCCAGTGCTTCTATCTTAGACATAACATCTTCATAGATGTTTTCCATTATTTGATCATTTACTTCGTGACTCATACTACCCCCTGTTCTTTTGCCGCTGCCATTACAATTGGTGTAAATGCTGCTTCAACAACTTCGTTAACTCTATCCCAATTGGCTCGCATAATTATTTCACCACCTCTATATTCTTCTAGTGCAAGATCATATCTCATAAGACCTAAAACTTTAAGAGATTTACCTTTATTCATCAAACCGTTGTTGAAAATATCGTAAACAACGTTTTGTGCTTTTCGAAATTTCTCAAGATGTTTGTTTTTCACTGGATTTGTAACCATACCTTCGAAAGGTATCAGCTCGTCTAATTTTTCAACGATTGGTTTAGTAGTTGCGGTTTGACCCCATTCAATAACTTGTGACATATTACCCTCTTTGTCTATTAGTTTATATAACATTTATAGCATTATTATTTGGGATTGTCAACCTCTTTTTTTACTTTTTCTTTTATGATCCTATAAATTTCTTTGTTTACGTTTTTTGCTTTTACTTGAAACTGTGTGTCAGTGATATCAATAGCTTTCAAAATATTTTGCCAGCTTGTAGGATTATTAACAGTTTCGTTTGAATGAATATGTGAGTTTATACTTTTATCATTTGTAAACCATTTTTTGCGTTCTTCTTTAGAAAAATTGTAAGGATTTAACCAAGTAGGTTGTCTACAAGGACTTAGCCATAATTTATGGTGACATTTAGGATTGTTGTTACTTTGCCACCAGTCTACTAATTCGTTCATTCTGTTAATATTCAAAATAGTTAAAGTACTGGTGCAATTAATATCCAAACCTGATTCTTTGTATTTTAAAAAATTTTCATTTATAGTTGCCCATTTTGTTGGAGGTCTACAAACTTCTGCTAAGTCTCCAATTGCATCTATACTTAACAAAATTTTTACACTTTTAAATTTATGTAACATTGATAAAAGTTTTTTAGATGGGAATATGCTACAGTTTGTAATTATTTCTAAGTCAAGATTATCATATGGTGCTTTTTGTAAGAGTAATTCAATAAATCTATAGATACTTTTGCTATAGAACGGTTCGCCGCCTGTTAGCTTTACCCAAATCAAATTAGAAAGATCACTATTATTAAATAATTCTAAAATATTTTTTGTATTATTTTGTCTTTGATACGGTGCATAAGACAAGTTATCAGGAAATAATTTATAAAGTTTTTCATTCATACTTGTAAGTTTGTTAATACTACTACTTGTAGCAGAATTACACATTCTACAAGTCATATTGCAAGTAAAATCCAAGCCAAGTTCTGTGTGTTGAAACTTACCTACTTTATTTAAATCCAAATTATTTGCAATAGATATTCTTTTAGAAACAGTATTAGAGTCTTCCATATTCCAGCAATTTCTGCAACTATCGACTCTAACATTTTTATATAAACTATTTAGAAGTTTTTGCCTGTGCTTACCGGTAAGAATATTTTCAATAGTGTTTGCTTCTAAAGCACTAGGCAACGTTTCATCACCATAACTGTATTGACAGCAAGGTCTTGCTATAGGATCTTTTTCATTTGTAATTGCAACGTGTGACTCAGCAAACTTGCATCTAATCACATCATTCTCTATTACCTAATAGTGCTAGTAAAAATTGGAATAAATTAACAAAATCTAAGTAAAGACTCAAAGCCATTTGAACACCATATTTTTCTGCTACATCCATATTAGGTGCAGATATATATAAATTTTTTGCTGTTTGTGTATCCCACGCAGTCATACCTACAAAGATAAGAACTCCTAAAATACTAATTGCAAATGCAAATGCTGAGCTTGCCAAGAAAATATTTACAATACTTGCAATAATAATGCCAATCAAGCCTACAATGAGAAAACTACCCATAGTGGTAAGATCACGTTTCGTAGTGTATCCGTAGAGACTGGCGGCCGCGAATGTTGCACTAGTGATAAAAAACACTTGAGCTATACTCATCATCGTGTACACTACAAAGATAGTACTCATACTTACACCCATAACTGCCGTGAATAGGTAGTAAAAGCGTGTAATACCCTGTAGGCTCCAATTTTGTCCTGCAAAGCCATAATATAAAATCATACCTAGAGGAGCAAACATAAACACCCACATTAGGGCACCCATACTGTATACCATACCTGTTGTAAAAACAAGGTAGGCGATAAAACCACTTACTGCTAATCCTAGTGCAGTGTGGTTATACATATTGATCATAAATTTACGCAAGCCTTCATCATACATTTTACTTGCGATTGTTGCATTTCTTGCTATCATATTATTCTCCTAAAAATTGTTCAAGTTCTGGAGCCTTCCAACCTTCTGGCTTCAGTACCTTGCCATCTTCACGCTTACGAACTTTACCAGTGTCATTATCAATCTTAGCAAAGTTTGTAGCCATAACTTCTTTCCACGCACCTTCGCCATCAAATCCTCCAGCACGTATAGCACCCATTGTAACAACAAGAATATCAATTAGTGCATCAAGTTGTTCTACACGATCATTTGTTGCTACTGCTTCTTCAAGCTCACTAACTTCTTCGTCGATAAGTGTAAGATACATTTTATAGTTAGATTCATTAGGCTCTTGATCACACGCTGAGCCAAAGCGTTCAATATCTGCAAATGGATTAGTCATCTAATTCATAACTCTCTATAGCAACCCAGGATTTAATTTCCATATCTTTTAATTCTAAATCCATAAGCAAGTGAATACCAAGCATTCCAAGTAAAGCTATTACTTCAATACCAATAATGATTTTAATAACATCTTTGATTATTTGCATTTATACCTCTTGACCTATAGTTACATCTTCTGGCTGTTCTTTACTCCAACCCATAATGCTTTCTGCTTCAACCATACGAAGTGTTGCTTCGCCTTTGCCTTCATCAACATCTACACCACGTGTCCAACGTCCGTGTTCTACTAAAATCCAATCTCCGATATTGTAATCATCATTGTTTTCTGGACCTTTTGCGTGTACTTGTGCCCAACGAGGATATATACCTCTGTTGGTTCCGTTATCGTCTGTTAAAATTATGCCTCCTTTGGTAATTTGTTCACCAAAGTGCATATTTTTTACAATTACTCTATTTTTGATAGGGCTGAGTTTACCCTGTATTTTTGGTGTGATTTTGAATCCACCACCCATTCCTTCGTTACTCATTATTCACCTTTTCTAATAAAGTTTCCATCTTCATCCTCAATCCATTCTGGTTCTTTCTCTGGTTGAGGCTTAGGTTTTTGTGTTGTTGTAATTTTTGGTTTTGGCGTTGTTTGTGCTTGAGGTTTTGGAGGAACAGGAATATCATCGAATTCTTCCATTGTTTTTTGTTCATTTGCAGAAAGACCATCAACAGATTTCATTGGAATTTCATCTGCGACAGGTGTATTACCATCGTAATAATCTCTTACAACTTCTTCTCTGCGTCTTATAATTTTTCCACCAGCTCCTAATTCATCGCCGCGAGCATTAACTTTTGCATTACCTACAGCAGGAGTTAATTCATTTCTTTTGATTAGTTTATCTAAATCTACAATTTTACCTTGCATTGTTCTATAAACTTTTTTTTGTTTTGGTTTCATACCCATCGGCTTCTCCTATACTGGAATATTTAGTCTCTTAAAAATTCACGCCAGTCTAAATTGTATTTTATGCTATCGATTTTATGTACCCCAATCAAGTATAACACATAACTTGCAACACTTGATCCACGTCCTACGCCCCATATAATATTGTTTTCACGCATAAAATCTACAAGATAAATCATATAACGTAACAAATCAAACATTTCTCTACGCTCAAACTCAGCTAGTTCTTCATTGACTCTATTGAAACGTTCGTCGCCTGTAATATTGAAATCATCTCCAAGGGCTGGACATAAATTATATAGATGTGCAACAACATCTAGTTCTTTATATTCATTAGGCATAAACCATTCGCTTTGACATACACCGTCAAAAGTCTTTTGATCTACATCTAATGGTATATATTTTTGTAGTTTAGGAAGTCCTTGATTTTCCATTGCAGAATTAAATTTATCTACATCGTCATTTTCATCACATAACACCACGTGGCATTTATCGATATTACCACTGTAAATCATATCGATTAAATTGCGATTACTAAATCGAGGGATACCTAAGTCATCTGTTTTCATTAGCATAAATTAATATTACGACACATTAATCAAATTGTCAAGATCGTTATTCTTTTTTTCTGTTTTTTTGTTCTTGTATCTTTTTTCTAATTCTAGATTAAATGTATCGATAACAAGAGCAATTTGTGATTGAACACCTGCGTTATATGTAGAAAAATATTTTTTTTGTAATTCTACAACCTTTTCTTGTAATTCTCTATCTGTAAATGTACTTAAATCGTCGATAAGAGGGTGCATTATACTGTTAACACATATGTTCCTAAGTATTGTAAAAATACTGTCGCACCATCGTCAAGTGTCCACGCTTTAACAACTATACTTTGATCAGCTGATGCAGGAACATTAATAGCTCTATTTGTCCAAACTGCATTTCCATCTGTATAGATATTTGCGGCACCATCACTAGCAAAAGTCACTGCTTGTGTTCCGCTACCATTACCATTAAAATGAATAATAATTTCAGCCGCTTGTTGTGTTTCTGGCCAATCATCTAAAGTGACAGTCATTGGCTGGTTTATGTTTTCTAATCTAAAATAATGTGAAGTGTTAAAACTTAATGTAACGGCAGTGTCGCCTAAAACATTTGTTACTGTAGTAGCTTTAGATGATGATAAAAAGTTTACATTTGATATTGTGTTATTATTAAAACTTGAAGTTGCATTTGTTTTTGGTGTGTTTGCCTGCAAATCGGTAATCTCCGACTTTGCTGTGGTCAACCCTGTCTTAATAATGTTAAAGTTGTCACGAAATCCTTGGGTATCGTTATCAATACCTGCAACTGGATATGTTTCATCAATTGTATCTGAAATAATATTGCTTGCCATAAACTTTTTCCTCTACGTATATATTTATGATTTATGTTTCATTGTATGTGTGATTTGGAAACAAAATAAAAGTTTCTTGATCACTATCGGATGTTTTATCAACTATATATCTATCAATTTCATAGTTGATTTGTTTAAAATCAAAATTTGCATTTGTAATGTTTTCTTTGATTATTTGCGATCCTCCAGGTGTTGTATAACACAACGGTAATGCTGTAACATAATCTATTTCTGCTAAACTTCCTTCTTGTGCAGTACGCATCCATAATGGTAAAAATTCTCTTTCGTTTGCACCAATTGATTTTATACGTTTACGCATTGTTCCTATATTGCTAATGTATCTATATTGATCAAGCCCTTGACTTGCAAAAACTGCTGTTTGGTCTACTGTGATTACATCACCTTTTGGTCTAAATCTAAATGGATCGCCAGATGAATCAGTTGTTAAACTTGTTGTAAGGATAGTCAATGACCCAATTCTAGTGATAATAGTTACAGCTCCACTTGTAGGAATAGTCACATCTGTGCCTGCTCTTGTTTGAATAATTAAACCGGCAGTTTGTTCTTGTACTTTTACAGGAGTTCCTGACCTAGTAACAACATTAAAGAATCCAACACCTTGTGATTTTGCCGTATCGTCATCTTTACTTTCTAGTTTTACTTGATTTATTTTCAACTCTGTGCCTGTACGTATTTTTGCTCTACTTACTGTATCTCCATTTTTTGGTTTGCCAGGATCTATTATTTCTATGTAAACTACTTCATAAACAATATCATTTGTACCAGGTTGTTTAGCTATTGCTGTTTTTACTTCGCCAAACTTAAATTTTTTCTTTTTATGATTTTGTCTAACAGCAGAAGCAAAATCGGCAATACTTTTTTGTTCTATTCCTGCAAATGCTAAAGTTCTTAGATTTTTTTGTAAACCAAAATTATTATCATAAGGTCTATAAATTAAATTAGGAGTAAAAATTGTATAATCATTTATAAAGTTTTCATAAATTTCGCGTTGATTATTAATTAAAAAAGGTTGCATAAACACGTTGCTATACAATTTGTTATCTGTATCATCGATTTTAAGTGTAAAATTTCTTGATACTGCACTATAACCGAATCTATCTCTTGCAAGAACTTTAAATTTAAAATCTCTATCAAATGTAGTTGTTGCACCGTCAAATGTTGTGGCCCTGTTATCCAGTGTAGTAAGACCAGGAGATGATGCTGTTCCAAATTGTGAAGTTGTTCCTACAATTTCTCCGTTAGGTTTAAGTTCTAAACCTTGAGGAAGTTTTCCTGATATAAAGTCATATCGTAAATTTGCACCTGCAAGTGTAGTTTGTGCTTGAACTTTTAAATAACTAATTCTATTAGCACCTAAGTTTGGTAAAACTTCTGGCGTAATCCATTGAATAGTGCTTTCTACATTTCCTAAAACTTTTATAGTAAATGTTTTACTTGTAGAAGTAAATTCCGTTTTTGATTCAGTCAAACGTTTTTTAATATTTTTATCTTTTACTGCACCTATAGCAAATTGTGTATCTTTTAGAACATTAACACTCCAGTTTCCTGTAAATGTAACTTTTATTGTTTCATCATCTACTACACTTTCTACTGGTGCACTATCTTCAGTATCAAAAACACTTTCTAGTAAATTTCTATTATTGCTTGATGCTGTTTGTGGTATATTAACAACAATACTTGTAAGATCCGTAGCGTCTACAATTATTAAATCTTGTGCAATGCCTGTGACTTGAGATAATGCACGTTTAATTGTAGTTTGTATTGGTTCTCCTGGTGTGATTGATATTCCTGCAGCCAAATGATTAACTCCAAGCATTTGGTTGCTTTCACCAATAAACCTATAATTATTAATAAATTCTATTTTATCAACAACATTATTTGTGCTTGCATATCTTATGTTACGTCCTACCCATTTTGCAATATCAGTTTCTGTAAGATTGTTTTTATATGCAATTGCAAAAGAATCACCTGCTTGTATTTCTTTAAACAACGTAAGTGCTTTGAAATTTGGACTTGGAAGTAATGGATATGCAAATTCTAAAACATCATAATCATCGCTTTCATCTTCATTAATATTAAGAATCAAGTAATCGTTATTTTCTATTGTAACTGCTGTATCTATTAACGCGACTACATCATCTATACCGTCTGACATATCACGTGAAATTTTTCTAACCTTTAATACTTCAGCTCCTGCAAGTGTATCTTCAAGGATATTTGTGTTTACTTCAAATATTTCTTGATCTGCTTCACTACGTGTCGCTTCAATTGTAAATTTATATTCTTTCTCAACTGCTGGTTGATAAGGCACTATACCTGCTAATTCACCTGTAGAACTATCAAATTCTAATCCATCAGGAACTACACTAGGCGTACCATCATCATTATAATTTAATAAATTGTAGTTAATGTTTCCTAGTAAATAATTAGGATCATAAACTTCTATAAAAATTGTATTGTAATTATCAGCTCTTATTGAACCTAGGTCTCCTCGAGTCAACCATATAGGCCTTCTTAGGTATGTAACATCTGCTGTAAACAATCCAGTTGCAGATCTCATAATTGTATTATCAGCTCTTAAAAAATCATCACTTACAACATATATACTAAAGCGTCTTTTACTTTCGCTAACATCATCTGCTACAGTAATAAAAAATTCATATTCTCTATTTAATTTCCTTGGATTCCTGCTTGGTAATCCAAAACCATAGAATTGTGTATCAAAACTAAAACTATCATAACCTTCTGTATCAGTCACACCTTGTTGTTGTCTTGTACTATCTCCATATGGATCGTAATTATCTGAATCAAGAGCAAGTATAGGATCCACTATTCCTGCAATTTTTCCACTTGATGAAAGTGTCAATCCTGGCGGTAATTCTCCATCGCCGTCTTGAATATAATATTTTAAAGTGTCGCCGGCTGTTAAATCTGGATCTATGGCCTCTAATTGAAACTCAACTTTACTATTATCTATTACAAAAAACGCATTAGATGCACGTTCTGGAGGAACGTTGCTTGATGTATAAGGTAAAGGAATCCATTGCAATTCGTCTTTATCATAATATCTAAGAATAATTTTTGTGTCATTGTCAAAGTATTGTATCCACAAATCTTTATCTTCTGGATCAATAGGTGCAGTTTTAGATAGTTTATAATTATTTGGCTGCCACAAAAGTTTGCTACTATTAAAGTTTGCAATCTTAAACTTTAATCCTTGATTATCTGGATTTATGTTGAACCAAAAATCTACTTCAAGCGGATTAGGTATTGTTGTGCTAACTTCTAATCTTGTTGTGTTACCATACAAACTTCTTAACTGAGACTGATTTACTAACTTGTATATTCCATTGTATTTGACATAAAATATGTTATTGATAGTATCAAAAATATAATCGCCATCGTTTCCTGTGCTATTACTAGGCACTCCGTTTGATGTAGTTACATTTTGTTTTGTGTAACTTGTTGGTTTACTTGTTATTGCACTATTGCCCATACCACTATGATTTATACAATAGTAATGTAAATTAGGTGCATTTCTTGGTACAGATATTTCTACATATGCGCCTACGTTACCTGCTGTTCCAACAACCTTGACTCCTTCTGTGTATTCTTCTCCAACTTGTTCTGCACCCCATATTCCATTTGGAGTTACAGAAAATCTCAAACCGTGTGTTTCAACTGATTCATCTGAAAGATCAAACCTATATGTGCTTCCTTCTCTTAATGTTAATGCTGGACTAAGAACACCATCTATATAATATTTGTTTCCTGTTCCATAACTATTTGTGCCTGGTGCAACTGTGACAGTATATGTGATATAATTAATTGTTGAGTATATACCATATTCGCTATTTACTTCATCAATCCAAAAACTTTCTGAGAATGTAGATCCTATATTTAAATCACCTGCAGGTGTTACCCATTGAGGAGCATCTTCACCTTCTATGGTAATACTAAATTTTCTATCTGCTATTGTGTTGTTTACTGTTGCACGTATTACGAAATCAAAAGTTTTTAATCTTGCAACTTCAAATGCAGATCCTACTATATTATATCCTTCAAGTCTATAACCCGGAGGTAGTTCTCCAGCGATCACTGCAACTGTTGGCGAATCTGTTTGGTCAATAGGTAAAAGTATATTGGTTTGTGTACGTTCAATAAATCTACCTAGATCATAAGGCGATTGAACTTGCCAAGCGTTGTAATTAGGATCAGCGTTAACTGTTATAGCTAATTCTCTTTCAAAGTAACCTTCATTATCGTGTACTCTGACAGTAAATGTGCTTGTTGTTGTAGTATTTTGACTTATTGGAGTTCCTACAATTTCATTATTAACTAAGCTAAATCCAGGAGGTAATGATCCTGCAACGATTTCTGACCATATATACCTAAATGCTTCTCCGCCTGCATCTTTGAATTGTTTAACATATGTAGGACTATCATCGATTAGTACGCTAGTTGCATTTGCATAAGAACCTTTGTTAAAGTTAAGGGCAAACAGGACGTCACCAGTTGGAGGATATGTAATTAAATTATTAGTTACCCAATCTACTTTTTCTCCGTTACCGTTTAATAACCCTGTATCAGTTGTTAAAATTTTATAATTACCTAGCTTAGATAGAAGATATTCTGCTTGAGGCAATTTTTCTAAATTTAAAAAGAAGCCAGGCATTGCCGCTGAAATTGTAGCAACTTTTTCTTCTGTTGTTGCTACTATATCTCTTGCATTAGTATAAGCAAATAAACCTGCTAGTGCCTTATTAAAATCTGCAATAGTATTATCCATATCGACATAAACTGTAGTATCAGGGCCTACATTGTCACTGATAAAGTCTATAATGTTATTTGTACTATTTTCTGTAGTAATCGGCAATGGCAAAACTATTGGTCTTTGATCATCACTGTCAACTGTTAGAATTATAGAGCCATTCACTACATTGAACATTTAAAAATCCTTAACTAACTATTAAACCTTCGTCCAATACTACATTGGCTGGTGAAGTTATTGTTCCAAAATCAACATCTGTGGTAAACACCAAATAATCCAGTATACTAGTTATCACATTTGAGATGCCGCCGAAATCTAAAGAGGCTACATTGGCAATATCAGATATGTTTACTCCGTTAATAGTTCCAACATTGATAATATTATTCAATCTCATATTCAATGTTGCACTTACAGAAGGTGAATTTTCGTTTACCAGTAAACTACTTACTTGAACAGTTTTAGTGCTATTGTCTACGGATACGGTTGCACCAGTGCCAGGTGCACCTTGGAAAATAACTGGTTCACTTACATTACTAGTTAATGTTTGTGTGCCATCTGTAAAAACTAAAGTGGCCTGTGTGCTTTTTAAGAATAGTGTATTTCCATCATCGCTCACTCTAAAGTCAACAGTACCTGGTGCCAATGGATCAGATTGTAGTGCTCTAAATCTAAAAGTATTACCACTTTTTTCTTTAAAAACTGTAAATCCACCGATGCCAACATTTTCAGCATCTATGTTTGCTGCTCTTAGATCAAGTTCTTGAAAGTTTTGATTTACTTTTATAAATGCTTCTCGAAGGTCGTCACCAGTTCCATCATTTGCTAATGAGCCCACATTAATAGTTTGGATAGCCATATTTTTCTCCGTTTTTTATATTTATCACACAAACGAAGTATATTATGATCCAAGGTCTACCCAGCTGGTTCCATTATAAATTTGTACAATACTTGTTGTGGTGTTAAGAATTAATTCTCCTGCACGTGGACTGGGTATAGAGTTCCTTTGTGTAGTAGTAAAGAAAGGAAGTTGCAAACCTCTTTCTCCGTTTGCACAAGGCATTTGTAACCAGCCTCCATTACTTTGACCATCAGCATTTGCAGAATATATTTCCAAATAATCATTTGTTACGTGCATATCTCCAGTTTGCGGAGAGCTAGGACGACTAGAATCAGGTACTACTCTTAAATAATTGTCTACAGTTACCCTGTTACCGTCACCCGCATCGATGGAAATATTTCCATCATTTTTAACTTCTGGACTGTTTACTCTTACAGTTGCAGTTACTTCATTTCCTGAAACTACATCGCCAGCGGTTACATCTCCGTTTGTTGCAACTAGATTACCGTTTGTGGTTGTAAATGATCCATTTGTGCTTGTTATACCTGTAACAATATTTAGATTTGTAATTTCTGCATTTGTTATCGTACTATTTGATCCACCATTTGCATTGACTGTTCCAAATGTTACTGCTTGGGTGGTTACATTTCCTGCTGTTAAAACTTCGTCTATACCTACATTTAACAATACTTGTGCAAGAGTTACAAATTGTGTATTTGTATTGTCAAAACTAATCACACCTGTGTTGCTGTCATAGGCAATTGGATCACCTGCACTAATACCTGACCTGGTGATATAATTTAAATTAGTTACATCTGTGAGTGTAATAAAGTTAGAGTCGTTTGTAAGTTGACTAGTTGATGTTGGTACCAATGCAGGAGTAAATGAAAATTCACCAGTACCGCTATTATATGACAAAGTACCATTTCCAGAAGCACTGTTAATTATTACACTCAAATCTGTTAGTGCTATGCCTCCTCCTGTCGAGGCGTCAACACCTTGCCAACTAAATCCATCCCATTTTAATATTTTGTTTGTGACAGAACCATCTGAAGGATAATTTGCAAATACATCAGGAATATCTGTCAATCTATCAATACCGCTAATTACTGGTTTATTCTGAATAAATGAAGGATCGTTTGGATTGGTTTCATTCCAATCAGATTTCACTTGAATAGTGCTTAATGCCGCTCCATTAACAGTAAAATTACCAGCATCAATTGTACCATCAACATCAATATTTCCAGCAACATCAACATTTAAGGTAAAGTTTGCAGATGTGCCTGATAAAGGACCAGAAGTTGATATGCCTACACTTGTTAGTGTGCTACTAAGCGTTGCTGTGTTTGCGGCTAAATTACCATTTAATGTTAGATTATTTAAATTTGCAATAGCAATGCCTTGGAAGTCTAAACTATCACCATCAGGTATTTCTTTAATATTCTGATCGTTTGCATCTACTACTAGTGGAAATCTATTTGCCATTCTATATGTCCTTTTTTATATTTATCCTGTTGGTGCTGAACTCTTGTATGGGTGACTTACAGGTAAAAGCGACTCTGCACCCCATTTGTGTGCTACATATCCTTCTGCCTCTTCTATGTAGGTCATATCAGTTCCGCCTGTGCCTGGTAATCCTTTTACGCTTAAAAATTCATACAGTGTGCCACCAAACGTTTGACTGCCCCTGTTACGGAATATTCGCAACAGTTGATTGTCTTTTAAGTTGTTGTCATAGTCTGTTTCAGGAGTAAATGCGTTTGTACCGTTTACCCTCACACCTATTTGACTGCCTGTCTTGTTGAAGAAAGTTACTACAATAACATTGGTTGATGCGGCAATAGGTGTCTGGGCGGTGAACTCTATCAAGTTTCCTGCGTTACTGCTGATCCTGTTTGAACTCAAACCATCTAAATCCAACTCCCCATCAAACTGGCTACTGTTACTGGCACTGACAGCATAATCTCTTTTAGGTGATTGATTGGTTTCAAAACTCCATATACTATCTTTAGTATTGTTGGGTGTGGCTATCTGTCCAATGAACAATGCCCAGTGATTGCCCGAAGCCGCCTGGGCGGTAGTGTCCGACGACAGGTATTCATTAAATGATTGATCGAAAGTTATTGTTTCCAATAAATTATGTGTGCTTTTACCGGGAGTGTTGGTTATTGACATCGTTGCTGTGCCAGTTTTGTCTGTGATTGATGTAAGGTTTGTGCCACTATAAGTTGTTGTTGAAGTGTCACTTGGATCAAGCCAAAGACTGAGATTGGGTATGTTTACTGAAGGATTGTAAGGAATGCCAAAA
>Ga0209645_1000126_pt1 | contig 38647 bp, 29 predicted proteins | sample ETNvirenome_6_30_FD_184070 | JGI IMG/M metagenome (GOLD analysis project Ga0209645, IMG submission 184070) | Marine viral communities from the Pacific Ocean - ETNP_6_30 (SPAdes) (version 2) | ecosystem: Environmental > Aquatic > Marine > Oceanic | place: Pacific Ocean | collected 2013-06-19
AAAAACGAGGAGCCTGGGACGCTAAAACAAAAAAGAAAAAATAGGGAAAGACCCTATACCAATAAGTATTAACCAAAAATAAACCAAAATGACTTATTTATACTACAAGACCAGTACGTTAACTACTGGCAACCAAAAACCGAGTAAAGAAACTATTGAGCAGTGGGAACATCTAGCTACTAAAAGTAACTGGAGAATAACTCAACTGCCTAATGGATTTTACCAAACTGAATGTTTACAACTAAACTCAGACGATGTTTGGGTAGATGTAACACGAAGAGAGACCATTGATGGTGCTGAGGCTGCCATTGACGGCAGCATCGACCATTTCTCTAAAAAATTAGAGGCAGCAAGTGGTCCTAAGGTTATTAAAACCTTTAAATAATCAAAGTTCAATTAAATTAAATTAAATATAATATGGAGTACAATTTGCCTAGCGTACTCGTCAAAGAACTTAACTTTGGTGAGGAAGCTAAAAACAAAATTAAAGCCGGAGTAGACAAGCTAGCGTCAGCAGTTAAGTCTACTCTTGGCGCCTCTGGTAAATGCGTTATATATGAAGACGCAAGAGGCAACCCGGTCATAACAAAAGACGGAGTAACAGTAGCAGAATCTGTTGTCTTACTTGACCCGGTTGAAAACTTAGGAGCTACACTAATTAAAGAAGCAGCTAAAAACACAGTAGACCAAGCTGGAGACGGTACTACAACTGCTACAGTACTAGCTCAAGCCTTATTAACTGAAGTTTACAATGTTGATAAAAAATATTCTATTAGAAAAATAAAAGACGGATTTGATAAGGGTGTTGAAAAAATAATAAAATATTTAGATAAGTCTGCTGTCAAGATTGAGGGCGATATGCTGAGATCTGTAAGCTCAATAAGTTGTAACAATGATAAAGAGCTTGGAAAAATTATAGCAGAGGCTTATGAAACTGTTGGTAAAGATGGTGTTGTTTTAATGGAAACATCTGAAACTGACGAAACTTATGTTGATGTTGTTGAGGGAGTACAAATGGAGTGTAAACTAACATCTCCTCATTTTGTTACAGACAAAGACAAACATAAGTGTGAGCTTGATAACCCACTAGTACTGATTGTAACAAGTGAAATACCGAATGTAAGAAAAATACAAGGTATACTTGAGTACGTTATCAAACAAAACAGAGCTTTATTAATTGTGGCTGAGGTAGCTAGCCAAGTTAAACAAGCTTTAATGATGAATAAAATAAAAGGTAATATAAAAGTAAATATTATCGACTTACCAGGCTTTGGTCCTACTAAAAATGACACTTGTGAAGATTTAGCAATATTAACAGGTGCCACTATAATAAACGAAGAGCTTGGAGATGACTTAGACTTAATAACAACTGAACACCTTGGAGAAGCTGCTTATGCGGTTACTGATGATAGGCATACAGTTATAACAACACTAGACGATGTTCAAGAACATTTACCGGAAAGAATCGAACAAGTGCGAAAACTCGTATCTGACGAAAAAAATTCTTACATTAAGAAAAAACTGGAACAAAGACTGTCTATGTTATCGGGTCGCGTTGGAGTCATCAAAGTGGGTGCTAATTCTAAGGTAGAGTTAAAAGAAAAGCGTGATAGAGTAGAAGATGCTATATACGCTACCAAAGCAGCTTTACAAGAAGGTATTGTAGCTGGAGGTGGTGTAGCATTAATAAACGCTAGTAATTCATACAACACCAAAGAAGTTGGTGAAAACTTATTACTTAAGGCTATAAAATCACCTTACTATACTATATTAGCAAATGCTGGTATAGATACAAAAGAAACTAAAGAAGAAGGCGTAGGTGTAAACGCTGTTACTGGTGAAAAAGTTAATATGATTGAAGTTGGAATTATTGATCCAGTATTAGTTACTAAAACAGCTCTTAAAAATGCAGTAAGCGTTGTGTCAACAATTATATCTGCAGATTGTGTAATTTCAAATATACGAGCAGATGAGGGCAGTTAACGATTACATATTAATAGAAAAAATAAAACAAGCTGAAAGAAAAGTAAACGGCTTGTTACTAACTGAAGATCTTGACAAAGAAGTTAGATATGCTAGGGCTAAAGTTATATCAATTGGTAGTTTAGTTCAAGGTATAAAAGAAGAAGAAGTGGTTTGTTATGACAAGCATGCTGGAGCAGGTATTGAGTGGAACGATAAATTATACCACGTTATACGTATGAGAGATGTTGTGTTTGTTGAATGAAATTAACAGCTCAAGTTTTAAGAGAAATTAACCTTTTTAAATACTACAGATTAGCAAGAAAATGGGCTTGTAAAACTTACAACATAACCGACGCTGATCTGGAGTTGTTAATATATTTAGACTGTAAAGGAAGATTTACTAGAAATGATTTTATAAACGGCGCATATACTTACTCTTGGGATAAAAACAGATGGGAAAGATTAAAAAGAGAAGGTTGGATAGAAACTTGGAGACATAGAAACAGAACAACTATTAAGTATTCAGTATTTAAAACTTCATTTAAGTGTAGTCAAGTAATAAGTAGAATATATAGAATACTTCTAGGTGAAGAAGATTTACCAACATCAGAAAGAAGTAAATTTTTTAATAACAAATCATATACAGATAAAGTTTATAATAAAGCTATAGATGATATGATAAAAGACAAAGATAGATAATGGCGTTTAAACTAGGAAGAGAAAAAAGAAAAACAAGAACACCAGATAATAGCGTACCTATTTATAGAAAAAACCTTGACCAAGGTGTTTTAGGTGAGGCTAATATGGACGGTACTATATTTGTTGATAAAAGTTTAAAGCCAGGTAGCGCTAAATTTAAAGAAGTTGTTAGTCATGAAATGGTACATGCGAAAGAAATGAAAGAAGGTAAATTATCATATGGTGACGACTGGATAAAGTACAATGGTAAAACTTATCCTAGAAAAGACGGTAAAATAAAGTATAACGGAAAGTGGACAGAAGAAGGAAGTAAATCTTTTCCTTGGGAAAAATCTGCTTATAAAAATCAATAACATGAGTAATTTTAAAATGAAAGGTAGTCAGTTTTACGGAACTAAATGCATGTGTAATTCAGATTCACCTTTAAAATCGGATAAAACTGTCACGGTCGGTGAAAATACTAGTGAGTTAAATACAGATAAAAAAGGTAATAAGTACGCTTTAATTTTAGAAGACAGCAAGAACTTTGCAAAAAATGATACTATAAGACCTGGTAATGCGCGTATAAAAAACAACTATATAATAGGAGGTGATTATAAAACTAAAAAAACAGGTAATAAAAATTATGTAATAACAGGAGATGTTCCTCCAAAAAAATAACCAGTATGCTAAGTAAAATATTTTCAGCTGGAGCTGGTGAGTTAATTAAAAATGTTGGCGGTGTTATAGACAATTTACATACATCAGCTGAAGAAAAAGCCGCTGCAGAAAAAGCAATAAAAGACATGATCTTAGGTTACGAAGCTGAGATGCAAAAACAAGTAACTGAAAGATGGAAATTAGACATGAACTCAGACTCGTGGCTAAGTAAAAATATAAGACCACTAGTATTAGTATTTTTAGTAATAGCAACTGTATTACTAATATTTATTGATGCTGGTGTTTTAAGTTTTCAAGTGCAAGACAAATGGACTGATTTATTACAATTAGTGTTAATAACAGTTATTGGTGCATATTTTGGTGGAAGATCATTAGAAAAAGTAAAAAAATAAATGGCTAGAATCTCGACTTATTCCATAGATCCAGTTTTAAATAATTTGGATAAGCTTCATGGCTCTGACGAACTTGATGTTACAAGAAACTTTCGTTTAGGAGGTACGGGTGGTGGTACAGGTGGAGGTGGTACTAGTAATACTTTTATAACTAATAATACTTTTACAACAAAAAATAATTCTATAACAAATTATATAACAGAGTGCGATCCTAGAGCGCTAGCATTTTTATTTAACAATAATGGTTTACATGCTAGTGGAACTGATTATAAAGGAGGTACAATAAACATATCAACAAACTTAGGTAATTTTCCTTTTGCAAACGTTACAACGTTAAAGTTTAGTAAATTTCCTTACGCAACTCATCTTAACAATCCTTCACCAAACACTGCGCAAAACATTCTGGCAGAACATTTAAACTTAAAAGTTATAATATATTATATTGAAAATCCTAATATATACGGGATATTTAAAGTTACTAGTTTTGTACAAGACTCTAGTAACACAAACTTCTACGATATGGGTTTAACGCACATATCTAGCAATGGCAACCTATGTTGCACACCATTGGCTGATTTATACATAATAGAGCCTTGGGCTCAAGATGGTGACTTACACTATACCCATGTTCAAAACACGGCTTCTAGCACTTGGACAGTAAACCATAACCTAGGAAAAAGACCTGCTATTCAGGCTTTTACCGGCAACATACCAAGCGGCCAACAATTTGAAGCCGATGTAGAACACGTAAATAATAATCAATGTAAGATATACCTGAGTGCCGATAACTCTGGATATGTATACTGTAACTAAAAAATAAAAAACAAATCATGAAATTTTTAAATCATTTAAACATTAATGAGCATGAGTTGAGAGCTGCAAAAATGTACAGAGCTTCCTCAGGCACATACACACCGGCTGTAAGCACTGCTGGTAACATTATATTAGACACCTCAGCTAACATACCTAAATGGTGGGACGGTTCTGCTTGGAGAGACTTTTCTTTTGGCACTACTGGCACCATGAACTGGAATATTCAGTCTGATGGTGGTAGTAATATACAAGTTGATAACGGAGATACTTTAGATCTAACTGGTGGAACTTTAATAACTACAGCAACTTCTGGAAGTGGTTCAGCACCTGTTGTAACTATTAGTCACGATAATGTATCAAGAAGTAATACTTCAGCAACTAAAACTTTTAACTCTGGAGCTACAGACACTCTTGCTGTTATATCTAGTATTACAACAAGCTCTCAAGGTCACGTGACTGCTGTTGAAACAACTACTATGAGTAATCCAAGAGATCTATACAACATAGGAGCCGCAGACAGCACAACCTCGCCAACAGGTGAAGCTATGATTGTATTGCAAAAAACAATTGACGGTACTACAACTACTGCTGACCAAGTAAGAATGAGAGACGGTACTTATGTAGAAGCAACTGTGATTAACGCTGGAACAATAGACTTTGACTTAAGCGCTGTAGATGGTACTGCTGACACAACTGATAGATTTTTAACAAAAGATAATAAATGGGCTGTTCCTTCTTATACTGCGGCAAGTAGTGATACAACATACACGCTACCTGTAAGTTCTGGAGGTTCTAACACAGCTGTTGCAACGTTAACACCAAGTTCTGGTACAAGCAGCACTTTAACTTTTGCGGGTACAGCTAATGAAATAGCAATTACAGAATCTACTGGTAACAATGGTACAATTACTATAGGTATGCCAGACGATGTTGTTATTACTGGTAATTTAACTGTTAATGGTACAACAACTACTGTAAACTCAAACACTGTTAATATTGGTGATAATACTATAGTGCTAAACTCTGATGAAACAGGTACACCATCTCAAAACGGTGGTATTGAAATTGAAAGAGGTACTTCAACAAACGTTAACTTACTATGGAATGAAGGTACAGATAAATGGACTGTTAGTGATGGTTCAAACTCTTATAATATAATACAAGATCTTTATAAGAACTTTGCTACTGATAGTGGTACTGCTACTGCAAACAGTGTTACAGATACATTAACTTTAACAGGTTCTGGTGGAATATCAACATCTAGATCTGGTGATACTATAACAATAACTGCAGCTGGTAGTCTTGGTCAGCAAAACTTATATGCAACTTTTACAGGTGATTCTGGTTCAACAACAGCTAACTCTGCTACAGATACTTTAGATATTGAAGGTGGTACTGGTATTTCAACTACTGCTACTACAGATAAAGTTACAGTTGCGTTTGATGCTGACAATTGTGGATTAAATATATTTAAAACAGTAAGACCTAGAAACACTAACAACGCTGGTACTGTTACTAACGGAACATCTGCTGTAGCTGATGCTATTACAGATACATTAGATATAAAATCAGCTGATGAATCTATAGTTCTTAGTGGTGGTGATGACTTTATAGGGATTAAAGGTGCTGTTAAAACAGTTGCTGTAGACATTGATGTTAGTTCTTTAACTACAAACAAAAAGGTTCATATTAACCACGGTTTTGGTACTAAAGATTTAATAGTACAATTATGGCAAAAAACTGCTAGTGGTAAAAACGAAAACGTTATGGCTGGTATAACAACAGTTGACGGTAATGGTGACGCTAGTACAAACCACATTACAATACAGTTTGATTATGTTGGTACAGACTCTGATGTTTCAGATGGTGATGCTGATGTAAGATGTGTTATAATGGCTAGTAACCACATAACTGCCGCTGGAGCAGCAGTAACGTACTCATAGTAGTAATTCAAATTAAAAGGGTGGTTTCGGCCACCCTTAAATAACAAATTAAATAAATGTAAATGGGACAAAAGTTTTTAAGCGATATAAAAATTCAAGGTAAACGTCAAAAACACACAATTGCTAGTGATCCTTGTGATATATCTACTTGGCAAATCTCTGAAAAAGAGTTAAGCGTTGGTTCTCAAGAGGCAAATGCCGAGGCTATATTCTTTAAACCTGATGGTACTAAAATGTATATTGCGGGTAGATCAGGAGATGATGTAAATGAATATGCTTTATCAACAGCTTGGGATATTACAACAGCTTCTTTTACCGATACATTAGATGGGTTAGAATCTTCACCTGCTAGTGAGTCAAATCCATATGGTATGTACATATCACCAAATGGTATATACTTTTATTTAGTTGGCCACAGTACAGACCAAGTAATACAGTATACAATGAGTACTGCTTGGGATATTTCAACAGCGTCTTACACTAGAGAACAGGCGCTTACAATAGCAAATGGAAATTCTTTTGCTGATCCTATTGGTATAAACTTTAAGTCTGATGGAACTATGTTCTGGGTTGTTTCACAGAACTCTGACGCAATCCAACAATACACTCTTTCTACTGCTTGGGACGTTTCTACATTATCTGTAGGGCATTTTAAAAGCTTAACCGGTGGTTTTTTCACCCTTCACCCTCTTGATGAAAACGAAAACAATTACAACCTTGGTAGTATAGAAGATATTTGGGTAAGTGAAGATGGTACTAAGGTTTGGATGCCAGACTCTTCATATGACACGGTACATCAGTTAAAATTATCAACAGCTTTCGATGTAACAACAGCTACGTACGATGGTTGCACTATTAGAACTTCAGCATATCAAGGTGATTTTGGTGGTCTATATGTAAACGAAACAGTTGGTAAAGCTTTTACAGTTGCTCCTTCTGGTGATTGGGTTAGGTATTGGGATTTTGGTGGTATTGTTTTTGATAATGATAGTGAAGGCGGTATTGGTTTTAAAAAAGGCGTTAGTATTAAAGGAGATCTTGTTAATAATGGGTTGTTTAACCAGCAAGGTAGAGCTTCTTTATATGCTGCCGATTTTCACTCTACACTTACCGCTTATGGCACGGTGAGCTTAACACATAGTAATGGTGGTACTGTAAACATTTTAGACAACACAACTTACAGTGGAGTTGGACTTGTTGACATGCTTACTAATGTCCGTTGGGGTAGAAACTCTGGTGATCAAAATCCTTACACAAACGGTCTTGTTCACAATATAAATTTTGGTGCACCTAGAGAAGGTTCTATTATAAATCTTAACATTGGTAGAAGACAAAATGGTAACACTGTTACTAGAGATAACACTGGTATAATGAATATTGTGTCAAAGGCGCAAACGTTTACTCACGACGGTTATTTAACTATTGGTCAAAAACTACAAGTTACTGGTAACGCAGATTTACAAGCTTTTGATTTAGGCGGTACAGTTATATTTAGCGATACGTTTACAGAAACTAACACAACAGCTTTAGAATCTCACACACCTGATACGGGTGCTGGTTGGACAAAAGTTCTTGACACTGGATCAACTTCAACGTGGAACGTTATAGGTGGTACAGGTGTTGCCCAGGTTGATGCTAGTGTTAGTAGCGCCGGTATGATATACCTATGTGATACTTTGCCTACAGCTGTTGATTATGAAATTAAAGTTGATTTCCTTAGAAGAGATAGTAGTGACGATACTTTTTATATAATATTTAAATATAAAGACGCAGATAACTTTTTCTTTTTATCTTGGTCTGCAAGTTATGGTACCTACTGTAAGTTAAGAAAAAAAGAAGGTGGAAGCTTTAGCGATATTGCTACTTTTGACTATGGAGTGTTTAATTCTACAGCTGACAACACAGCAACCTCGTTAAAGGTTAGGTTTATTGATAACAAGATAATGGTTTGGGATATAGACCAAAATGGTTACCAAGCTTACAGAGGTTCTTTTGATGTAACTGATTTTACAAACGATGGTAGTGGTGGTACGTTCCATAAGTTTGGTATGGGTATTGGTGGTATAGATGTTAGTGGTTATGACCAAACAAATGTTTGGAAAGTAGATAAGTTTGAAGTTAAACAATTAAGTTCAGCCGCTACGCTAAAAACATCTACAAAACATTACATAGAAAGCGGTGATGTGGGTATAGGTACTAGTAGCCCGACTGCTAAATTACATTTGTATGACTCTGAATGTAACATAAAGCTTGAAAGCAGTCATGGTAGACTTTCCACAATAAATCAAGGTGGTGGTCATCTTCATGTAAATGCTAATCACGCTAATGGTGTAGCTTTAAATTATGGTAACACAACCAATAAAGGTTTATTAGCTTTATATGATAATGAAACAGCTGCAATTACATTACAAGCAAGTGATGGAAGTGGAACATTTAGCGGTGATCTTAAAATAGCTTCGCTAAAAAAATTATATTTTGATGGTGGTGGCGATACTTTTATAACAGAAAACGCTGCTAATAATTTACAATTTAAAGTTGGTGGTAATCAAAAACTTGTTTTAGGTAATTCTGGTGCTACTATTGATTCACATTTAAAGTGGGGTGACAATTATCAAATACAACTTGGTAGTGATGCCGACTTACAATGGCTGCACACAGGTACTCATATGTATATGGATAATAGTACTGGTGATATGAATTTCCGACAAAAAAAGGAGAATGCTGATATAATTTTTCAAGGAAATGATAATAACGGTACTAGTGGAGTTAATATAACAGCTCTTTCTTTAGACATGAGTGACGCTGGCGCTGCTTACTTTAATTCTTGGATATATACTTCTGGTGGTGGTATAGGTAGAGACGCACATAACACTATAGATTTTAGCACTGATAATCAAATTACTTTTAAAACAGATAATACAACTGCTTTAACAATAAATTCAACTGGTAACGCAACTTTTGCAAGCACTATAACGCTTCCTAACTCAAATACTTTAACAGGTTCTAGTGGTAAAGTTGCTTTTAGCGGTAGAGTATCAGGTTCAACACCAACAGGTACAACTGATTTTACTACAAAAGCATATGTTGATCAGCAAATATCAAATTTATCAGACTCAGCACCTGATACATTAAACACGTTAAATGAATTAGCTGCAGCGTTAGGTGACGATGCAAACTTTAGTACAACTGTTACAAATAGTATAGCTACTAAACTACCTTTAGCTGGTGGCACTATGAGCGGTGACATTGCAATGGGTAATAACGATATTACTGGTGTAAAGTATATACAATATAATGGAGATGTAGATATTAGGACTAGTACTGGAGAATACTCTATATACGGAGCTGCAGACGGACAAACCGCTTTGTACACTAACGGTGTAAAAAAGTTTGAAACAACAACTGTTGGTATAGATGTTACTGGTAAGGTTCAAGCTGATAGTTTAGATATAGATGGTGATGGTGATATAGCTGGTAATCTTCAAGTAACGAAAAACGCCGCTACTTTAAATTTAGTTGGTACTGATCATTCTTACATACAATGGTACCCTGACGGCATTAGCGATGGTAGAAAGGCATACACAGGTTTTGGAGGTGCAACAGATAATAATTTTTCTATTGTAAATGAAATATCAGGTGCAAACGTTAAAATTGATACCAACGGAGGTACTATTCAACTTCAAGACAATACAGTTGTAAGTGGTGAGTTAGAAGCCACAAGTTTAGATATTAACGGTAACGCTGATATATCTGGTAATTTAGATGTTCATGGTCATCTTAGTTTACAAGATAATGATAAGCTATATATTGGCGCTGGTAACGATCTTGAAATATACCACAGTGGTAGTAACAGTTATATAAAAGATACTGGATCAGGAAATTTAATTGTTGATACAAATGGCTTTTACTTAAAAAACGCTGCTGACAATGAATTTATGATTACAGCTGTTGAAAATTCTGCTGTAAATCTATATTATGATAACTCTGCTAAACTTGCAACAAAATCTGATGGTGTTGATATAACAGGTGAATTGCAATGTGATACTTTAGATGTAGATGGTAACGCTGATATATCAGGCGAATTAACAATAAATAAATTAGATCATTATAAATTTACAACTTCTACTAATGATTCTTTAAGCTTTACTTATAGTTCAAGAAATATGGCAATGCCAGTTAACAGTTATTTATGGCATGACTTACTAGGATTTGATTATAACTACACAAGAACTCAAGAAATATCAACTGATGGAACTAATTTTTCTTCTCACACCCTAGACAAATCACTTTTTTCTCAAAAACAAGATCAATCTGTTACCGTAATTGATACCAATGAACAAGCTGTAAGATGGACATTTCAAGGCGTTGCTTGGTCTTTACCAGACTGGATTAACTTAGCGTTTACATACGTATCTAGTGATATTTCAAAAGATGTTTTAGTAGAGAGCTCTACTGATGGATCATCATGGACTACAAGACATACGTCTACAGTGTCAGCTGGAACTGCTACTAAAACATTATTTATTTCAAGCTTTGGAGGTGACAGTTATTTAAGACTTACTATTACAAAAAATCCTACTTCAAGCACTAACGTAGTAAGATTGTCATCTATTAGATTAATGACAGCAAGAGCAGGAGATCAAGGTCAAGGAATGGAGCATCAATTTCCATACACTTGGGATTATGATAGAAGAATAGCAATTGGACATAATCCTACCACAAGCACTTATGAGGCTAGTTTAGCTATAAAAGGTTTAACTGCTGATACCACTGCGAATTCTTTAGTAATAAGAAATTCAAGTAACTCAAGTCTTTTAAGCGTAAGAAATGACGGTAGAGTTGATATTCCAGCTGGTAATTTAGTAGTAACTAATGACTTAGATATAAACGGCACTGCTGATATAGCAGGAGCATTAACTACACATAGTACGGTTACTATAGGCGCTACACAAAAACTTTATTTAGACGGGGGTAGCAATACGTACATAACTGAAAGCTCTGCTGACGTAATAAGTTTTTATAGAGGAGGTAGTCATATGGCTTATATAGATAGCGCAGGTGTATTTAGTATGGGTAATCTTTACACAGGGAATACTGGTCAATTTAGAAACTACGGCGGTACTTGGAAAGCTAGTACCGGTTTAACTGGTAATGGGTTTGAATTTTTAAACTCTGTTGACGGCACGGCAATGACGCTATCTTCTACTGGTAGTGCAACTTTTGCAGGAGGTGTTGTTGTAAATGGCGGTGCTTTACAAGTTAACAACGCTGGGGTTGATAAAAAAATGTCATTTGATAGAACTGGAGGTAAAGGTATTTCAATAGAGCATGATGCTTCTAGTATTTACTTTTACAACGAAACTGACTCTGCACCTATATTTAAAATGTTTAACGGAGGTGATGTGCGAGCTTACGGTGAGGTAGAAGCTACATCACTAGATATAAACGGTAATGCTGATATATCAGGTAATATTACTGTAGGTGGTACAGTAGATGGTGTTGATATAGCTGCTTTTAAAACTGCTTTTGACAATCAAACTGATAATAATACTTTTAGAACTATAGAAGTTGATTCTAATGGTAACGACTCTGCTGATAGCACTTTAACTGCAACTGAAGCTTTAAGGTTTAAAAAAGGTAGTAACGTAAGTATAGACGAAGCTGATGGTGTTATTACAATATCTTCAACTGATACTAATACAACTTATAGTGTTGGTGACGGTGGTTTAACACAAAAGAACTTTACAACTACTTTAAAAAATAAATTAGACGGTATTACAGCTAGTGCAGATGTTACTCCGTCGTGGGTACCAAGTTCAGACCCTAGTTATTTAACAGGTATAACTTCTAGTCAAGTAACTACAGCTTTAGGTTTTACACCTATGAATGCTACTACAACTACAATATCAAGCGCTCAAGCAACTAAACTAAGCAATATAACCGTAACGTCTGGTGTAGATTTAGACGAAGTGTCATCAAACGCAGAAGGCGCTGTTCAAGCATCAACTACCTCAACAATAAGTGGTACTAAAACATTTAGTGCAGCAACAGGCTTTACAAATACAACAAACTCAACAAGTAAAACTACAGGTGCTATAAAGTTAAGTGGTGGTATGGGTATTGCTAAAACACTTAACGTTGGTGAAGATGTAGTTGCTTACGCATCTTCTGATGAAAGATATAAAGATAATTTACAAGCGATAACAAATCCTATTGACAAAGTAAAAAGTTTAACTGGTTATACATTTACATGGAACGATAAACACGAACAATTTAATGGTAACAATGATATTGGTGTGGTTGCTCAAGAAGTTGAAAAAATACTTCCTGAAATAGTTGATACAAGAGATAATGGTTACAAAGCTGTTAAATATGAAAAGATGGTTGCGTTATTAATTGAAGCTGTTAAAGATCAACAAGAACAAATTGATGAATTAAAACAAAGGTTAGATGGCTGTTCCTGCTAGTGGTAACTCATTAAGTCTTTTAGGTATTAAAAAAGAAGTTGAAGTTAACAACTACAATGACACTGACAATACCTATACTAATGTTAGTTTAACTGAATTAGCTGTAAATACTGAAATAAATACTTTTGGTTTAAATGCTAATGAAGAGCCAAATGACACAACACCGCATGCAATGTCTGAGTGGTATGCTTACGATCACGACGCTACTGCTCCTTTTAGCAATACGAAAGCTGTTTATAAAGATTTGTCTACTGGTACTGCTAACGCCATTTCATTTACTGATACTGACGATACGTTTAATTTTACAGGTACCACAGCGTGGACAATATCATTTTGGGTTAAAGCAGGTTGGAGCTCTAGTTTAAACGATAATATACATTTTATTATTGGACAAAAATCAGGTGCTACCAAGCAGATTGAAGATATGATTAAAATTATCTACAACGAATCAACTAATAGAATAGAGTGTAGATATGGTAACGTTGCTGGTAGTGGTCAATGGTACAATCAAGGTGGTTGGTTGTTCCACGCTAACTCAGGTGCTTACGCAGCTGGTTATGCTGCTGCTGGTTTAGGAACAACATATTGGAGTTCAAGTAATAGAGGTTATGTAAATAGTGATAACTATACAATGATTACTATTACTAAATCAACAACAAATACCGCTGCTTCAATGACTTTATATTGGAACGCTAATGACGCTGGTGCAGCTCCAGTACAAACAAATAGTAACTCTGGTAGTAGATCTAGTTATCCATTAAGCACCACTAACGATAGAATATGGAGTTTAGGTAGTAATGGTATTCACTCAGGTCAGTCAGGTTCTGGTTTACAAAGAAAAACTGGTAACAACACTGCCACAGCGTATAATGATCTTACTATATGGAATAAGGAGCTTAGTGATAGCGAAGTAACTGAGTTATATAATAGTGGATCTGTAATGAACGCAACAACACACAGCGCATCACAAAATTTAGTAGGATATTGGAAGTGGGAAGGTAATGGTAATGCTACAAGATCAAACGATAACTTTACAATATCTGGTAATTCTGAAATAGCAAATTTATAAAATGAATTATTATATAGTAACAAAAGAAGTATTTAATACACTTAATAAAGAAAACATAACATTTATGCGTAAAAGCAATAACGATGCGCATAGGCTAATAGTGACAACGGACACTGTTAGCGACCGTGTTCGTAAATTTAACAATATAAACACGTGTTCAAATTATACTTTTACAAATCATGGCGATTGGACAGGTTCTGGAGATGGAATTGATGTAGATGATTTAGAAACAAATACCTATATATCAGAAGTAGACGACTAGTGTAATTACTCGCTATTTTGTGTGATAGTATAAATAGATAAATAACAATAAATTAACTTAAATAAAATAAAAATGGCAAAAAGAAAAACAGCTAAGGTTGACTTAAAACCTAAAAATCTTACAGAAGATGAATTAAAATCATTACAAGAGCTTGTTACTAAAATAGAAATGCTTCAAAGAGAAGCTGGAGTTTTAGAACAAAGAAAACATGGAGTAATGCATGCTTTAACTACATTGCAAGATCAAGTAAATGAAATGCAAGTAGAATTAGAAAAAATATATGGAAAAGCTGATGTTGATGTAAGAACCGGAGAGCTTAAATACCATGAAGACAATGGAAAAGCTGATTCGTAAAATTAGTATAGGTAAAGATTATAAAAACGATGCAATGCATTACGCAGTTGGTCAAGAGGTTTATGGTGGTCATACTATATGTAATATATTAGAAGAAACTGATAAATACTCAATTTATATTAAAAAGAAAAAAGAGGTTATACCTTGGAAAGATTTTAATAAAAATATGGCTATATCTGTAGAGTATAATTTAGAGTACTAATGAGAAGTATCTACAATTTTGTTGTAGAACCTATTGGGAATAGATATAATAACGCAAAGAAACTAGGTGATAAAGAATTAATTCTAAACACAGACATATTCAATCACAAATTTATAAACAGAAAAGCTCGTGTTATATCTACCCCTATAATAGGTAACAACACAGGAATAAATGTTGGTGATGAAATAATAGTTCATCATAATATATTTAGACGTTGGCATGACGTAAGAGGTAACGAAAGAAACAGCTCAAGCTGGATAAATGAAAACACTTATAGTATATACCACGATCAAATATACGCTGTTAAAACAGAAAACAGTTGGAAACCATTAAATGGTTATATATTTTTACAACCATTAAAAGAAGATAATAAGTTTTCTACTGAAAAAGAAAAGTTTATAGGCAAAGTTGTTTATGGCAACGATGAATATAAAAAAGGAGATATACTTGGCTTTGCTAGAGTTGGTGCTAGATTTGAGTTTGTTATAGATGGTCAAAGACTTTACAAAGTTAATTTAAATTTAATTACAATAAAATATGAATGTAAAGGAAACGAAGAGACGTATAATCCAAGCTGGGCACAGGGCAGTTGAAGAGTTGATTAAAGTAGCAAAAGAAGATATTGTTGATTCTGATGACGATATATCAGCTGATAGACTTAAAAATGCCGCAGCTACTAAAAAACTAGCTATATTTGACGCATTTGAGATACTTAACAGAATACAGGAAGAAGAAAACATACTTGAGGGGAAAGATACCGAAGAAAAAAAAGAGAGAGTATTTAAAGGCTTTGCAGAAGGAAGATCAAAATGAGTTACGAACAAACACTATACAAGATAGTAGAGCCTATTAAGAACACTACAATAACTAGACTTAATAGAACTAAAAAATGGAAATATGGATATAATAAAGAGCACGATATTGTTGTTATATCAAGAAATGGTACTATTGGCCAAATCTATGAAATACAAGGTTTGCAAATTGCTTTACCAATGCAACCAAAAAATGTGTATGTGCATGAAAAAAGAAAGTGGCAACAAATAGCATATCCCAAAGAACTATCTAGATTAAAAAATATATTTGACTGGAGATCATACCCTGAAGAATCAAAAGAACAGTGGTTTGATTATATAGATGAAGAGTTTAAAAGAAGAGAAGAAGGTTTTTGGTTTTTAAACGGAAAAGAACCAACATATTTAACAGGAACACACTACATGTATTTACAATGGAGCAAAATAGATGTAGGTGCACCTGATTTTAGAGAAGCTAATAGATTATTTTATATATTCTGGGAAGCTTGTAAAGCAGATAAAAGATGTTATGGCATGTGTTATCTTAAAAACAGACGATCTGGCTTTTCTTTTATGTCTTCAGCTGAAGCAGTTAACCAAGCCACAATATCTAGCGATGCAAGGTTTGGTATATTATCAAAAACTGGAGCTGATGCTAAAAAAATGTTTACAGACAAGGTTGTACCAATATCGGTTAATTACCCGTTCTTTTTCAAACCGATTCAAGACGGTATGGATAGACCTAAGTCTGAACTTGCTTATAGGGTTCCTGCAAGTAAGTTCACGCGTAAAAAAATTACTGCTAACGAGAAGCAGGAAGACTTGGTTGGACTTGATACTACTATTGATTGGAAAAATACAGGTGACAACAGTTATGACGGGGAAAAACTTCAACTGTTAGTACATGACGAAAGTGGTAAGTGGGAAAGACCAGATAACATATTAAACAACTGGCGAGTAACAAAAACTTGTTTAAGATTAGGTAGTAGAATTATTGGTAAGTGTATGATGGGGTCAACATCAAACGCGTTAGATAAAGGAGGTGATAACTTTAAAAAACTATACAATGCATCAGACGTTACTCAAAGAAATAGGAATGGACAAACAAAGTCTGGCTTGTATTCTCTCTTTATCCCAATGGAATGGAACTACGAAGGCTTTATTGACGAATACGGACGTCCTGTTTTTGATACGCCTAGTGATGATGTCCTCGCCCCAGACGGAGAGTTAATAGATATAGGTGTAATTGATCATTGGCAAAATGAAGCTGATGGTTTAAAAAATGACCAAGACGCATTAAACGAGTTTTATAGACAGTTTCCAAGAACTACAGAGCATGCGTTTAGAGATGAGGCACAAAACAGTATATTTAATCTTATTAAAATATACGAGCAAATAGACTACAACGAAGAAATGTCAAGAACATTAGGTATTTCAACAGGTAGTTTTCAATGGGTTAACGGAGTAAAAGACACTAAAGTTATATTTTATCCAGATCCAAAAGGTAGATTTAAAGTAAGCTGGGTACCACCAGTACACTTGCAAAACAATATAATAATAAAAAATGGAATCAAATATCCTGGCAACGATCATATGGGCGCTTTTGGCTGCGACAGCTACGATATTAGCGGTACTGTAGACGGTAAAGGCTCAAAAGGTGCTTTACATGGGTTAACTAAGTTTAGCATGGAAGACGCACCACCAAGCCAGTTTTTCTTAGAATATATAGCAAGACCACAAACAGCTGAGATATTCTTTGAAGACGTTTTAATGGCTTTAATTTATTACGGGATGCCAATGCTCGCTGAGAACAATAAGCCTCGTCTATTGTATCATTTAAGAAGGCGTGGTTATAGAGGTTTTAGTATGAACCGTCCTGATAAAGTTTGGAATAAACTTTCAACAACTGAAAAAGAAATAGGTGGAATACCAAATACAAGTGAGGACATAAAACAAGCTCATGCTGCTGCAATAGAGATGTATATACAAGAAAAAGTTGGACAAACAAAAGAAGGCATTGGTAATATGTATTTTAATACAACTTTAAATGATTGGAGTAGATTTGATATTACTAAAAGAACAAAATACGATGCTACAATTAGTAGTGGGTTAGCAATAATGGCTTGTAATAGACATTTGTATAAGCCAAACCCTGCAATGAAAAAAGCACCGATAAATATACAAATTGCTAAGTATAGCAATAAAGGAACAAATTCAAAAATAATTAAACAATAACATGGCAGATTCTCTACATAAAGAATTTCCTTCTCAAGTTGTTAGTGACTTAGAAAAAGTCTCTGACAAGTATGGGTTAAAAGTAGCTAGAGCTATTGAACTAGAGTGGTTTGATGGTCCTGCTTCTAACCGATATTCTCAAACACAGAGAAAGTTTCATAATCTTAGGTTATACGCGAGAGGTGAACAATCAATACAAAAATATAAAGATGAGTTATCTATAAACGGTGATTTGTCTTATTTAAATTTAGACTGGACACCAGTACCTATTATACCTAAGTTTGTAGATATAGTTGTAAATGGTATGGCAAATAGATCTTTTGATATTAAAGCTTATTCGCAAGATCAATACGGTGTAGCTAAAAGAACTGACTACATGGAAGGTATATTAAAGGATATGAGAACAAAAGACTTTAATAAACAAGCCAAGCAGCAATTTAATATGGATCTTTCTAAAAACGATCCTGAACAATTACCAGAAACATTAGAGGAACTAAGACTTCACATGCAGTTGACTTACAAACAAGAAGTTGAATTAGCAAATGAACAAGCTATAAATGTTTTATTAGAAGGTAGTAAATACGATTTGACTAGAAGAAGATGTTTAGAAGACTTAACAGTATTAGGTATAGGTTGTGTAAAAACTACTTTTGACTGGTCTGAAGGAGCTCAAGTACAATATGTTGATCCTGCTAATATAGTTTACTCTCATAGTGACTCGCCATATTTTGAAGATATATATTATATAGGTGAGGTAAAATACATACCAATAAACGAACTTGTAAAAGAGTTTCCACAGTTAACAGAAGTTGATCTTGAAATGATAGACAAGAGATATACTAGAATGGCTGACAACAGAATGCAAAGCTATAATAGAGATAGAAATAAAGTATCTGTATTATATTTTAATTATAAGACATACATGAACAATGTGTATAAAATTAAAAAGACTAGTACTGGTGGTGAAAGAGCTATTAAAAAAGATGATAGGTTTAATCCTCCTGCAGAAAAACAAATTGATTTTACAAGATTAGAAAAAGCACAAGAGGTATTATTTGAAGGAGCAAAAATATTAGGAACAGATATTATGTTAAAGTGGCAAAAAGCTGATAACATGATGAGAGATAAGAGTAATTTTAACAAAGTTAAAATGAATTATTCGTTAGTTGCTCCTAAAATGTATAGAGGTAAAATAGAGTCTGTTGTTAGTAGAATAACTGGTTTTGCTGATATGATACAGCTAACACATTTAAAAATACAACAAGTATTATCTCGTATGGTGCCTGATGGTGTTTATTTAGATATTGATGGTTTAGCAGAAGTTGATTTAGGTAATGGTACTAATTACAACCCACAAGAAGCATTAAATATGTTCTTTCAAACTGGTTCGGTAATTGGTAGATCTTTTACTCAAGATGGTGATGGTAATCCTGGTAAAGTACCAATACAAGAAATATCAAATGGCGCTGGTGCTGGTGGTAAACTACAATCACTTATAGGTAATTATAATTATTACTTGCAAATGATTAGAGATGTAACCGGTTTAAACGAAGCCAGAGACGCTTCAACACCAGATTCTAGATCGTTAGTAGGTATACAAAAGCTAGCCGCTGCTAATTCAAATGTAGCAACTAGACATATATTAGATGCTAGTTTGTTTTTAACTGTTGAGGCTGCAGAGCAATTATCATTAAGAATATCTGACATTGTAGAGTATTCACCAACAAAAGATGCTTTTATACAAGCTATAGGTGCTCATAACGTTGCAACACTAGAAGAGTTAAAAGAACTTCATCTTTATGACTTTGGTATATTTATAAACTTACAACCAGACGAAGAAGAAAAACAAGTATTAGAAAACAACATACAAATGGCTTTACAGCAAAAATTAATAGACCTAGACGATGCTATTGATTTACGTGAAGTTAAAAATATAAAAATGGCTAATCAGCTTTTAAAAATACGTAGAAAAAAGAAAGCTGAAAAAGACCAACAAGCTGCTGAGAGAAATATGCAAATGCAGTCACAAACAAATCAACAGGCTGCACAAGCTGCATCGCAAGCTAAAATGCAAGAAGAACAAGCAAAGCAAGAAGCTGCAATGAACATGGAAAAAACTAAAAACGAATTACAGTTACAATACATGAGAGAAGAAGCTAAGCTTAAAAAAGAGTTGATGGATCACGAGTTTGAAATAAATAGAAAACTCAAAGGTATGGAGGCAGATGCTAAAGTACAACAAGACAGTATGAAAGAAGATCGTAAAGATCGAAGAGAAAGTCCAGAAAAGTTTGAATCATCAGGTAATGACGTGATGGGTCAAGGCTTGGATATGGACGTTTAATTAATTATTTAATATTATTATATCATGGAAGAAAACAAAGAAGTAGTTGAAGAAACTACACAACAACCTGTGGAAGAAACCACAGAACAAGAATCACCGGTATCAATAAATGAAGATGGTGATTATAAAATAGATTTAACAAAAATACCAGAAGAACCAAAACCAGAAGAAAATGAAACCACAACAGAAGTTACAGAAGATAATACTGACGAAGGAGGAGTCGTTGAGAATGTTCAACCCGAGGACACCGGGGCCACACAAGAACAAGAAGAAGTACAGCCGGAAGTTGAAGCACAAGAAGAGGTAACGCAAGATGACCTAGCAAAGCTAAGACAATTTATGGAAGAAACTGGCGGTAGCTTAAGCGACTACGTAAAACTTAACACAGATGTTAATGAGTTAGATGACTCAGAGGTTTTGCACGACTATTATAAAAGAACAAAACCACATCTTAACAACGAAGAAATTAATTTCATGTTAGAAGATCAGTTTTCATACGATGAAGACGAAGCTGATGACAAAGAAATAAGAAGAAAAAAACTAGCCTTAAAAGAGCAAGTTGCTGAGGCTAAAGCCTACTTAGACGGGCAAAAGTCTAAATACTATGAAGAGATTAAAGGTAATTCTGCACAGCTTACGAGTGAGCAAGCAGAAGCAATTGATTTCTATAATAACTACACGCAGGAAGAAGAGCAACAAGCTAAAATTGTACAGATGCAAGCTGATGTATTCTTAGATAAAACCGAAAAGGTTTTTAACAACGATTTCAAAGGTTTTGAATTTAAAGTTGGTGACAAGCAGGTAACATACAATGTTAGTAATATAGACAAAGTGAAGCAGCAACAAAGTGACATAAACAACTTTATCGAAAAGTTTTTGAATAAAGATAGTGTTATGGAGGACGCTGCAGGTTATCACAAAGGTTTATTTACAGCAATGAATCCTGACGCGGTTGCAAGTCATTTTTACGAGCAAGGAAGAGCTGACGCTATAAAAGAGTCAGTATCTGAAGCTAAAAATGTTAATACTGCTAGACAATCACATTCAGTGACAAAAGACGGTATAACAGTTAGAGTTTTAGGTGATAGCTCAGATGACATGAAACTGCGTATTAAAACACGAAACTAATTATTAATTTAAAAACAATTTTAAAAAATGGCAGTAACATTTCAAGGAACTGGTAAAATGACACCAGCTCCTATAAAACAAACACTGGCAACAAACTATATTGATTTTACTTCAGCTGATGAAAAAGGTTGGGCGCAACAATATTTGCCAGATTTAATTGAAAAAGAAGCTGAGATATTTGGTAACAGAACTATCTCTGGTTTCTTATCTAAAGTAGGTGCAGAAGAGTCTATGTCTTCTGATCAAGTTATTTGGTCAGAGCAGGGTAGATTACACCTAACTTATACTAACTGTACGCTTGCTAACCAAGGTTCTGGTTCGCTTGATGGTGATGTAACAATTACTATGACAGCAGCTAAAGACGTTGATGGTGTTACAATAGGTAACAACCACGGTGTAAGACCTGGTGACATGCTTTTAGTTAGAAAAACTACAGTTGTTAAGAAGTTTTTTGTAAACGCAGTAGCTTCAGGTGTAATAACTGCATTTGCTTATGACACTAACGCAGCTGATATGTCAACTGGTTTAACAGGTTCTGAAGCATGTACTATTATGGTATTTGGTTCTGAGTATGTTAAAGGATCTGTTGGTAGAGAAGGTGCTAACAAGCCACAATTCCAAACTAGAACTAACAAGCCAATCATATTAAAAGACAAGTATGAGATCTCTGGATCTGATGCTGCTCAAATCGGTTGGGTTGAAATTTCTGGTGAAGACGGACAAAATGGTTACTACTGGTACTTAAAAGCTTCTGGTGATACTAAAGCTCGTTTCAACGATTACTTAGAAATGGCTATGCTTGAGTCAGAAAAATCAACTGCTAACGCAGGTTCAAACCCAATGGTACCTTCAACTATTACTGGTGCAGCTGGTAAAATTACTGGTACTGAAGGTTTATTTGCAGCTATCAACGATAGAGGTCACGTAACATCTGACTTCCAAAATGGTGTTGTAACTGCTGAGGTTGATGACTTATTATCTAAGTTAGATGAGCAAGGTGCTATTGAAGAGAACATGATGTTCTTAAATAGAACTGTAACTCTTAACTTTGATGACTGGTTAGCTTCTTTAAATGCTTACCACTCAAGTGGTACTTCTTGGGGAGTATTTAACAACTCAGAAGAAATGGCATTAAACTTAGGGTTTACTGGTTGGAGAAGAGGTTCTTATGACTTCTATAAGTCTGACTTTAAATATCTAAATGATAAAGGTACAAGAGCATCTATCGGTAACATTACTGGTGTTATGATACCAGCAGGTGTATCTACTGTATATGATGAGGTGTTAGGTAAAAACCTAAAAAGACCTTTCTTACACGTAAGATTCAGAGCTTCTAATATGGAAAGCAGAAAGTACAAAACTTGGACTACTGGTTCAGTTGGTGCTACTACTTCTGATTTAGATGCGATGGAAATGCACTTCTTATCAGAAAGATGTTTAGTAGTTCAAGGAGCGAACAACTTCTTACTAATGACTGCTGCATAAGCATTATTTATATTAAGGATCGAGGCTTCGGCCTCGACCCTTTATTTTATTAACTTATATTATATTATATTATGGCAAAAAAAATAGAAAAGGCAGAGGTGCCGGTTGTTGAAACAGTTGTTGAAACACCAAAACCAAAAAGACAAGAGCCTAGCGTGCAAAAATCAAAAGACGGTTGGGTAATAAAAGACAGAGTATACAGATTAGCTGGAGACAAATCACCTTTAACTTTTACAGTAAGAGCTAGAGGATTATATTGGTTTGACGAAGAAGCTGGATACGAAAGAGAAATAAAATACTGTAGAAATCAAAAAACAGTATTTGTTGATGAAATGAAAGGAGATCAATTGCTTGGGTCTATAGTTTTTAGAAATGGTATTTTAGCTGTGCCTAAAAATGAAGTTATATTACAAAAGTATTTGTCGATATATCACCCACACAATGGTACTCATTATTTTGAAATAAAACCTCAAGAAAGAGCTATTAACGAGTTAGCTGATATAGAATTAGAAGTTGATGCGTTAGTTGCTGCGAGAACACTAGATATAGACATGACTGAAGCAATTATGCGTGTAGAGTTGGGTTCTAGCGTATCTAGAATGACATCTAAGGAACTTAAACGTGATTTACTTGTATTTGCTAAAAGAAATCCTAAATTGTTCTTAGATTTAATGGAAGACGATAACATACATTTAAGAAATTTAGGTATAAAAGCTACAGAAAATGGATTGTTAACACTTTCACCAGATCAAAGAATTTTTACCTGGAGTTCTAACAACAGAAAACTACTAAACGTTCCTTTTGATGAACACCCATATTCAGCTCTAGCCGCTTGGTTTAAGACTGATGAAGGTATGGAGGTTTTAACTTCAATTGAAAAACAATTAAAGTAAAACAATAATATGTAATCACCCTTATATAGGGTGGTTACATTATTTTAAAAAAATATATATGGCATTAATAATAGCTGGTCAAACGACCATAAGTATAGATACAGTTTACCAAAGAGTGTTAGCTCTGGCTAACAAAGAGCAAAGAGGCTATATTACGCCACAAGAATTTAACTTACATGCTAACCAAGCGCAGTTAGATATATTTGAACAGTATTTCTATGACTTAGCTGCAATGGTAAACATGAATAAAAGAGCAGAAGCACCTCAAACAAACCCTGGAGCTAACAACCCATTAGAACCAGATTTTGGTGACGCTGTAAACATACTAAGAGAAAAAATATCTATATACAAAGGAACAGACGTTGCTTTGACATACACTGCTGCTAATGGTAGTTTTAGTTTACCACCATTATCATCATCTATATATAGAACTGGTAGAATGTACTATTCTGGTACAGGAGGTTCTAGTATTCCATTACAACTTGTTGACTATTACGATTTAGATCATATAAAAGAATTATATGACGCTAAAACTAATTCAAGATGGCACACTAACAATCAAGAAAACTTTTATTACACAGAAAACACAGACGGTACTTTTTCTTTATATAGAGAAAGCACAGGTAAAACTCCTTTAACAACAGGTTTAAAAATAGAAGTTGTAGCTGAAGTACCTAGAGAAGTTAACTGGGGATATGTTGTTGTAAACGAACAAGCATTATATAACGCTTCAACTTCAGTAGATTTTAACTTACACAGATCAGAAGAAACTAATTTAGTTATAAAAATATTAGAATTAGCTGGTATAACTATAAACAAAGCAGGTTTAGTGCAAATAGCAAGTAACGAAGAAGCACAAAACGATAAACAAACAAAATAATATAACATGCCAAACAACTTAATAACATTAACAGAAAAACAATATTTTGAAGGTAAAGACACGCAACAGTTAACTGGTGATGATAGACAATATGGTAATTATCAGTTTATGAAAATTGATGACGTTATTAATGATGTTCTAGCAACTTATTGTCAAGAAGGTCAAATATTAGAAGGCGTTAGAAAATCAGATGTATCTTACCACGCTTATAGATCAATGCAAGAATTAAGCTTTGACACTTTTAGATCTGTAAAGTCTATGGAAATAGAAATACCACCTTCATTAGTTATGGCCTTACCAATAGATTTTGTTGGTTATACAAAAGTTACTTATAAAGGTGATGATGGTATTGAGCGAACTTTAATGCCTGCTATTGTTACTAGCAACCCTACTCCTTACCAACAAGATAATGATTATTACTTAGAGTTTGATAGCGATGGAGCTGCTACTCATGCTAGTGATTCTAACACTTGGTTTGATTATCATGGTAACACTGTAAACACTGGTGTGTTGAGTGGTAACACAGGTGTGGCAACACCTCATCAAACTGATGCTGATCAATATGATATATACGACTTACAAGAAGGTCAAAGATTTGGATCTGAACCAAGACACATGAACGCTCATGGATCTTTTTACATAGATTATTTAAAAGGCAGACTGCATTTGTCTGGTAATTTAACAGGAAGAGTTATAACACTAAAATATATAAGCGACGGCGTTGGTACTTTACAAAGTGGTGTAGGTACTGGTTCTCCTTGGTCTACAGAAATACATACAGAGCAAGATATGATTGTTCATAAGTTTGCGCAAGAGGCTATGATAAAGCATGTATTATACGGATGTATGCAGGCTAGAATGCAACAACCGCCAGGTATGTTAGCATTACTTAAAAAAGAAAAGTTTGCAGAAACTAGAAAAGCAAAAATAAGATTATCAAATATAAAAATTGAAGAGATAGCTCAAATAATGAGAGGTAAATCTAAATGGATTAAACACTAATTAATGGCAGAACTAAAAAGAAATTTTGGGCAAGCAAAAATGAACAAAGACCGCGATGAAAGACTCGTGGAACCTGGTCAATATCGTGATGCTAACAATGTACAAATAGTAAGTTCTGACGGATCAGATATGGGATCTGTACAGACAGTAATGGGTAACACTGAGGTAACTTCAAATATAGTGTTAGCAGATTATTCTACTTGTGTTGGTGTTTACGAGTTGCCTGAAAAAGATGTTATATATTACTTTGTTGCTGGTGGTGGTCACCCTAAACTACAAGGTTTTCAACCTTTAATATTTAAAGATTATATTATAGAGTATGACACTATAACACAAACTTCTAAATATGTTTTTGTTGATATATATAAAGTAAAAGAAACGCTTAACCAAGCACTTAACAGTAATAAAGTTAGAGTAGCATCTGGATTAAGTACAGCTTATAATTATACCGGTATAAGAAGAGGTATGAAAATAGTAGGTACTTTTACAAATGGTAGTGGTGGTAATATAACAGCGCCTAATGGTAATACAGTTGCTAATGGTAACACATATTACATAAGTGAAAATGACAATGTTACTGTTGAAGATGTTATTAGAGATGGTACAAACGGTTGGCATATAGTATTATCAGAAGCTGTTGCTAGTTCAGTTGGTGACAAACCAACTTTTATAATAGACAGAGTGTTACAGTTTGATCCTTTTGTAAAAATAACTTCAATAGACCATATTGATGGTTTATTGTTTTTTACAGACGGTAACAATGAACCTAAAAAAGTAAATATAAAAAGAAGTATACAAGGTACTGGTGGTAATGCTAGAGTAAAAGACTGGGATAACACGGTTGCTAGATCTGCAGCTACAAATTTAGCTTCAGGTAACTCAAACCGTAAACAAGTATTTTTAGGAGATAACGCTCATTTTCATACAAGAATATCTTTAGATAATCAGCTAGCTATGTCTAGAGCTGATAATGAACCTATATTTTCAAGACTTAAGGATGTAACAGTAATAAAACCAAACCCAAAGTTTCCATTAAGACTTGAAATGTCTGATACAGTTATGAAGCGAATACCTGTTTTATCAAGTGGTAATTTAGGTGATGCTAACGCTACAAGTGGTGTTTTATCAGCACAAACAAAATTTAGAGATAATAATGGTGATGTATTTGAGCCAGGTGATATTGTTAGTAATATTAACTTTATAAACCCTATAGATTTACGTGTTGGTGATATAGTTATATTAACTGATGATATGACTGCCAACATTGATGATTTAGATAGTACCGACGCTTTAGTTAGAGCGGTTATATCAGACGCTCCTGGTGGTATGCCAAACAATGGCGGTTCAACAGGTCCTTATGAGTTAACGATAAACTCTGTAAGTGAAGACGTTCAAAACGTAGACACTGACTTTGCTTTAAAACTAGAAAGTGATGTTAACCTTTTCGAATTTAAATTTCCTAGATTTTCTTATAGATATAAATACGTAGATGGTGAATACTCAGCGTATGCTCCTTGGTCACAAGTTGCCTTTATACCTGGTGATTTTGATTATGTAGCTAAAAAAGGTTTTAATATAGGTATGACAAACAGATTAAAGTTTGTTACTTTAAAAGATTATTTCCACGAGTTTAGTTTAGTACCTGCTGAAGTTGTTGCTATAGATTTATTATACAAAGAAGAGTCTAGCCCAAACATTTATACTGTAAAAACGTTAACACCAAAAAATGATAATCCTGAATGGCCAGATAGAACTAACAATAGAAACAGAGGTTCTTATACTATAACTTCTGAAATGATACACGCTGTTGTTGAAGCAAATCAATTGCTAAGGCCTTATGACAACGTACCTAAAAGTGCAAAAACTTTAGCTATAACTGGCAACAGATTAGTGTTTGGTAACTACAAGCAAAATTATGATTTAGCTGGTGATATAGACTTAAATGTTTCTTTTGCTCATAATTACGGTGAAAACTATAAACAACCAGGTGGAACTGGTTTTCCTTCAGTAAAAACTCTTAGAACATATCAACTAGGTGTTGTATTTAGCGATGATTTTGGTAGAGAAACACCAGTGCTTGTTCCAAAGAAAAGTAGTAGTGTAACGTTAGATAAAAAATGGTCTATTAATTTAAACCAAATAAAAGCTAGATTAGATTATGCTGGAACTAGTGTTCCTAGTTGGGCAAAATATTTAAAGTATTATATAAAAGAAACTTCTAACGAATATTATAACTTAGCAATGGATCGTTGGTACGATGCTGAAGATGGTAATGTTTGGATTAGTTTTCCTTCCGCAGAAAGAAACAAAGTAGATATAGACACGTATTTAATACTTAAAAAACAACACGATTCAGATGTACCTGTGTTAGAAAAAGCTAGATATAAAATTATAGCTATTGAAAATGACGCACCTGACTATATAAAAACTAAAAAAGTTAGTCATGGTACAGCTGTTTTAAACTCACAAAACGCAACAGTAAATAAAGATGCTGTTAGTTTTATATTTTCAGAAACTAATTTTGAAACTGGTTTTGGCGATAGAGAAAAATTTTTAACAGATACATGGTCAAAAGTAGCTAGTGGTTATGGTTATGCTAGAATAATTGGTGAGTCAGGTGGTAACACAGCAACTACAGACTGGATTCAAGTTGTTAGTATAAAAAAGCTTAGTGGTACCGACACTAGTATAAGAACTGCAACTAAGTTTGGAGACGATGCGGATATGTCATCTATATTGTCTGGTACTATTAGCTATTCTTTAGAATTAAGAGAAGATGTTGTTACTAACAGACCAGAGTTTAATGGTAGATTTTTTGTAAAAGTTTATAAAGATTTATTACTACAAAATGCTGTAATGGTAGACCAAGACCCTTCAACAGCATTAAGTATATTTGATTCTTTTAATATGAGACTTTTAATAGGTCCAAGAAACAGAGGTAGTCAATATTTTAATGCACATCCAACCTCTTCAGCGACTAGTAGCTTAGGTCACACGCACACTTATCACTCTGGTAATTACACTGATTTTAACGAAAATGCTTTTGGTAGTGGTATAAATTCTTTTAGCGCTAGCAACGAAGAGTTTGGTCATTGTAATACTTCTCATGGTAGAACAAAAGATTGGTGGGAAGCGTTTTCATCTGCTGATGCTAACTCTGATTTACTTTACATGGAAGGAATAAAAGTTATGGAAACTTCTAACTGGAATTCTACGGGGCTTGCTAGACACGCTAATAAAAATGGTGTTCATGATTCTCACCTTGGCGGCTATGGAAGTGGTGGTGGTAGTAATGCTGGTGTTTTAAGACACTACAGTAGTTATAGTAGAATATTTTTTGGTTTTTTAGGTTGGTTTGCAGATCACAGAGACGCACAGTCAAGAGTACATCAGTTTTACACTTTTATGGAAACTCCTGGAACTATATTTAGATTTAGAGATGATCCAACTCAAACAGCTTATAAAGTTATAAAAAGAGGTGGGGCAGCGCAAGTTTATAACTTTGGTAGAAACTTAAACCATTGCTCTAGATGTGATAAAGATGATACTGGTTGTAAGAGTAGCATGTTTAATATTATGTTTGAAAGACTTGATGGCGGCGGTCCAATGGATCCAAACGAGTTTGACGTTTTAAGTTTAATGAAGCATGACGCTTCAAGCGTAACTGGTATAGACATATTAAAACAAGATTTTGTTTCAGAAAGTGGAGGATCAGAGTTATCTACAGAAAAACCTGCTATATGGGAAACAGAACCTAAAGAAGATGTTGGATTAGATATATATTACGAAGCTACAGGTTATTTACCTCTTAATGTTGATGCTGATAATAATGAGTTGTTATTACCTCTTGGTTCTACTTTTAAAGTTAGAAACGCATCTGGCAACTTTCATCTAGCGGCAGATGGTATAACAGAAGTTATATATGAGATAACAGCTGTAAACTCTACAGGCAATAAAGACATTACAAACGTAACAGTTAGAAATACTATTGATAACAATATGGGTCTAACTGATGCAATTAATCACAATCAAGTAGTGGCAATTGAAAGATATGACGGATCGTGTATATCTTTATATGTTGTTAAAGAAGCTGGTAACTACGCTGCTGGTGATACAGCTGTAGGTATATTAACTGGTAAAGCACCAACAGATCCACAAGGTGGTCCAGTGCCTTGGAGAGCTCCACACTTTAATCCTATAAAGCTAGGTTGGAGTAATTGCTTTTCATTTGGTAATGGTATAGAGTCTGATAGAGTTAGAGATGGTTTTAATTTAACACAACTAACTAACGGTGTAAAAGCTTCTACTGTAGCTGCTACTACTTATGCTGAAGAACATAGAAGTAGTGGTTTTATATGGTCTGGTATATTTAACTCTATTAGCGGTGTTAATAGGTTAAACCAATTTATACAAGCTGAGCCAATAACAAAAGATTTGAACCCAAGCCACGGTAGCATACAAAAAATAGTAGCTAGAAATACTAATACTATAACTTTTTGTGAAGATAAAATATTAAGTATATTAACAAATAAAGATGCGTTATTCAACGCTGATGGCGGTTCAAATGTTGCTGCTAGTAACAAAGTATTAGGTAGTGCAACTCCAATACCTGGCGAGTATGGTATATCTACAAACCCAGAATCTGTAGCTGTTACAGCCGATGCTATATACTGGTGTGATCAAATGAGAAGTCAAGTATTAAAACTTCAAGGAAATAGCATAGCAGTAATATCTGATGTTGGTATGAAAGATTATTTTAACGATAACTTAAAAAATATATCTTTTGCTATAGGTAGTTATGATGATAAAAAATCAGAGTACAACTTAACACTTGCTACTATGAACGGTCGTTATCAATACAGACCTACAACAACAACTATAAGTTGGAATGACAATGCTAAAGGTTGGACTAGTTTTAGAGATTTTGCAGGTTTAGAGTTTGGTGTTAGTTTAAATAACGAGTATTACACATTAAGACAAGGTTCTATGTGGAAACACCATACAAACGCTGTTGCAAATAATTTTTATGGCACTCAATTTTACTCTGATATTACAATGATATTTAACGAAATGCCTAGTTCTGTAAAAAGTTTTAACTTAATAAACTACGAAGGTACTCAAGCTAGAATAACAGAGTTTTCAACTGTAGCACAAGGTGGTGTTAATTATACAGATGGTGAGTATTACAATTTAAATGCTAAAGCTGGTTGGTATTTAGATACTCTTGTTACAGATTTACAAGATGCTGAAAACATAGAGTTTAAAAACAAAGAGGGTAAATGGTTTGCTACATTAAAAGGTGTTACATCAACAGAGACAAACTTAGATCAAAGAGAGTTTTCTGTTCAAGGTTTAGGAGTTGCTTCTGTAAATGCTAGTGGTAATACATCTAAGTCATACAAAATATTTGTTAGAGTTAATAATACATCGTCTAGCGGTACAAATTGGGACTCTAGTGGTGCTGACTCTGGCTTTAGAGTTTTAGATGGTCCAACCATAACGCAAACAGAAGGTGCTAGCACTGGTACAGGTAATGTTTACGCTCAGCTAACTAATCAAGTTTTAAATTCATCAGGCCAAACGGTTTATTCTGGTATAGATTTAGACGCGGCAGACTTTTCAGTTCCAGGTGGAACAGCTACAACAAGCGGCTCTGGTAATTCAACAGTTTATATTTATACAGCTGCCGGAGGTTGGAACGCCGATCCTGAAGTTTCTAAAGTAGAGTTTAGAAATAACGGTATAGCTGGAGATCCTGGTAACACAGTACAGGCTTTAATATTTTATAACTCATTTACAATGCCTAGTGCAAATAAGAATATCTATGTAGATGTTGATCATAATGCTTCTACAAGTTCTAATTCAACTAATAGAAGTTCTGTTGTTAGAGTTAGTTATACGCCTCAAGCAAACTCTACAGTTAACAATACAACTATATCTGGTATAACAAAAACAAACGCTAATGGTTATGCTAGCACAACAGTAACAGATAAACATACCGGTGTTGTTGCAAACAATCAAACTACAACTGTAGCTAAGTACACTATTGCTGCTACAGGTGATCGTCATCTAAACCCTTTACCTGGTAGTAATAAAGGTGTTAACGTATTTTGGAACCCATTAAGTGCAAACGCTGGTTATGAAAACTACTACACGTTTAACCAAGTAGACACAATGCACACTGCCACTGGTCAAACAACAAGAATACAAAACTCTGTAATAGAGATAAATTATCAACCACCTATTGGCGTTTCTGGTTTAGACCCAGACCCTGCAGACTTTGATAGTTTACTACACGATGTTAGATTTACTTACCAAGTTCAAGACTTACCAACAGTTAGTAGTAGAGTAACAACTGTTTCAACACCACCTACTGCTAGAATAAATAGTAGTCAAGGTATAACAATAAGATCAAACGCAACTGGTAACTTTGGATTAAAAATTGCTAAGTTAAATGCTGCTGGAAATGCTATTGAATCAACTTACAACTTTACAAACCAAACTTTTGAAGCTCTTGGCGAAGGAAGTGGCAATGTATCAACAGAAACTTTTGCTGCTTCAGATGAAAGTAGTGTTGTAGGTATATTTGAAAAAGAATTTGCCATAGCTATACCTAGCAATGGCGCTGGTACTTATAGCGTAATATGTTCTGCTGGAACTCTACCTATTGGTAGCACAGCACCTGATGCTATTAACGAATTAAACTTTACAGTTTTAGATGAAACGGGTAATCAAACATTTACTCCTGGAACTAAAACAGCTTTAGCTTCTTCTGGTAGCACGACTATACATAGTAACATAGAGCTAACAGAAATGGGTGAGAAGTCAGGTTTAAAAACATTTACGTTTACATATACAAAACAGTCTGGCACAATGACGCTTGACAGACAACCTAACTCAAGAGACTTTGTAGGTTCTTTAACAAAAGCTTATGTTGATAACGATCAAAGCTCTGGTGTTACAACTTTACCTATATCAAATACAACAGGTATAAAAGTTGGTATGATAGCAACTAATTCTAGCATACCAGCAGGTACAAAAGTAGCAACTGTAAACACTAACACAAGCGTTGTTTTAGCTGTTGCAACTAACGCTGTGCTGCCTCAAGATTCTACAATAGAATTTACTAGTGATTATATTTATGATTTAGAAACAGCTACAGCAACTATAAATGAAGGCGCTACAGTTGTAACAGTAACTGGTACATTTAGAATTAAAAAGTACGGTAGAAAATCAACATCACTAATACCTGATGGTAACATTATATTACAACCTAATTTTATAACAATAACATAATATGCCAGTAACATTAACATTTAGTCAACCATTAAACGTATCTTGCCAAGTAGGTGACTTTGCATACTATGTGCCTACATCATCTTCTGGTAGTTTTTCTGTAGCAACACAATCAAACATTGTTGGTATTGGAACAATAACCGCTGTGAGTGGTAACACTATAACAATACAAAACCATTTAGCAACACCACCAAACAACTCTTATATATTTTTTATGAAAGATAATAAAGCAAATTTAAGTAGTGTTTTAGGCTACTATGCTGAGATTAAAATGAAAAATAGTAGTACAATAACATCAGAATTGTTTGGAGTTGCTGTAGATATATTTGAAAGTAGTAAATAACGTAAAAAAAGTGTGATTATTTAATTATAATTAAATTAAATATGAATAAAGATATAAAATTATCTAGTCGTAAGAAAATCTTAGATTTTCAAGAGGCTTTGATAACTAAAGCTGATGAGGTTAATATTGTTACTCATCAGGATTCTAAACACTTTCCTTTAAAACACACTTTTGCAGATGGTATATATGTAAGACAAATGTCTATGACACGGGGTTCAATTGTTGTAGGAGCTATACATAAACACTTACATGTTTGGTTTTTATTATCGGGCGGTATATCTGTAGCTACAGAAAATGGTATTGAAGATTATATTTCACCTTGCTATGTTGTTGCTAAGCCAGGAACTAAAAGAGTTATATATGCTAATGAAGATAGTATATTTGTAAACATACATAAAAACCCAACAAACACAAAAGATATACAACAATTAGAAAAAGACATTGTTGCAAAAGATATAAAAGAATATGAAGAATACATTAATCAAAATAAATAAACTATGAGTTTTTTACTAGTCGGTGCTGCTGCTGTAACAGTAGGTGCTGGTGTAGCTAAAGCTATTGGTGCTAACAAAAGAGAAAAGGCTGCTGCTGCTGAAGCTGCCGCGGCTAAAGCAGAGATGAACAAAAGAAAAGCCGAGTTTGCAGCTTTAGACACTAGTAATCCTTACATGAACATGGAAAACAAAATGGAAGATCTAACAGTCAACCAACAAGAAGCAGAGTTCATGAGAGAGCAACAGCAACAAAACCAAGCAAACATATTAAGTCAAATGAAGCAATCAGCAGGTAGCTCTGGTATAGCAGCGTTAGCACAAACACTAGCTAACCAAGGTGCTATGGATGCTAAGACTGCTTCTGTGTCTATTGGTAAACAAGAAGCTCAAAATCAACAATTAGAAAGAGCTGAGGCTAGTAGAATACAAGATGCTCAAATAGAAGGTGAAGTTCAAAAAAGAAAAGACGAAGAAAATAAAATAGCTACACTTATGGGTATGGATGCTGCAGACATGCAAGCCGCAAACATGAAAGAACAAATGGCTAATCAACAAAAGTGGGACGGAATAACAAGCGCTGCAGGTGGAGTAACTAATGCATTAACAGGTGGTGTAGGAGGTAAAATGGATTTCCAAAACCCTTTCTGGAAACAACAACAATAAAGATATGAATGTAAATTTAGTAAACGCATATAGACAAGGTGTAATGTCAGAAGCCCGCAAAGAAATGAGCAAGGGTAGAGTTACTGATGTTTTAGGTAAAGTTGGTAAAGATCTTAATAAATTAGGTACTGATTTAGCTAATAAAAGAGAAGCTGATGCTAAAACAGAAGCTCAAAGAATATCTGATGGTAAAAAAACAGGGCAAGATCTTGCTACCGAAGTATTAAATAGAAGCGGTGGATTAAATGAAAATTATTTAAACGCTTATAGACCTGAAGTAGAAAGATTACAAAATGAATACGATAATGCTGTTCAAAGCGGTGACAAAGATTTAGAGCAAAAAATATTAGGACAGTTAAACGACTTGAGCGCAACAACTGCAACGTGGGTTGATTTTAGAAAAGACGTTGCACAAACTATAGATACTAAAAGTGTTGATGGTAAAGCTATGCCAAACTTAATAAAAGGATTAGACGCAGACACTCAAGATTTATTAAACTCTGTATTAGATTCTAATACTGAAGTTGTATTTGAAGACGGTGTGTCTAAAATAAAAGGTCCTGACGGTAAGTTGTATAGCAAGGGTGATCTTGAAAAAATACTAGACAACGCTAAAAGAGATGTTGCAACTCATAATGATTTGCTAGGTATAAACGAGGTTTTAATGCAAGAAGCTGCTGTAAATGAAGGTTTAAGTACAGACAGCGATAAATACAAACCTTTTAACAAAGAAGTTACAAATAGAAAAGTAATGCAAATTTTAGAAACAGCAAACATACAATCTATATTAAATGATAATGTGTTTACTGGTGAAGAAACTATGTCTAAAAATATTAAGCAATACATTGCTGGTTTAGACTATGGTTCTCTTGGTATTGATACACTTCACAGCGCTGATGGTACAGAAAATAAAAAATCAAAGTTTGATTTAGATGGAGATGGTACAATAGATCCAGAAGAAATAAAGTTGTTGTCAGAAGAAGATGTTGAAAAAATACATGATGCATTAACTAATCCTAAAAACGATTTTTATAAAGAAGACAATACTAAAAAAGCTGTTGGTAGTTACTACACAGCTATATTAGAAAAGAACTACGGCGGTATGAGACAAGATGTAGCTCAATCTTATAAAAAAGAATCTGATCAACTAAACACTTACGGTTTAATTTAATATGTATTTAAATCCTCAAGATAAACAAAAACTTAAAGACGCGGTAGCTCAAATGAAGGCTGATAGGGTTCCTGTGCAGCGAGCTCAAGCTTTAATTGATACATTTATAAAAAATAGACAAGCTGTATATGCTCAGCAACGAGCTCAGGAAATAGAAAACCAAAAAATAGCTAATCAAAAAATTGCTAACGATAAAAAACAATCGGAGCAAGACGAAAAAGATAGAAAAGCAGCAGAGGCAAAAGAGGTTGCTGCAATGACTAAAAACAGTGATTTTGATTGGCGTAACTCTGTAACTTGGGCTTCAAAAAATAATGACGACATTGTAGGTAAATTTAGAGATGAATATGCTTCTGTAAACTTTGGTATTGAGTCAACAACAGGTAATAATGTTGTTGTTAGAAGACCTGATGGAAAAGAAGAGACTATAAAGCTTGATGGTAGTGAAGAATCTATAGCTAAACTAAATATATTAAAAGTAGATTTAGATAGAGCAAAAGAAAATGTTATTAAAGAAGGTGTTGGTTACAACGTTTTAGTTGGTGCTGATACACGCGCTAGAGGTACTGGCACAAAAAGATTTGAAAATGATGACTTACAAAGAGCTAATTTAGCCTATAAAAATATAGGTTTAGAAATTGTAGAGCGTAGTAATAGAAAAACAACCGTTAGCGAAAGTGGCCGCGCTTCAAGCGGAATGACATATGAAATAAGAAAAAACGGTGAAGTTGTATATGGAGGTGATGAAATGAAAGGCGCTAGTGTTGCAGAAATACAAGAGTATTTATCAAACAGAGAAAACTTTAGTTTAGAAGATAGAGAACAATTAGAGAAAGACGGTTTAAAAGCAGCTGAGCAACAGCAAGAAATATATAAGCAAATACAAAATTCGACTGGTTATACAATACCAAAAGAAACATCTGAAAATAATTATCACAATAGTAAACAAGCTTTTCGTGATGCTCAAATATTATTTAAAGGAGTTTCTGACGATGGTATGAAAATGATCGAGTCGTTTTTAAATTTACCTATAGAGGGTGATGAAAACTATAAATCAACTAGGTTTAAAAATTTATTTTCAGATGAAGTTAAAAACAGGCTTAGTGAAGAAGATCAAAAAATATTTGAACAAGCTTTAATTAAAAGCGAAGAAAAAGATGAAGATGGTAAAACTATATTTGACAGATCATTAGATAGACAAATAAATAATGATAATCAAAAAATATGGAACGCTAAGTATACAGAAAGATTAAACAATGGAGATGCTAAACTACTAGTTCAATATGGTACTAAAGTAAAAGCTAGACAGTTGCAAATTAACTTAGCAGAAGAAGAAAAAGAAATACAAGCTAATGTTGAGGAAATAAAATCAGATTATAAGAAAAACTCTGAACAAAATATTCAAAACATTAGATCTGTAATAAAAGAAGCTCAAAGCGATGGTGTAACAATTACATCTAAAAAAGATTCTAATGGAAAGACTTTATATGTAGCAAAAGGTGATTTAGCTAGCAAATACCAACCGCTACTAAACACTTATACTCAAAAACAAAACAGTCTTGACAAACAGTATAACACACAGCTAACAATAGAGTCTAACAGATACAAAAACTGGTTTACAAACAATCAGGATAACGAAAGAATATCTACATTTGCAAATCAAGAAAATGATCTTTCTGATATTATGCTTGATCAATTTGGCGATGCCGTTAGAGGTATAGGCGCTACTATACCTATTTTATTTGGTAGTGAAGAAGCTATAGCAATGCACAAAAGTAGACAAGAAGGTGCAGCGGCTTATACAGAGGCTTTAGATTTTAAAACAGCTAGAGCAACTGGTCAAGGTGGTAGATATTCTCTTATAACTTTAGCTCAACAAGCACCAAACATAATGCTGGCCGTCGCTACCCAGGGTGTTGGTACCGCTTTTGGTGCTAGCGCTACTGTGGCCAGCGCTTTAACATCTACTGCTTTTGGTTTAAACTCTGGTACATCTAAATACGCTGACTTAACAATACAGCACAATGCTGCTATAGCTGCTGATGAAAAGTTAAAAGAGCTAGAAGAAAATAAAGACTTTATGTCTTATGAAGATTATATAAATCAAAGAGCCGCGCTAGAAGAACAGTCAGCTTTAAAAGACATGTCTAGAGAACAAATAGTTGGACAATCTATAGTTACAGGTTTAATTGAAGGTGGTGTTGCGTTTACTCTTGGTACAATACCTAATGCTAGTAAATTAGTTAAAGGTGTTATAAAAGGTCCTGGTGATGATATAATAAACGCTATAACGCAAAAGAACTTACAGTATTATGCTGGCGCTGGTCTTGAGTTTGGTAAAAGAACAATGGGCGAAGTGTTAGAAGAAAGTATAATACACTTTGGTGACGTAGCCTCAGAATCTGTAATACTAGGTAAAGATGCTGACTTTGATGGTTGGGAAGATGTTGTTGCTAGTTCAATTATAACTGGTGGTGCAATGAACGGTCCTGGTATAGCTTATACTTCTATAATGAACAGAATGCACACTAAGTCTGATAGAGGTAGGTTTAATGATATAAAAAACCAAATTAATTCATACAAGCAAGAATTAGCTTTACTTCCTAACGATGGTAGTAATGATACTCAAATACAAAGAGAGTCTTTAATAACGGGCATACAACAAGAGTATCAAAAATCTGTTGGTATACAAAATGAAATGGAAGTTGGTGCTATGCTGCTTGGTGGTGAAGGTACTAGAAAATTATTAAGAAATGGTATTGTATTAGATAATATATACAACGAGGCTAAAGTTATACCTGGTGATTCTCAAAATGTAATTGATGAAAAGCTAGAAAAACATAGAGAAACACTAAGCAAAAGCGAGTTAAAATCGTTTAACAACAGATTAAAAATATTATCTATAGGTAGTGGTGTACAATAATAAAAAATAAAAATGAGTAGATATCAAAATACTGAACAACCAATTATACTTCCAGGAGAAGATTCAACTAACTACATCCCAAGATATTTAAATGTTAAATATCCTGAAATACCTAGAGACTCTTCTGATATTTATATTTATTCAACTCAAGGAGATAGATATGATTTATTAGC
>Ga0209645_1000127_pt1 | contig 38520 bp, 37 predicted proteins | sample ETNvirenome_6_30_FD_184070 | JGI IMG/M metagenome (GOLD analysis project Ga0209645, IMG submission 184070) | Marine viral communities from the Pacific Ocean - ETNP_6_30 (SPAdes) (version 2) | ecosystem: Environmental > Aquatic > Marine > Oceanic | place: Pacific Ocean | collected 2013-06-19
CAAAGAGAAAACGGCTCTATGAAGCCATTTCCCAGGGTTCTGATGGTATTATTATCGTCAGTTACGAGACACTTCGTACCGATTTAGGCACACGATTCACACCAAGAAACATTGATGTTCTCATTGTAGACGAGGTGCATAGGCTGCGTAATTACAAAACAAAACAAAGTAAAGCGTTGCTTACACTTGGCAGACTTTGTGAGACAGTGTACGCACTCACAGGTACGCCTGCAGTCAATCACTCATCCGATGTATACGGTATCTTAAAGTTGTTGAGACCAGATAAGTATAAAAGCTATTGGCAATTCATAGAACGATACTTCGGCACAATGGATGGGCATTTTGGTAAACAAATTCTTAACTTGAGAAAAGATAGGTTTGATGAATTTACTTATTTATTATATGATATATCTGTCAACAGAAAGCGTAAAGATATAATGAAGTGGATACCAAAAGTAACGAAGCGTACAATAGAGTTAGACTTTGATAGCAAGCAACAGAAACATTATAAGCGTGTGTTAAAAGATTTAGTGTACGGTCTTGAAGGTGAAGAGAAGAGTGTACCCAATGCACTAGCACAACTAACAAGACTAAGACAAATATGTGTTGACCCTGCATTACTAGCTTTAGATGGCAAAAGCCCTAAAGTAGAATTTATAAAGGAGTTTATCAATGACAATACTGGAAGCATTATTATATTTAGTTCTTTTACATCCTTTCTTAATAACCTTGCTAATGTGGTCGATGATGCCGTTCTTCTTACTGGCGAACAGACACAAGCAGAAAAGCAAAGAAACATCGACAGATTCCAATTCAAGGAAGCAAGAGTACTATTAGCAAACATCAAAGCAGGTGGTGTAGGGTTTACACTTGACAGAGCAGACACCATTATATTTGCAGACCGTTCGTATAATCCAGTAGACAACGAGCAGGCTGCTGACCGTTTCATACCTACAAGAAAAGATGTAGAGTACGGAGCAAAACAAATCATTGACTTAACAATCGCTGGGTCTATCGAGGTAGGTATCAACAAACTACTGAAAGATAAGCAAAACATAATTTCATATGTTAATACTTATATTGATAATCTAGGCGTAAAATTAGGTATATTGTAAATAATAAAGATGCGGAGGTAAAAAATGACGATATATCAGAAGTTGCAAAAGGCTCGTATTGCCTTACAAAATACGAAACTAAAGAAGAGCGGACATAATAAGTTCGCAGGTTTCAAGTACTTCGAACTCGGAGACATCCTACCACACATCAATAATATCTTTGATGACTTGGGTATGACCAGCGTGTTCAGTATTAGAGATAACTTGGCTACGCTAACCATTGTAGACACAGACAACCCTGAAGCTAACGCAGTTCAGTTTACATCACCAATAGCGTCCGCACAAGTAAAAGGGACAACACCCGTCCAAAGTTTAGGTGCAGTGCATACATACCTCAAGAGATATTTATATCTAAACGCACTTGAGATAGTAGAGAACGATATGCTTGATGCAAATGTAGGCACGACTAAGTTAGTAACCGAAGACCCAGCAGCAAGAGAAAAACTGTTAGCTGCAATCGGCACACTAATTAAAGATGGCGAACCAGCGTGGTTTGCAGATATGAAGAGTCAGGCAAACGAGAAGTATGGCTTGACAGATTGGAAAGAGTTACCAATGGCTTCGTTAATGAAAGTACTTGGTAAGTTGAAGGAGGAAGCAAATGTTCCGAAAGGGTAGATTAAAAAGACTATACGGTGTGACACACTACTATACAGACAACAACAAACGCTTCGAGTTCTACTATCGTAAAAGTTGGACAGGACAGTTTGACTTGATGGTGTATGATATTGAGAACAGAAGTAACCGTTGGTTTACGATGACTCCAGCTGTGTTCTATGCGTTGTTAGGTATTGACAAAGATGGCAATATCAAAACATACAAAAAGAACATAACTAAAGCACCAAAACCTAGAGTAGTTAACGAGTTTCTACACAATAAATACTATACACTTATATCACACCAAGTAGCTAGGTACAATGCACATACAGTTATAGGTAGAACAGGAGAGTTCGGACCACCTGAAGCAAGAGAAAAAGTGTTGTTGTTAAAAGCTGTAGCCTCAATACCAGAGCAAGATTTAATGGTGTTAGGTATGGACACAATGGAGATACCGTTTGAGGGTGTCAAAAAGTTAATAGAGATAATAAAAGAAAAACATTTTAAAGGTGTTGAAATAGAAATGGAGGAAAAATAATGCCGTTAATTAGAATCAAAGATGTTGAAACTAAAAAGTCAACAAAGCCAGAGATACTACCAGAAGGTAGTTACGAGGTGTATGTATCAGAGTACACATTAGATAATGAAGAGAAGGGTTCCTTCACACTCATTGTTAGAGATGACATCGAGCAGAAGTATGCAAGGCGTAGAATGTGGGTAAACCTAAATACCAACCCAAACATTGCTTGGAAGTTATCAACCATTGCCAGAGCTGCAGGGATACCATCAGGTACCGACTTCGATAAGTTCGAAGACTATATGAAAGCAGTGACAGGTAAGTCTATGAAAGTAACCGTAGCACACAGAGAGTACAACGGTAAGACTTATGTAGATGTCAAAGGTTTCTACCCTACAAGAGAGAAGCCATACACAGATATTGTAGATGAAGATATGATTATATAATGGAGGTGAGGGTCAGTGATTTTATTTGAAAATTACTTTCCTGATGTCGACTTCGACGGAGCCAACACAAATGATGAGGTAGCGGTCAACTGTCCGTTCCCACATCACGCAGGCGATGTCGAGTACTTCGAAACTGTACCCTCAGCCCATATCAATGTAGAGAAGAATGTATTTCATTGTAAAGTTTGTGGTGAACAGCATAGTGAGCCAAGTTTCTTTAAGAAAGTATTAGCAATAAGCTATGCACAAGCTATTAAACTTATCAAAAACTTAGAAAGCAATGCCCTACCTGACAGGTGGAGTGTCGCTAGGTCAGCTTTACTAGAAAGTAAAGTCGCAGTTAATTTAGTAAACAGATTAAGAATATCACAAAAAACAGTCAAGGAGCTACAACTAGGATTTGAAGGAGAAGGTCTTTCTTTCCCTGTATTCGTTTATGGCTCACTGATGGATGTTCGTAAATACAGACCTAGCAAAACACCAAAGGTAAAGAGTAGACTTGGAGTGAACGCTGGATACTTTATCCCTGATGTTGCAAAGATGAGAGACACACAAACCGTCTTGATTTGCGCAGGCGAGAAAGATATGGCGATAGCAAGAAGTTTAGGCTTTGAGGCATACTGTATCACAGGCGGTGAAGGTCGCATACCAAAAGATTATGGCTACGCATTTAGAGGTAAAAAAGTATTTATCATCTACGATAATGACGATGCTGGAATCAATGGTGCTAAAAAACTTGGCTCGTTTGTTTATGAGAATGGTGGAACACCACATCTTGTATTCGGACATCATAAAGTGGCCAAGGGAAAAGGCGAAGACTTATTTGACTACCTTGTGAAATACCAGAAAACAAAAACAGATTTAGTTACTATGCTTGCAGACACTGAACCAATGTCTATGGAAGAGTATCATAAAGAGCGTAAGAAAGATATACCCGAGATTAACTTGGCGTATGCTGCTTTACCTCAATACCGTAATAGATATGTAACATCATCCGTTCAGGTCACAGCAACCTATAATAGTACATTTGGTATACCTAATGTGATTGAGGTTAAGAAGGTAGCTGTTGGTGAAAAACCATCATACAATAAACTACCAGCTAACTACAATGCGATATACACTATCGATGAAACAAACAACCAAGATATACTCTACTTGATGGATAGTGGGTTGAAGGACATACAAGTACAAAAGAACATCAGAGATTTATTAAAAGTACCACAAAAGGAAGAATATGTAGAGATAAGACACCTGTCCCACGCGACAGTATACAAATCTACAGTATTTAACCACAACCTAAGCGATGAAAATGCCGCACCAACGGAGTTAGATGTATATACATTTGAACCGTTAGAGAATGGGCATAAGTATAAAATTACATATAAAACTGTGCAACACCCTTTGCGACAGCAAGAATTAGTTTTGATAGCTAAAAGTATTGTCAGTGTTGACAATGACTTAGAAGATTTTAAAGTAACAGAAGCTGTGAAGCAAAGATTATCTGTGTTTAAGCAGAAGGCGGGAGAGACAGTAACACAAGCGATGGATAACCTTTTTGAATATGATAAAGGTTATATCGGTGCAGAAGCAAACAAGGACATTTGTCAGACAGTAGATTTAGTTTATAGTACACCGATGGACATACAGCTTGGTAAGAGAAAAATGCGAGGTGCACTTGATGTGTTTATGGTCGGTGCAACGCGTACAGGAAAATCTAAAACATCGAAAGTTAAAAGGGAAATATATAACTTAGGTAGTGTAATTAACTTAGGGACAACAACCGTTCCAGGTCTAATAGGTGGTACAAACAAAGCAACACATAGAACTAAAATCGGTCTACTACCGAGAGAACACAAGAACCTCGTTGTTCTCGAAGAGTTTTCTAGTATGAAAGATACAGCTTTCATTAAGGCAATGACTGATATTCGGTCTTCAAATGAGGTGCGTATTGTTCGTGTTGACAGTGACTTACGAGTCCCTTGTCAGTTAAGAATGCTAACAATATCAAATCCTAAGAACCAAGCAGGTGGTGGCACAAAGTCAATGAAGGCATACCCCAATGGCATTCAGATTATCACAGAACTTATTGATAGTCCTGAAGACATTGCAAGATATGATTTCTTCACACTCGTACCAGAACCTGAACAGTATGCGTCGTTTCTAGATATTGACTACGACAAAATACCAATAGAGAATTATCGTGACAGAGTACGATGGATTTGGACAAGAAAACCTGATGACATCATCGTAGCACCTAGGGTACAAGAGTATCTATGGGAAGTGTCACAAGAACTAAACAAGAAGTTTAATACACATATAAAAATATTCGGTACGGAGGCTTGGATGAAGATAGCCCGTATCGCAGTAGCTTCTGCAGGTATGTTAGCATCAGCGACAGAAGACTACGAAAAGATTATTGTAACTAAAGAACATATAGATTGGGCTAAAGACTTTCTCATTCGTTTATACGACAACGATGTATTTAAAATAAAAAGATTTGTAAAAGAACAGAGAAAGTATACAGATGTAGATAGCGCACTACTCAAGGACTTACAAGACTTGTATACAAAAAACTCAACTTTGTTTAACTTCCTAGAAATGACAAGTGGTGTAACCCGTGCAACACTACGAGATGTATCAGGTATGAACAACGAAGACTTCAGTATCTTACTTAATGAAATGTCAAGACTATACTTATTCAAATGGTCTGGCGGTAACTTGATACCTTCTGAACGATTCCGTAACGGACTGTCCCGTATCAACCGTAATGTAAAAGTTGAAAGGGGTGGTGGCATTGTATAGAAGAGTAATAGTAGATACTAACGATAAGTTAAATACTTTGATAAATGAAGTTGCCAGAGGCGAGGGTTGGATGGCATTTGACACAGAGACAACCGGACTTCATCTTAAAAAAGATTTACCTTTCCTTATCACCCTGACATTTACAGGGTCAAGTTATGCACTAATCATTGACAAATTAGACAAGCATAAGATACAAAAGTTGTTTGACAAAATGAAACACTATGAGTTTGTATTAGGTCACAATGTTAAGTTTGACTTACATATGTTAGCCAATATAGGTATCACATATAAACACAGCAACTTAGCAGACACGATGACAATCGCACGACTTTCTTTAGATACAGACGAGGTTATGACTATAGCCTTAAAATCGCTTGCAAAGCGTTATTTGTATGCCGAAGCAGATGAAGATGAGAAGCTAATAAAAACAGGTATGACAGCGATTAAGAGGGCAAATACAGCATATTTGAAGAGCTTGTTGAAAGAAGCAGGTAAAACTAAGAAATGGTTTGACAATATTGTGAGTGACACGATATTTGAGGCAAAAGATTTAGGTGATTTCTTACCTACATACATAAAATTTGTGGCAGAAAACCCTGAACCTACATACGAAACCGTGTTCAAAGACCCTGTGTACCGAGATGCAATGCTATCATATGCAATGAACGATACAGAAATCACCATAGAACTAGCAAAGAAAATGTATCCTTCGCTGATTGCAAAAAATCAAAGTGATATATTTAAGTTAGAAAGTGACTTGATATTACCACTATTCAGAATGGAGCGTGTAGGAATCAATGTCGATAGAGAATACATCGAAACCAGTAGAGATAAAACTCGCAGGTATATCAAACATAAACGCGAAGAACTTGGGCGCCTTGCTGGCGAACATATCAAGATTGGACAGCACAAGCGAATTAAAGATTTGTTTAGAGATAGATGGGGAGTGGTGCTACAGTCCAGTGATGACAGAGCTCTTGCAGGAGTTTCACAAGGAGACGCTAAAGTTACGGCTGAGATTATTAGAGAGCTTAGAACCTTGGAAAAATGGTACAGTGCATACATTTTACGCTTGCTCGACAAATCCGAATACGATGGAAGAGCCTACACACAAATCAACCAAAGCTCCGCAGTCACAGGACGAGTAAGTTCTGACTTCCAACAGTTTCCAAAACACGGAATGACTAATGACAAAGGTGAAGAACTGTTTCACCCAAGACGCGCAGTGACTGTAACAGGAGAAGGTTACGACCACATATACTATCTTGACTATTCACAGATAGAGTTGCGTGTTCAAGCAAACTACACTTATGACATCAGTGGTGGCGACACAAATATGTGCAGAGCATATATGCCATTTAACTGTCATACAAACACAGGGAAGAAGTTTAACCCTGCAGAAGACAAAGACCTTATATTTAAACAACAATGGCTACAAGACGAAGATAATGCGGTCTGGAGTCCTGTTGACTTACACAGTGCGACTGCTTCTAAAGCATTCCCTGATGTTGACCCGAAGAGTGATGAGTTTAAACACTTGAGGTTCTTAGGCAAGTCAACAAACTTTGCAAAAAACTACGGTGCAACAACCAATGCACTTATACAACAGTTTGGTTTTGAACGAAACATCGCAGAGAAACTAAACAAAGGATACTACGAAGCTTTTCCAAAGATATTAGATTATCAAAAGTTAGTAACACAAACCTACCATAGACGAGGTTTTGTAAAAAATCGTTACGGTCGTAGATATTACCTAAACAACAAACGATTTGTTTACCGATTATATAACTATATTATACAAGGAACCTGTGCTGATATGCTCAAAGCAAAGATACTTGAGGTAGATAAACTGTTATTACCATACAAATCACGCTTTCAAATGAACATACACGATGAGTTGTCGTTTGAAATATACAACGGTGAGGAGTTTTTGATACCTGTTATCAAGAAAATTATGGAAGACATCGACTGGATGACAATACCGGTCGTAGCAGATGTAGAAAAAACAAAAACAAACTGGGCAGAGAAGGAGAATGTACGATGAGTTTAGCAACATATTATGAAATAAAAGATGCTTTAAAAAAATTAAGCAGTAGAAATGAGCATTTTGTAGTAAGAATTATAAATGGGGAGGTATACATTGAAGAGTTCAAAAACAAAACTTGTATTATCGCTTGACCCCTCGGGTAATTTTGTAAACGGGTACGGGAAGACAGGTTATGTTCTTGCCCGTACAAGCGACACAGGTTACGCCGTACTTGATAAAGGTACGCTAGATGCAAAAGATTATGATTCAGCACTTGAGTTTTGGTCAGCACACTTAGATATTATACAACCAGGACTTGACGCATTAGTGGTAGAAGATTACTTGTTGTATCCGTCAGTCAATCAAAGTTTTTCTTATATGGAAACACCTAGGTTGATTGGCATCATACAAATGCACGCACATATACTAGACATACCTACTATAATGCAAAGAGCAACAGAGACTTCGTTTCTAAAAGAATCGTTTCTAGTAGAAAAGGGTATATTAGAAAAAAGAAAAGGAAGATATTGGCACAATAAAAAAATATACAAAGACCACGAAAGAAGTGCCTTAAAACATTTTCTAAGGTGGTACGAGAAGGAGTATAAAAATGGATTTATTTACAAGACGATTAAATTTGAAGCCTTATCAATACCCGGCCGTACTTGAGTATGTAGATGCAATCAGGCACTCATACTGGGTACACACCGAGTTTAACTATTCTGCAGATATACAAGACTTAAAAGTCAACCTTTCTACAGAAGAGGCAGCGATTATTAAGAAAGCAATGCTAGCCATTGCACAAATAGAAGTATCAGTTAAAACATTCTGGTCAAAGTTATATGATTACTTTCCAAAGCCTGAGTTCCAGGCAGTGGGTGTGACATTTGCTGAGTCAGAAGTGAGACACATTGACGCATACTCAAACTTACTAGAGCTTGTAGGCTTGAACGGTGAGTTTGAAAAGTTATTAGATGAGCCAGCCATTGCGAGACGAATCAAGTATTTCGATAAAATGGATAGATTGTTAAACAGACCAGATTCAACCAACCAGGACTTGTTCCATCAGGTTGCACTGTTCTCAATGTTTATTGAGGGCGTATCGCTGTTTTCACAGTTCCTTATAATGATGTCCTTCAACAAATATAAAAACGCGTTAAAAGGCATTTCTAACGCCGTAGAAGCGACATCTAAAGAGGAAGATATTCACGCTCGTTTTGGTTATGAAATTGTAAACTTAATGAAGAAAGAACACCCTGAGTGGTGGACAAAAGAATTACAAAGCTCGCTATACGAAGCAACACAAGAAGCATATGAAGCTGAGATAGGTATTGTAGATTGGATTTACAATGACTCTGAACTAGAGTTTCTACCTAAGCGTATAGTCAAAGAGTTTGTAAAAGACAGATTTAACAAGGCACTGAAAGCAATAGGCCTTGAACCAATGTTTGACACAAATCAAGCACTGTTAGATAAGACAGCCTGGTTTGTAGAAGAAACATTAAGTACTAAGAATATAGACTTCTTCGTAAAACGCTCGGTTGCATACTCCAAAAAGACCAAGTCGTTTACAGAAGATGATTTATTTTGAGAGGTGAGAGATGGCATTCAATTGGCTAAATGAAGAGTCGCGCCGTTTTCTATCACGCGGATACTTGCTAGAGGGAGTGACAGCAGAAAGTCGTATTAGACAGATTGCTGAAAAAGCGGAGGAGTATCTGGGTATAGAAGGGTATGCTGACAAGTTTTACAACTATATGGGGAAAGGTTATTTCTCACTATCCTCACCTGTCTGGGCTAACTACGGCTTAGACAGAGGACTACCTGTATCTTGCTTCGGTTCGTATATCGAAGACACGATGGAGTCCATCCTTTATTCGCACGCCGAGAACGGTATGCTTATGAAGAACGGTGGAGGTACATCAGGTTACTTCGGCAATGTAAGACCGAGAGGAGCTAAGATAAACAAAAGTGGTGAATCAAATGGTTCGGTACACTTTATGCAACTGTTTGACACACTAGCCAATGTGGTATCGCAAGGCAATGTGCGTCGTGGTTACTTTAGTGCTTACCTACCTATTGAACACCCAGACGCTGATGAGTTTCTGGACATCGGTACGGAGGGAAACCCGATACAAGGGCTAACGACAGGGATTACCGTAACCAGTGAGTTCATCAACCGTGTAGTTAACGGAGACAAACCTGCTCGTAAATTATGGGCAAAAGTGTTAAAGCGTCGTAGCGAGGTTGGCTATCCCTACATTTTGTTTGCAGATAATGTAAACAACAATAAGCCACAAGTGTACAAGGATAAAGATATGACTATCCACGCAAGTAATATGTGTAGTGAGATTGCACTACCATCAAGTCCGGACGAGACTTTTACTTGTGTGCTGTCATCCATCAACTTGTTGCACTGGGATGAAATAAAGGAGACAGATGCGGTGGAGACATTAACAATGTTCCTAGACACAGTTGTTACAGAATTTATTAAGAAGACAGAGGGGAAAAAGTATTATGAAAGAGCGCATAATTTTGCTAAACGACACCGAGCACTCGGTCTCGGGGTCTTGGGTTGGCACTCATTTTTACAATCACATCTATTCTCGTTTGAAAGCAGAGACGCGGCTACAAAAAATCTCGAGATTTCAAAAGTAATCAAAGAGAAAACATACGCAGCCTCTGTGAGATTAGCACAGATGTTTGGTGAACCAGAAGTGTTAAAAGGCTACGGTCGTAGAAACGCAACGCTAATGGCTATCGCACCAACGAAATCATCGTCCACTATTTTAGGTCAAGTATCACAGTCAATAGAACCTGAGTTCTCTAACTATTATGTTAAAGACTTATCTAAGACTAAGATGACCGTAAAGAACCCGTATCTTAAAAAGCACCTACAATCTATAGGTAAAGATACACCAGAAGTATGGGAGTCTATCCGTCTCGCAGACGGGTCCGTACAACACTTAGATTTTTTAGAAAACAAAATCAAAGCAGTGTTCAAGACATTTGCTGAAATCAGTCCGTATACTCTTATAGACCTTGCGTCAGTAAGACAAGAGTACATCGACCAAGCACAATCACTTAATCTGATGATACCGCCAGATATGGAAGTGAGAGAAATCAATGCGTTATATATGTATGCGCACGGTATGGGACTAAAATCATTATATTATCAGTACAGTATGAGTCAGGCTCAAGCGTTATCACGCAAGAAAGCTATGATAGAAGACTGTGCGGCTTGTGAGGCGTAAATGAAAGAGGTAACTAAAAAGAGAACATCCGTATCGAGTTCAAAGATAGCTTCGATACTAAACAAAAGCCACTTCAAAGATGTTGTAGAACAATGGTTGCTTGACACGAAACAGAAGAAAGCATCATTCACACCGACATCGATACAGAAGATGGAGATGGGTACAAGACTTGAGCCTATCATTAAAGAAGCCATAGAAAAATACTTTGACACCGAACTAACAGTTGACAAGAATCGCTATCATCACGATGAGAAAGATTACTTTACTATAGAGTTCGATGCACTAGACCATAAAAACAAGGTAGTGTATGAGTTCAAAAATACAGAAATGGCAGAGAAACATATCCTTGAACAATACTATCCACAAGTTCAGTTTGCAATGTACATCATTGGTTGGGACACAGCACGCATATGCTATCTAAGAAACGGTTGGGACTTAGGTTATGTTGAGATTAAGAGAGACGAGAACTTTATAGAACATATGGTTATTGCCTGTGACTATTACTGGCATTGTCTTGACAATCACATCGAACCTGACCCAATAACAATAGATAGATTTGTAAGCAATATCGAGTTTTATAATCATAAAGAGAATCGTGGGGATGTCGAAGCTACAATGGCTGAAGAAGACATAGAACTATTACACGACTGGGGAAAATTAAAAAGAAAAATAAACGAACTTGAAATTGAAGAAGCCCGTATCAAAGGACATTTTGCAGAGAAGTGGGGTAAATATAAAGATGACCATATCAACTATTCGAACCTAGAGTTTGAGCGTGACGGTGGATATGACATAAGAGCATTGATAAAAGACCATCCAGAAATAGACTTTACTAAATATAAAAGACCAAGTAGTGTGTACAAGAGACAGGTTCTAAAGTATAAACTACCAGCCGAACAGGAGGAAGTTCGAGTAAAAATTAAAGAAGACCTTGTATAATCGTAGGTTTTTGATAACAATATAAATGAGAGTAGGTTTTCCTCCCTTTCCCTGCTCTCCCCCTTAATATATAGAACGGAGAAAACAATGAAGAAATTTTTATTAGCAGTACTCGCTATCTTCGGGGTTGTGTCAATCACAGCTTGTACCGTAGAAGCAGAAACATTTAAGATTGCGATGATTACCGACGCAGGTGACATCGATGATAAATCGTTCAACCAAGGTACTTGGGAAGGTATCGAAGAGTGGGCGTTAGAAAACGAAGTATCATATAAATATTATAAACCAACAGAAGTATCAGACGATGCGTATGTTGCAGCAATCGACTTGGCTGTAGTAGGTGGAGCAGAAATAATTGTAACACCAGGTTTCTTATTCGAACCAGCTATTTACACAGCACAAACTAAATACCCAGATGTTAAGTTCGTACTCATTGACGGTGTACCACACCCAGGAGACTGGACAACATTTGAAGTAGCTGAAAACACAAAATCAATATTATTTAGAGAACAAGAGTCAGGATTCCTAGCAGGTTATGCTGCAGTTATGGAAGGCTACAGAGAATTAGGATTTATGGGCGGTATCGCTGTACCAGCAGTTGTACGCTTTGGTAAAGGCTATGTTGCAGGTGCATACTATGCAGCAAAAGAATTAGGACTTGATGACTTTGAGTTCGATATGACTTACTATGAATATCTAGGTGGTTTTGCACCAGATGATAGTCATAAAGCAAAAGCAGCATCTTGGTATACTGCAGGTGTTGAAGTGATACACGCAGCAGCAGGCGGCGCTGGTAACTCAGTAATGGCAGCAGCAGAAGAACACGAAGGAGCTAAAGTTATTGGTGTTGATGTTGACCAAGCATCACAATCAGAAACAGTTATATCATCAGCAATGAAAGCATTAGGCGTTGTTGTAAAACAAGCATTGACTGAATGGAAAGAAGGAACATTTGCAGGTGGCGCAACCGTCACATTAGGTGCAAAACAAGGAGCAGTTGGTTTACCATTAGGCGAATCATTTAAGTTCACTAACTTCACAGAAGAGCAATACCTAGCAATCTTAGGTAAACTTGCAGACGAAACAATCTTATTACCGATGGATGAAGAAGGACTTGACGCATACATTGAAACACTCAAGCCTGAACCAGCACCAACAAGTATTGAAGTTGCATTAGATACACCAGAAGGAGCAGAAATACTCTTGACAGTTGTAGGTAAAGTCATTGCAATCACTAACCACAAAACATTTGTTATCGCAGATGGCAAAGCAGCTATCTTCGTATATGATGCAAGTGCAGAGTTTATTGGCGACTTAGCAATTGGCGACATTATTGAACTAGAAGGTACAAGAGGCGGATACAAAGGTATGAACCAATTGTCACCAACTAGTGTAGTTAAAATTGCAGACTTAGTAATGTTAGACTTACCAGTTATAGATGGTAACACAGCAGACTTATCTGGTGACTTGTCACACTTACAAGGACACTACTTCACATTTACAGGGGTAACTATCAGTGCAGTATCTGAAGATAACTGGGGTAACCTCACATTCACATTTACTATTGGGGAGTTAACTTTCCCAGTGCGTTATGACTCAAGATTAGCAGGGTCAGAGGCAGCTGCAGAACACTTGAAAGCATTTGCAGAAGGTGCAACTGTAGACTTACACTTAGTCTTAGGATGGTATGACGGACCTCAGTTCTTATATCAAGCAGTAAGTAATATAACATAAAAAGAAAAGAGCCGATTGGCTCTTTTTTTTATCCCTTGCAACCACAGCCGCAATATTTACATCTGCACATAGTGCACCTCCTAGTTAAATAAGTTATCGAACACTCCACCTGTTGGGTCTTGTTCGTTTGCTATTTTTTGTAGGTCTTCTAACGAAGGTAATTTTCCTTCATTTTCTTGTTCATATAAATCTTTAGCATCTCTTAACTTGTCTAAGTTTTGATAGAGTGAAGCTATTTCTATCTTATCTAATTCTTGTACTCTAGTTATACCTAACGAATCAAGAACTGCTTGTATCATATTACCTCTTGTTTGTGTTCCTTGTGTGTAATCGTATATATCAATAGCTGATGTACCGTAACTAAATATAGAACGGAAACCTATATCATTTAAAAATTTTGCAATGTAAGGGTCGGTAGATAAAGTAAACCTTCCTTTTTGGTCTCTCATACTAGATAAGAAACCTTCTCCTTGGTATTCATTTTTTTGACCTGGGAACTCGCGTATTTGTTGTCCTGTAAATAAATCACGACCAGTACCTAATTCAATAAACATTTTAATCGGAGCAGTTAAAGATACAACACCACGCTGGAAAGGGTTCTCTACAAATTCTGTAAAGTCAGACGGTGGTAAGTTTGCTCGTAACCAAGCGATGGCTTCTTTGTCATCTTTTTTAACTTGGAAAGGCATTGGCAACCACAAGTTATCTGTCATATAGTTTGGTAAATCTTCAACATCCATACCTGTCATTGATTCTGTATAGTAACGGTACGAACGGAACAACTTAGCGTATTGTCCTGGTCTTTCAAATATAGTCTTAGCTTGTAAGATTAAGTTGTTCTTAAAGAAGGTGTAGAAGGGGAATAATCGCTTCATATACTCCTTTTCAAAGGCTGTCAAGTGTGAGTAGTCGAAGAGTGCTTCAGAAACCTTTTTATACGCTTCTCTTCGTTTTAACATTTCAATTTGATTTTTTGAAGCTCCGACATCTATAGCACTTCTAACGGCTTTACTGTTGTCTGCAGTATCAAAAGCCCATAGGTATAATGAATATCTTTGGTAATCATCCATTGCTTCTGCAGCACTATAATTTATATTAAGTATCGCATCACCAAGTTTTCTAACAGGACCTCTTCGTTGTCCTTTAATTTGTCGCATACCTTCTTTAATAATTTCTAAGTCACGAACACCTCTATGTGACTGAGATGCACCTGAGCGATAGTATTGGTCAACACGCTGAAACGCATCAAGTACACTTTGATTAAGGCCTGTTATATCTTCTCCTCTTTCTAACATTCTCATTACTCGTTTGTATCTTGTAAAATCCCAAGAACTTCTAAACATATACTGTGCTTGAGCAGGTAAACTCATACCTACCATAAATGAGTTAGTAATGTTACCAAAGAAGTTACGCATATGATAACCTGGTGTAATCAATGCAAAGGTTTTCCAAAATTTCATATACTGGTCAAAAGTTTTTACAAACTCAGGTAATTGCACATAAGCATTGTCTAATCGTTTAAGCACACCATACGCTGATTTTTGTATAGCGATTGCTCTTCCTGCTTCTCCTAAACCACTATCAGCAAAATATTTAAGTAACATTTCTTGTGTTTGTGGACTAATATTTTTAAATAAGTTAGGAAACTCTGCTTTGAAGGAACCGCCTAAAATGTTAAATTGACCTTTTAAACCTCTTGCAATTATGTCTTGCTCGCTAACTATTTCAAACAAACTACGCCCAATAACATCTTGTTGTTTTAACATAGCACCAAGAACTTGTGACATTTCATTTTTTGTAGTCGCAACACGAACAAGGTCTGCAAAATTATAAGTTACATCTGTAGAAAATAAATCAATGTTAATACCAAACATATCTCTAACGGCTGCGTTTATTTCAGCAACACTACCTATATATAAACGCTCTTTAAGCAAGTCTGTACCAGCATCTAAAAATTGTTTGATACTTGCTGCTTGTGAATTTTTCTTTAAATAAGCTAACATTTTAGGATTGATTGCGTGTCTAAAGTAAGAACCCGTACCTAACATACCTTCTTTAAACTCAAAACCTAGTTGTCTTAACAACTCTCTTTGAGAAAGTGTTTCTTCAATAATTTGTTGTACTTGAGGGTTAAACTCTTTAGCAAGTGCTAACTGTTCCGAAGTAAGATTACCCTTACCTAAATCAAAAACAACATCTCTATTAACTGCACTTAAATTTTTTCCAAACTCTTCTAACTCTTTAACTGTAGTTCCTTCAGCAAATTCAACCGCTGTATACGCATTTGTTTGCCCTACATTTTTTTGTGTAAATTTAATAAAGTCGTCAGAATAACCTTCTTGCCTTAAAATTCTTTTCCACTGTTCTACAAAGTCTGTAAATTTTTGTGCATCCATTGCTGCAAACTGAGAACGGCCTGCTCTTGCGTATTGTTGTGTCCAGCGAAGCCAAGTGTTTTCAAGAGTCATTTTTCTAAGTAATGTAGCACTTCCGTCCCAACCTTGCTCAATAAGTAAGTTGATAGTTTCTTTAACAAATTTTGGGTCGTATCTTCCTTTTGTTGCAGCGACAATATCATTTGTAATGCTATCTACTTTTGCTACAGAAACTCTAGCTGCTTGTATATCCTCTGCAGGAACTTTAGATAAAAACTCTGCTAGTTCATCTGTCAATCCTGCTTTAGCATCAAACAAAAATGAGAGTGCTTCAACACCTTTTTTTATTAAACCTACAGTAGGAGATACTAAAGGAATGCCTGCTCTTTCTACATAGTTTAGCATTTTTACTGCAATACCTTCTTTTATAACTTTTTCTTGTTTTAATACTTTTTCAGTGACTGCTTCTACAGTTTCAAACTCTCTAGGCAGCCAATCATTTCGTTTTACAAATTCATCTAACTGAAGTTCAGGAACATCTAAACCATAATACGCTCTAAAAAAAGATTGTTTTGCACCTGATGACCTTGCAGTATTTGAAATCATTATATTTTTAAATTTTATCTTCTTAAAAAATTCATCTGGACTTAGTATAACAAGTTCTTCGACACCTTGAGCATTTTTAACAATCACACCATATGCGTCTTTTGTACCTTCTTCTAATAAACCTAAAAGTTCTTTTGCGTAATCTTCTCCTAAAGTTCCTTTTTCGTAAATGTTAGGTGTCATTTTAAATCGTCTTGTACCCTCAATACGAAAATCTGCGTATATTCTGTCTCTTAATTGTAAAATATCTTTGTTTCTTTGTTTTCTTGCAGCTGCAGTTAATTTACCATTGCTACCTTTAGCATAATTTTTTGCTGCATCTAAATCGTCAACTGCTCTATAAAATTCTTGTAACTTGTCAAAATACTGACTTATTGTGTAACCATTGTCTACACCGTCACGAATAATTTTTTGAAACTGTCTTTCCAACTTGTTATATTGTTCTTGTCCTATTCTTCTAATAATCTCTTTTCTTTTTGTTCTGTTAATAATAAAACCAGGAACACCTTCGGATTGTCTAAGTATTGTTTCAAGCTCAAGAACTTCTTCTTGTAAATCTGCTAACTTTTCTACTTCAGAAGCTGTTTTTGTTGCTTTTTGTTTTAATGTGTTAATTCTGTCTTTTAATCCATTTATATAATCGTAATTAACAGGTGTTAATGAATGTGGTGTTAGCGCAAATCTCTTTCCGTTTTTAACCTCAAAAACAAACGGTTTACCATTTCTACCTTGTAACTTGACAAAAGTCTCAGTACCGTTTTCATCTACTTTTCTAAGATATATTTCTAAATCTACACCAGTATCTTTTACTTTTCTTTGTACTACAAAAATATTATCTGATAAATCTCTGTCTAGTTTACTTTGCATTAACTCACGAAGTTTTTTTGCAGCTAATATCTCAGCTTCTTCACCTGGTAATTTTTTTAACAAATCAGCAAAAGTTTGAACACCTTCGTCTGATAGCATTTTTGTCATAGATTTTCTTTGTTTGATTAAATATTTTCTTGCTTCTGTTAAGTCTTGGAATCTTCTTGTTTGTGCAGCTGTTCTACCTCTTTGACCTAACAAAGGAGCTCTTTCTAAATCTATTCTTACTAATGCGTCATCTAAAGCTTGTAGGGCTTCATCTCCGCCTTTAGCAGCTGCTTCAACAAGGTCGTCTCCAAACCCACCAAGAACATTTTTTATTCTTTTTGAAATTCTGTCTATAATACGACTTAACTTTCTAGTTGTCTTTCCTACTGTTTTTGTATTTATAATTCGTCCTGTTACTGGGTCAATTGCTTGGTTAAGTTCAGTTAATATATCTTTAAATTGTTTATTATTGTATATACCTGCTGCTTCTAAAGCATCATCATACGCTTTTCTTGCAACTGTACCCCATTCATTTAATGGTTTTTTTACAAGTTCTACAGCAGCTTCTCTAGACATACCGCCTCTGACCAATACTTCTATAGCATCGTCTGTACCTTTTTTAGCGGCTGCCTTTATTGCATCATCTGTTAACTCAATTAAACCTGCTTTTCTTGCTTGAACAATGACATCATCAAGTTTTGATACAATTTTAGAATCACTTAATATTCCAAGTTGTTTTAATATTCTTATAGGTCCTGTATATGTCAATGGGTCTGCAAAAATATCAACACCAATATCTAATATAAGTTTTTGTTCAGCACTTGCATTTCTCAAAGTCGCTTCTGGTATAACACCTATGTTAACAAGAAACTGAGAACCTTCTAAGTAACCCTCTTCAAAAGGACCTGGTCTATTTCCTTTAAAGGCTTCCCAAGCAGTTGCAACACTTTGGTCAGACAAACCTTCTTTAATAGCACGAACGGGTCTATCGATAAGGTCAAACGCATCCATCCACCACACTTGTCCTGCAGGAAGGTTAACCATTTTTTCAAACCAATTTCTGCCGTCACCTTTTTCACCTTCTGATTCTGTTAACCTTTTTGTTAAATTATCTACTTGTTTTTGTAAAGCAGCTATTCTTGCTTCTGTTTCTGTTGGAGCTGCTTGAGGTTGTATAGGTCTTCCAAATAAATCTCTCTTTTGTTCCGTAGGTAAAGAAGGTTGTGTCGATTGTCGAAACAACCCTCCTGTTAATGTAGATGTAAAGCGAGGAGTGTAGGTGCTTTGTTTTGTGTTAAACTCTGGCAGTTTGAACTTAGGTTCATTTGGTTGCATAAGCTACCTCCTTTTTAAAATGTTTTATCGTAAATTTTCTTAATAGTTGAATAACGACCACCGGTTACTGAATCAAAAGCTCCACCTGGGTCTGCAGGCATATTATTAAATATTGTCTTTGCTGTGTTAAATAAAGCTTTATATTGTGTTTTACTATAACTACCTGCTTTTAAAGCAACAGCTAAAGCCATTATATCTGCGCCTTCCATACTGTATTGTGTTCCATCTACTGTAATAAGGTATTCTTGTTGAGCAGCATTTGAAGTTGCTTGTCCTGCAGGTTTTGTAATTTCAAGAGAACTAAAATCTCCGTTCCAAATTTCAGGTCCTTCATTCATCATTAAATCAGAAGCCATTAAAGAGCTAGATACTTTACTCATATCAGCTTTATTAACATCTTGTTCAAAAGCAGCATATAAACCAGCAATACCGCCTATAATCCATCCTGGGCCTGGAAAGATAGAACCAGCAGCAACACCTGCCATAACTGTTCCAACTTTTTCTCCCCAATCAGAATCTGGTATATTGTTTAAAACAGCCATCATACGATTTTCTAATTGTGTTGCTTCATTACTCATTTGCCAGTTTTCGTATGTTTTCTGTTCATCTAAAAAGCTAGTATCTAAACCTAATCGCTCTAGTTCTGCTATCGCTCCAGCTTTATCCATTGTTCCCGCTGCTATTTGGGCTTCTATTGCAGTTTGGAATACAGATTGCACATCTTGTAATCCATATTCTTGTGCTAGGCCATTTGCTTCTGCTAGACTCATCGAACCATCTAAAACTCTTTGACTTAATTGTTGACTAAACGCTAATCTTGCTTCAGATGTTGCGCTTTCTAACTGTAAACTTTGTATGTAATTTGTTTTTGCTATGTCAGGTATATTACCTCTTTCTAATTCAATTGCTTGTAATGCTTGGTCTCTTTCTCTCATTAGTGCGTCCAAAGCTACCATTTCTTGTGTAGATAGGTAGTCTTGAATTTGTTGACCAATACCGCCTGTAAATCCTTGTTGTTCTAAATTACCTCTTACAGCACCTCTGTTAATAGCAAGTTGCATAAACTGATTGTATCTTTGATTATAGTTTTGAAGAACCGCTTCTACTTCTGCATCTAGTTGTTCATTTAATCTTGTTTCTTCGTCTCTAATTCCTGCATCATAACTTGCTGAAGCACCACTTAAAGTAATTTGATTTCCGTCATTATCTGTTTGACCGTCTCCTTCAACAGGTTCTGGTGTAGTGTCGCCGCCTTCTGTTCTTAGTCTGTCTCTTTCTTCTTCTTCAGCTATCACTTGTTTTTCTTCTTCACGAGCTCGTTGCAGTGCATCTGGCTGTAGACCTGCGCCTGTGTAATCTGGTTGTAGACCTGCGCCTGTGTAATCTACTTCACCAGGTGTAGGAGCCGTATAAGCGTCGCCTGTCATTTGTTCTAAACTAGGTAGTGTGTTTCCTGGTAAAATCATTTCTCCTTGTGCCGCTCTCGCTTCTGCTGCTTTTCTTCTTGCTTCTGCTGCTCTTCTTTCTGCTATGATAGCATCTTCTTCTGCATTTGTCGCTTTTTCAATACTAGGCATTGTGTTGCCTGCTAAATAATCTCCTTGTTCTGCTCTTGCTTGTGCCGCTCTTTGTCTTGGAACAGGGTCAGCTTGAGTGTAACCAGATTGGGTAGGACTAATAGCACCTGTATAAGTACCGGCTAAAGAACCTAACCTTTCGTCGACACCAAACCTACCAGGACCTCTTTGAACAGGGTTTGTAAAAGCTTCTCTTCTTTGTACATCAAATTGAGAACTTTCTAGAGTAGGCATACCTCCTAGACCTATACCATCTCCTTGTTCTGCTCGTGCCATAGCACCTGCTCTTCTATCCATAGCCATTTGTGCAGTGTCAACAGGACTATATCCTGCTCTTTGTGTTGCGCTTACACCTCTACGAAGTTCGTCTTCTCTTCGTTCTTTTGCTATCAATGCGTCTTGCTCTATAATTGCGCGTTGCATACCAGTTGCTTGAGCTTGACCACCTGCACCAGAAAGACCTGGTACAACAGGAGGCATAGCCGTATTTGCTGCCAATCTTTCTTGACCCATATTTCTTTGGATACCACTGCTTAATTGTCTAGTAAAAGCAGCCTGTCCTAATGCAGCAGGGTCATTATTTCTGACAAAATTTTCTTGATAAATATCTGCGTAATCTCTTTCTTCTCTCTTAACTCTTTTCGGTGTTGCCATTTCTTACCTCCTTGACCTTATCACTAAGGTAGTCTCTAATTATATTAAATCTTGTTTGTAAATCTACAAGCAAAACTTTCTTCATATAATCTTCTGCATAGCTTCTACCCATAATAAACATATAAAGTAAGATAACTAAACTGAAGAACACTTGAAACCAAAATGCAACATCACCAACATTTGCTGTATAGATAAATGAGTTAATAAATAAAACAAACCCAAATCCTAGTAAAAATCTTGGCGTACTGTCCTTGATAATTCTACCAGGTCCAGCAAGTTTTTGATTTTGCTTCTTCGTTTCTTTTGCTTCTCCACTTTCAATAAACGAACGGTTAATTTCGTCATAGTCGACTTTCATCGAAATTATAAATCTTTCTAATCTCTTTTCATCAATTAGTTTTAATAACTTGTTTCTTCTTTTGCAATATTTGTTTTTCTTTTTCTCTGCAGGTGTGCCATTATACCACGCATTCAAATCTGCAGGTTTTGCTTTTATTTCTTCTTTGGCGATTATACCTTTTATTTGTTCTGTGTATGCTCTCTTTTTTTCTATTTTATTTTTACCAAACACCCACTGACCAAAATCAGATTGGATGTCTTGGCGAACCGCTTTGGTTACTGTAGCATCTAAATCTAAGTAAGCTTTGTTCTCTTCCATATTTCTGTTATTAAATAAACTAATGGTCGTTGAGAACACAATTAAGTTCGCCAAATTTTGTGATATTGTTTTGTTCCAAAACTCGGAACTTGTTATGATGTCTGCTCTAAACTCTGCAGATACAAAGTTAAATAAACCTACGACTGCAAATGAGAACAGATACAGTAACACATATGGTGCTACTCTCCCTATTTTTCTCCACATTATTCATTCACCCACTCTTTAAACTTTTCTACTTTATGCTTATGTATCAATGTATGGAAGATTCCGCCTATCATATAAGACACAACCCACCAACCGACTACAAATGTAAACTCTGCTGTGTAACCTGCAGTTATTTTAAGTAACATAAATGCAAGTATAAACGGTATGACATATACGAGCCACATTGTAATACCTCTTAATAAATCGACACGGTTAAATGTTTTTGCATATTCAACAATGCGATTTCGAAAGAAGAAGAATATCATTGCAAACACAATGATTAAACCAATACTCATCTTATACCAAGTTGACTTGCCCTCAAATAAATCTGTAAATGGAAACTTAATGTTGACAATAAATATAGGCACAAGCAAAGAAAAGGTTATGTAGCCTAGCCATAATAGTATTCTTCTTTTCATTTTGCTCCTCCTTTATTTAAGTTGGCTTCTTAGTTTAGATATAGCGTCTTCTCCAACTTTTTCTAACTCTTGTACTAATGCTTTGACTGGTGCAGGTTTTTCTTCCTCACCCTCTAACTTCGGTAATAACTCTTCATATGCTTTCTTCACCTCTTCAAAAACTTCTAATGCTTGCTCTTTTGCTTCTGGTGATAAGTTTGAGTTAATGACTGCATTTTTATATAACAATGTTGATTGAAATGTTATTGTTGCAATCGCACGAAGTTGAACAGCTAAGTTCGCGTGTTTTTCAAGTGCTGCTCTGTCTTCAGCCAATGCGCCGACGCCTTTAATTATTGAGCGTACGAGGACACCTGCTAAACCTAAAACAACAAATGAAATAATATTTGCGACTAATGTGCTATTCTCTAAATAATTTAATAACTCTTGCATTATTTCATACCTCTCATTTTCTTCATCTTGCTGAAGTAATCTGGTCCACCCGCTGCAGGGTTTTTACCCTTCATCATAGGTTTCTTCATTCCACCCTTTGGTTTTGTAATCTTTTTCTTTGGTCTCCCTACTTGGCTACCGTATGTTCCTTTTCCTTGTGGCATTATAACAACCGTCCTTTCTTCTCGATTTCTTCGACATAATCTAACACTTTGCCGATAAGTGTTCTTGTTTCATCAATTTTTGCTTCTAATTGATGTATTTTTTCTGGGTAAGCTTCGTCAATGCTTTTCCCAAATACAACTGCGTATGTTAGTGGTAAACGGTCTACTGTAAATCGTTCAACACCTTCACTTCCTGTTGCTGTGATAACGAGGTCAATATGTGCTTTTTTTAACTCATTTACACCTATAACAATGTTGTCTTCAAAGCTTTTAAACTTAGACCCGTTAACAGAATATTCAAATTTTTTATTCTCAAAGTCCTCAATATGCTCTTTGATTACAGAGGCCTCTATACTATTGTTAGCAAGACCGCTGTTATTTACTATATGTATGTGACCTTCTTTTAGTATAAACTTCATTTTATACCTCCTATACTTCTGTTGTGGTTATAACATAATAACCCATTGCCTTTATTGTTGTCCACACTTCGTCTCCAAAGTGTCCGTGTAAATCCTCGTCAAAGTTGTCTTCTAATATTTTAACAAGATTTTCTTTACTACCTTGTATCGTTCTTTCGTTCTTTCTACCATCGTCAAGCAATTCAGTAAAAATAATACCTCTATCAGAACCTAACTCTTTTATTTGATTGATAACATCTAATTTTTTCATACTTTCCTCCTATGTTATTGTCCTTGATACAACATTTGATATAGTCTCACCACTTGCTTGTGCGGTTGCATACATTGTAAATGTTGCGAATGATGGTTGTGAACTTGTTACTGTAACACTTGAACCACTTGCTATCGTACCTCTATTTACATCTGGTGTAGAGTCACTTTCTTCTGCCATAATTACCGCTGAGTTGTTATCATTGTTTGTAACTTGTATTTGCCACTGGTTAACCATATAAATACCTGCGGATATACTTGGGTCTGCTGTTTGTGCTTGCCCTGCTGCGTAAACAACTGTTGAAGCCCAATATACTTTATCTACTTCTGTGCTACCAAAATATACTTTACTTGGCTGTGCTGTTCCCCAATATAAATTGTTTGTTCCAGTTGCTGGAGCTGAAGAACTTACTTCAATATAGTCTAATGCGACATCTCCTCGGTATCCTCCGGCTGCTACATTTCTAAACCGCAAAGCTGTGGCTCCTGTAAAAGTCGCAGTTTCAGTATTCCATTGATTACCTTGGTTACCTGTGCTACTCCAAATACTTGTCCACGAACTACCTGTGTATGCTTCTAAATACAGCGTTCCTTGCTCGATTCCGTATTGATGTGTGTAAAAATCAACAGTTCCTTCTGTTTCACCACTGGGTAAGTTATATTGTATAATATCTGTGTTACCAGAACTATACGAACTACCACTTGATGTTTCTACATAAATGTAATGAGAACCACTATATGCTGAACTTGGCCCTGTACTACCTGATGGAGTGCCTCCACTTCGCCTTGCCCAGCCTGTTGTACTAAATTGAGTAATATTGGTCCAAGAGCCAAAACTTGATTCAAAACTTTCTAAATATGTTGACATAATAGACCTCCCTTTATGTGACTATATATAGCCAACCACTGTATTTTGATGAACAGTCTGTCGAGCCTATATAGACTTTTAGACCTGTTGAGTTTGCGGATGTTGGGCAAGATGTGACATATGTCAAAGCTGCCGCTGCCGCTGTTGAACCTAATTTACCATCCAAACTAGATTGTAAGTTATCTACATTTGCAATGGTATGATTGTGTGAATCATCTGCTACTGTTACTGACAATGTTGCATTACCTAAGTTTGTAAAGGTTGCCGAACCTGAAGCATCGCCCGATAGCGTTAGCGTTGGGTCTGATGTTGCTGTTGTTGTTATAGACACATTACCTAAGTTTGTCATTGTAGCTGACCCTGTGACTGCACCTGTTAAAGTAATTGTTGGGTCACTAACATTAAAATCTAAAGTACCATCACCATCTTGATAAGTAACTGAAATACCTGATTCACTGTTACTGCTAACCATTGCTCCTACAATGTCTTGTACCTGCTCAGTAGTTAACTGCGTGTTGTCATCAGCAGGAGTAGCCCAAGCTCCATCGCCTCGTAAAAAGGTTGAGGAACTCGGTGTACCTGTTGCTACGATAGCACTTACATCTACTTCGGGGTACTCTTGAACCCAAGCAGACCCCGACCATTTTTTAACTTTCATATTGCTAGCCTCCTTTTAGCTGAGGTCAAACCATAACGCTCCGTCTGTTACTCTATAATCATTTCCACCTGTTGGATTACTTCCTCCATCTGCATCAATTGCAATTGGATAAGTCATTTTAACATAGGTTGCATCTGTACTAATACCTACGCCTGCTCCTGCGTGAACTGTAGAACCTGATAGATAAAGACCATTGCCATAACTTCTTGAACCTTCTTTGCCATCTAATTGTGTTTGTATTGCTGAGGTCACACCATTTAAGTAACCTAACTCAGTTGTACTAACTGTAGATAGTACCGCAACTTTACCTGAGCTGTTTGATACTAATGCTTTTGATGCTGTTAAGTTTTCAGTGTCAATAGTTGTTGCCGCACCTGTAATAGTTGCTTGTTTTCCATCTAACTGTGTTTGTACATTACTTGTTAATCCATCGAGTAAATCAAGTTCTGCACTAGTTATATTACTTACAGCTATCTTACCTGAACTGTTTGATACTAACGCACGAGATGCTGTTAAGTTAGAACCAGTAACTGTAGTTGCTGCACCTGTGATTGTTCCTTGTTTTGTTCCTAATTGTGTTTGAATATTACTTGTTACACCATCTAAGTAATCAAACTCTGTAGCTGTAACACCTGTTGCGTGTAGTGAGTCAAGATAGTTAAGTTCTGTAACACCACCTAAATAACCATCTAATTTGTTAAGTTCTGTAGTGTTTGCTGTAATACCATCTAACACATTAAGTTCTGCAGCTGACGCTGTAACATCTGTTGCACCATTTGCTAAAGTATGTGTATGTGATGTTGTTGAATATCCACTAAGAACACTTGATAAACCTGCAGGAGTGACTGCAAGTGAAGTACTTGAACCTGCTGCTTCTGAGTTTGTTGCAAGCTCTACGATACCTGCGGAACCTGTTGAAGCACTTCTATATGTGTTGTTTATTATTGCTACTTTATATGTATCTGGGTCTGTGGATGTATCAATTTCAGTTAATACCATCCAGTCTCCAGCTTCTAGTGTTACTGGGAGTGAACTATCGCCTTCATCTCCTGGTGCTTGTACTGCTAAAGTAAATGTGCTAGCGCCACTTGTAATGTTACCACCTGCGGTTACAATTAAGTAGTCACCTGATTGAACCATTTTACCTGAAGCAGCAGATAACGCAAATAAATCATCTCCGTCTTTAGCTGTCGATAAATCTACTGTACCGGCAAAGTTCATACCACCTATAACGGAATCTGGTAAATAACTAGCAATCAATTTATTGTTGCTGTCAAATAACGCTGTTGAACCGTTAGATGTAAAAACTTGTTGACCGGTTGTTTTTGGATACTGAGCGACCCAAGCCGAGCCCGACCATTTTTTAATAATCATTATTTTTCTCCTTCTCCACCATTAAAGGTAGTTATTTTTATATTTAGTAGTTCTTGAGTACGAAGTGCATTTCTTAAAAATAATTTATTTGTTTCTAAAATATCACTGTTTGCTGACAATACTTGGTCAAACAAAGCTGCTAATTCATTATATTTAGAAGATAGCCTTTCGTATTCTTTTCTACCTGAATCAATTGTTTTTTGCGCAGTTTCAAATTTTCTTCTGTGGTCAAAGTTTTCTTGTATCATTTGTTTTTCTCTTGCTGCGTAATTATTTATTCTATCCTTTAACTCGTTAGTACTTGGAACCTTGCTTAATTTTTCTTCGAGTTCTGCAACTCTTTTTTCTAATTCTAATTTTGTCATTTTATTTCTCCTTTAATTTCCGTCAAACCATATATCTCCGGTAACACCTGTTGGTGTATCTGTACCGGTAAATAATGCTTGACCTTGTACTATATTTCCAATTCTTTCTAATTCGTCTAATATTAGACCTCTTTCATATACATAGGCTCGAGCAGTAAATGTTTGCCCGCTTACCCAGCTTTTAAATGATGCTCTGTTTATTGCCATTAGCTGCTCCTCGCTCTCTTAAATTTAAATGTAATACCAATATTTTCTATTGTCCACTTAGCTCTACTTCTATCTGTTATAAATAATTTATAATTATAACCTCGTCCTGATAACTTAACTGTTTCAACTGCAGTAATCCTATTATCAAACTCTGACGCATCAAACTTCCAAGTTTCGTTAGGTCCAAAAACTGTACCTAGGTTAATTTTTACAATAGCTTCGCTTGCATCATAACCAACATTATCTAAGTTCAATGTGCCTTCTTCTGACAATGAAAATGTGTTAAAATTTAAAGTGTGGTCAAAAGTATTATCTGTCAACGCTGCTGCATCAAAGTCAATAGTACTTGAATGTGTAATTAAAATGTTAATAGTATCAAAATCTTTATAAGGAACATCAAAGTATAATGCGTTTACAATTTGTTCATCGTCTGTTCCTGCGTTTAGTGTGCCAATATAACTAAAAGTTGTATTTGTTGCACTACCGCCATCTAGTTGATATTGTACATTTGTTATTGTTGCATTTTCTTCAAAACCAAGCTGATAACTATGTCCTTTTAATAATTTGTTTGTAAAACTTAATGTTGACACACCGTTAGATGGTCCAGGTGTTGTAAATGCAATTTCATCTTTTGAAGTGTTATATTCGTTTTGTAAAGTAAAATCTAATCTGTTTTCCATATACTTTTTCTGATGAAACGGATACCCTTGATTTAGATTTGCTGTTTCAAATGATGATTTAATAGCTTTTGTAAAGTCACTTGGTAAAGTTTTATCAATAACTATTTCATAAACTGACTTAACAGGTGAGTCGCCTGTATCTAACTCGGTCACATTACTTATAAACGATAATACGCCGTCCTCTGAATAGTATTTAAACACACCGTCAAAGTCAAATGTATTAGCTGCATAACTTGAGTTTTCATCTTTACCGTAAGTATCTTTTACCCACGCTTTTTTATCTACATAATATCTTAATGTTTCGCCTGTCGAAGGAAAGTTAATCCAGTATTGGTAATCGTGTTGTATAGCGACTGCTTCTACATCACGGGGTACAATGTTCTTAATGTTTCTATCTAACTCATTTACATTGTACTTCTCGTCAAATGCAAACGCTAAATTTGTCAATTCTACAATACCCTCTCGAGATAGGAAATACAATCTATTTCGTACAGGTCGTACACTTTTAGGTGCAATCGTTCCATATATCGGACTAATATCAAATTTTTGATATAATGTTGTTCCAATATTAGGATTTTCTAAATCTAATTGCGGTGTATCACCTTTAATTCCAAATGTTTTTGTTTCGGTTTGTACAATAAGTACATTCATAAACGGAACAACAGACTTAATTGGTTCGTCTTCGTTTGTGTCAAATTTTAAACTATAGCCACCTGGAAACCAGTTATAGTATTCGTTGTGTCCAAAGAAAACATATTCTGGCATTGAGGTTGAACCCCAAGCACACAAGCGACCGTCTCGTTCTCTTACCTGATTGCAAGTAATTAAACCGTCTTCTTTGAAACCTAAATCAGTTATACTTAGTTTTGCTGGTGTTATTTGTATGTTAGTATATTCTGTAGTAAATGTCTTTAAAATATCAACTTTACCAGTATTGCTAGTATCCATATATTGTCTTTCATAAGTCCAAACTACTTTAAAATCGTAATTACCGACAGAAAGTCCGTCAAGAACAATATGTAATGGATTTAATGTTTGTTCTGTTGTTGGTGCTGTGTTAAAAGTTTCAAATGAAAATCCAACAGTTGTAATATCAGGGTTATCTGCAATTTGACTTGGTTTATTACTAAAATCAGAAGTATTATCTGCATTAGAGTAAATTCTTTTGTCTACTATATTGCCTTCAGGAATATCTTCCCAAGCATCATCATTTTGTCCTGATGTACGGTATTGAATAGTTGTAGGAATAATCTGGTAATTTTGATTTGTCGTACTTGTGTTTGTATCAACATTTGCATCTACAGAGCAAACATAATACTCAAGGATTGGATTGTTATTTGAGTCAGTATTTCCAGTATCCCAAAACACTCTAGAACCAACACCTGCAGATGTACAATCTACACCGTCTGGGTCAGAGTTTGACTCTATATAAAACTTTGTAACATCAAAATCTTCTTCTTGATAAGTAAGATAACCTGCTTGATGTGAAAACGAACTAAATTTTTTATAATAATCTGAGTGTGCTACAAGGTTAATTGATGCTTCTAATTTAAGTTGTGCAGGAACACCTTCAAATGTTGTTGTATGATTAGCACTTGGTATTAACGGTGCGTGTCTAGTTTGTATTGTGTTGAGTCGTGGTTGAAACAAAATTTTATTAAGTGTATTATTTGAGATATAAGTTGTATCTGATTCAAGAAGTTCTAAATCATCATAACCATATACTTCATCGTAATCTTCACCTAAAAGTAAGTTAACACCGTTATTAAGACCTGCTATTTCGTTCCAAGATGGAATAAAGTAAGGCATTGCGTAAACAGTTCCGTTACTTAATGCTGCTCCTGTTGATATATTGTGTCTTGAATATATCAGTGGGTAAGTTCCTGTAAAGATATAAAGATTATTTTTTATTCTTGCCATACCAACATCGCGTGTTGCTTGAAACTCAGCATTGGCACGAGATTGTTCAATAGTTGTGTCTGTAGGATAACTTAATCCTGTAATTTTCTCAAAACCTGTTTGATTCGGACCGGCAAATACTGTAAAACTAGTTTGCCCGTGTTCTTTTATATATATTTTACCACCAACAGCAAGTATTTCATCTGTAGAGGTGCCATATTTAAACTTGTAATGACCTTGAACACGAGCGTTTGAGTTTCCTGCAGTAAGGTCAATACTACCACCGTGACTTATTAACTTTTCTTTTTCTGCTAAACCGTATCTTTTTTCTAAAAAACCAAACTCAGATATGGATACATTTTCTGCTTGTCTTAAATAAAAATCTTTTAACGCATCATCTGTATCTACAGTTTTCAAACCACCGTTAAACTGTTTATGAGTATCGATAAGTTTAGTTGCTGTGTTAACATTAAAATACTGTCTAGCCATAATAGAACACCTTGTTCTCTGTAATAATGGTGGTTAGTGGAACAGATGTTGTTTTACTAGCGTCTGTATAAATTGTGCCTGTAATACCGCCTTCTGTTGTAAATGATGATAAGAATACACCAACTGGTTTTCTAACAGTTACTTTACCTTCTAAGTTTGCATTTTGGTAAAAAGTAACATCAACAGCTGTTGCAACTTCTGCATAGACAGTTTGTTTTTGCCATATACCAGCAACAGGTGAGCGTGTCATATCAGACAAATACACATTTTCTCCGAGTTGAAAAATACCAATATCACTGTTTTGTTGATTTAATAATTCTGCGTGTGGAACATTTGTACTTGCTTTCCACATTCTAGCATTTTGTAAAAATTCTTGTAATGCTACTTGTCGTTCTTGTATAGAGGATTCTTGTAGTTTAACACCTGATACAAGATATGGCAACATTACACCTAACATAAAACTATCAGAAAAACTATAATAGTCATCATTTAAGAAATAGTCAGTTTCTGCATCACCCTCGATTCTATTTCTAGAATTTACTGATTTGTATGTAGTTAGCGGAGGTATTAGGTTATATTGCGCAATACCTCTATTGAACCAAAGTACAATTTGTTCAGCAGTAAAAGTGTCATCAACATCTTGGTTTACATATGTAGTTAGTGTTGCTATGTCCATAGGTTTTACCTCCTGTTCGTAAAAATAGGGGAACCCCGATTAACAGGATTCCCCGTTACCCATCTAATCGTTAAAGATTTCTTCGGGTGTGAGTCTTTTTTGTGCTTTACTAAGTACAGCACCTTTCATCAAGCGTTGTGCGTGTAATGCGTGTGCTTCGGGGACTTGCATTTTTTTGCCAATTGGTATTGCCACTGGAATACCGTTGACTGAAAATTTCAAAGGGTCTCCAAATGCAGCACGGTAAGCTTCTGGTACAAGTACTTCTACCATCTTGCTACCTTTCATTTTCGCATTTGCTTCTTGTAAGTCTTTTTGTAACTCAGACTCTTTTTTTGTTGACTGCTTTAGGGTAGCAGTCGTATTTATGTTCTTTTTCGCCATAAATGACCTCCTTTATTAGTTTAATTTAATTATACAACTTTGATGTAGATAGTATCGTCAGCACTTAATGCAGATGCTTTATTTACTGCACTTGTTCCGTCTGCTGCTAACCAGTACTGAATTGTTCCTGGAGCTGCAACGCCTGCTAATGCAATCGCGTCACCATAAGTGTATCCTTCGCCAACAGCTAATTTAACTTCGCTTCTACCAAGTTGGAACTCTCCTGGAGCTGATGAAACTGGTGCGAAAGTTATAGTGTATTCACGAGGTGAATCTGCAAAGTCAGAAACTGAAGTTTCGAACTGAGGAGCTGAGAAGTAGTTTACAATTGCTTCTGGGTTAATAACCTTAGCACCGAAACCAGTGATTTTCCAACCAATTGATTGTCTTTGGTCTAGTGGGTCTTCAACACCAGCAGAACCTAATCCTTTAGAGATAACTCTTAAGCCAGCGCCTTCTAATTTAGTAATTGCATATGCTTCTTCACCAATAATTGTTGAGATGTGTACACTTGAAGTGTGTGTTACACCACCGTCAACTGTTGAGTGTGAGAATATTGGAGCGTTTAATACTTCTTCAAAACGGATTCCAAATAAGTCTACTATCATACCATCAGTAAACATTGCATTTGTTCTACCAAAGTTCATAAAGTTTTGAACTTTAGTGTCTTCAAATAATTGAGCCATAACATCTGGTGATACTAATGCTACATATTTTCCACCAGCTTTTCTGTTTCCACCAATGAAAGCTTTTTTCATTGCTAATACGATTTTACGGAAATCGTCAATTGCAGGGTTTTCGTTAGCTGCACTTAATTGAACAAGTGCGTCTAAGCTAGCAGCTCCACCTGCAAAGTATGCTGAACCTTCAGCAATCAATACATCACGAACGATTTCATCTAATGATTCTTTCGCTTGGAAACCTAATTCCACTGTGTATTCTTGCTTAATTTTGTCTAATTGTTGTAATTCTACAATGTCAGTGAAGTACATTACATTACCGTATTGTGCAATAACTGCTGTAATGCTTTCTCCTGATACTGTTTGTCCTGAAGGAGTTTCTCCTTCTACTAGAGCTCTCTTAGTAACATCTAGTTTGTTGAATCTTCTCCAGTTAATTGTGTCACCAAAGTTCTTTGGTAACGATTTTTCGATTGCGTATTTTGAGTAATGGAACTCTAATTGACGCAACATTTTGAGCAACAGTCTGTCGTAATATGCGTCTGGTTTAATTACATAAGAACCAGATTGGTTTGCACCACCATATTGTACAGCTGAAGCTGGGCTTCCACCTAATACTGCCATTTTATATTCTCCTTATAGTTTTTTATTTTATAAGGCGTTGCTCTCTAAGTATGTTTTCAATTTCATTATCCCAGTTGTCAGACTCTTCTGTGGGTCTACCACGAGTGCCTGTTCTACCGGCTGCTGTTTTTGAACGCTTCTTAGATGTTTTAAGCTGTTGTTGTCTGCCTCGCTCAAGGGCACTATCGTAATTTGTCGCCTTATACACAAATTCTAATAGGTCTGGGTTTTCGGTTATATCGATACCCATTTCGTTAGCTTGTGCAAACATATCATCTACATCATCTTCGGAAAGTTCGTATTTATCAACAAGTGCTTGAGTTCTTACATTAAATATCTCTTTACGATTTTGTAATTCTAACTCTTGAACTTTTTGTTCAAGCTCTTGCTGTCTGGCAAACTGTGCAGGGGTAATACCCTGAGATTTTGCGCGCTTTCTTGCCGCTTCGTTTCTCCAATTGTTGATGAGCTGTTCTTTGCTCAAACCATATTCAGCTGCAATCTCCTCTAAAAATTTATCGGTTTCTGCATACTGGTCGCGCTCTTCGCGTAATCGCTTAAACGCTTCATTTCTGCGGTGAAGTTCTTCGTCTACTTCTTCATCTTCTTCCGCTTCTTCCTCGACTTCTTCGTCCTCTTCTTCTTCCTCGTCATCAAGCTCTTCGTCTATTTCTTGCTCGGCCTCTTCTTCCACCGGCTCTTCTTCGACCTGTTCTACAGGACTGTCTTCTGACTCTGCTTCAGAAGCAAACTCTTTGTCGAGTTCATCGACTATACTATCGATGTTAAAACCTTGTTTTTCTTGCATTTTCTCTCTCCTCCGTCTTGAGATTCTTTTGGGCGACGATGCCAAAAGGTTGAAAAGGCGCTATACACTAACATTATCCAGCTTGGACGCTGAACCCTCTCATACTTTTTATTACAAGTTCTGCCCTTTTTTACAACTAACTACTGTGGTGTTCCTTCTTGTCGTCTCTGAACATTGCCTAATCCGTCTTCTTGACCTTCAGCTTGTTCAGGATTCATAGTCTGGAAAACCATCTCCGCAATCATTTGAGGGTCATACCCCGCCTGCATTGCTTGCATTACCTGTTGTGTAATCTGTGATGCTTTTTCAATAGATTTATCTTGTCTATCTTTTTCGATACGAGCAAGAATGACATCTCTATTATCTGGGTTAAACGCTTTGACAATATCTTCTGGTCGAACTAACTCAATACCAGGTGCGTATTGTAGTTGCCACTCAGACAACATACGCATTGTTTCGCGTTTTGTTTCTTCGTTGTTTTGCATTTTAGCTTGTATATCTATGTTGAAGTCCCACGCGAGGTCAACGAACTCCTCTGCTCTAAATGGAACATACTCATACTCAAAGTCATTGTTTGGATTTGGGTCACGCATACGCATCAATCTATCATCAGTGTAATATTGTATTGCGTTTTGTAACAACGCATAACTTACTTTTTCTATAAAGTGTTCAAACAATACCATCTCGTCTTGGAAGACAACAAGTGAACGCTGTATCATTGAGTTGACACCACCACTTGTTTGGATACTACCTGAACTCGCTCCTGTGTTAAAGTCAGTCATACCTGTAAAATCATCAATCTCTTTTTTGAGATATTCCATATAATTCATCAGTGTCATCGGTATATCAGCTACATCGACATTACGGATAACATTTGCTAGGTCTGGATACTTGGATAAGAACACAAGTCCGAACGCATTACCATACTTACTTATAATTCTTGGGTCAATACCACTACCTTCATACACAATCTTCTGTGGATTCTGGTACAATGTTGCTAATGTACCTATGATTGATTGTATTTTGTTTAACATTTTGACATTTGGTAGTATCAATTGTGCATCACTGATACCCCAGAAGTCTTGACGCTGTTCATATTGTCTTAACATAATAAATGGAAAGACATTTGGTTGTATTTCTTCGATTTCTTTAATCATTACACCATCTGCAATGTATTTTACACAAATTGTGTAACCAACGCCGTCTTCATTTGGTTTTTTCTCATAATATGTAATTAAATCTACCACATCTTCTTGATATGAGCTATAATCTCTGTTGTTATAAATTTCACCACGGTCTTCTTGTCCCATTATGGCGTTGCCTGCAAAGCTTCTTCGTTCTTCAAACTCCTTTTTCTTTTCTTTGTCGATTGAAGGGTCCATCATTATGTGTTCTTTAGTCGTACGGACAAAAGTTCCGCAGTATAAAGCTTCTTCGAGTGTAAATGCCTTCGGGTCAACAAAGAATGTAGAGGGTTCGATTTCTTGAACTAATATTTCACCTTGGTATAGGTGCCCTCTTGTACCGCCAATGTAGTTTTCATCCCATCCGACATACAAAATGCCAGTCCCTAACAATCTGGAAGTACGAATAACCTTTGCAATGTGCTTTTTCATATTAAGTTTATCAAATAACTGTTCATAAAAGCGTTGCAACATCCATATTTGTGGTTCATTCTCTGGTGCTAACGGTATCAACTCGCCGAGATAGTCGTCGAGCATCAAGTTACCTGTCTTAAACTTCTTAACTTTGTTTACATAGTTACTTTGTGGTTTTGGTATCCAGCTTGGCATACCGCCTTTGATGGTCCACTCTTCGCCACGGTCAAATGAGTCAAGTTCTTTCCATAAGTTGTCTTTCTTATTGCGTCTATATTGTATTGCCTCACTAGCTCTCTGCCATATGTCATTTATATTATCTTTGTATGCCATCAATATCACCTCCGCGCGTGCTTTCTGGTTCTTTCATTGCTTCGCGCTGTCCACCAAGAGCTGTAATATATTTATATATTTTACTTTGCTTCAAAACTTCAGGTTTATTGTTTATAATTGCGTCTGCAACCAACTGAACCTCTTTCATTATCTCTGCTCCTTTACCTTCGTTCTCAGGCAAGTCATAATAACCCATTTTTTGCAGAGATGCTTGAATTTTTGCAACTATTGCGCCTTCTTTTATCTTACCTTGTTGTTCTGGTCCTGTTGCTTTTGACAAATCTAGCCCTGAACCTCTGTTCATTGTGTCTTGTTGTGGCATAGGACCAGGCATTGGACCAGGCATAGGCCCTGGCATCGGTCCTTGTGTTGGTTGTGGTGCTGATTTACCCTTCATTCCTTGCATTTTGCTAAAATAATCTTGCATTTTGTAGCCTCCTACTTGCTAATCTTCCTTGGAAGTCCAAATTCAGGTGCCATTCCTGGTGGAAATAGCTCTCCTGGCTTGTAATTTGCCGGTTCTTCCATTGGTTTGTTCATTGTTTCTATCATTTCTTCCAATTGTTTTATTTTTGCTTCGTAATCTTCTCTTTTAGAAACTTTAAGATAGATTTTAAAACGAGCAGCAACGAGCCCGCCAAGAAGAAAACCGAATAAAAATATAAAACAAAAAGAAAGCCAATAAAAAAGTTGTTCATACATATTATGCCTCCTCTAAAATGCTATAGATTTCATCCATAACATCCATATCATTTGTTATCACATCGATATTATCTATATCTACCAGTGACATTACCCCTAGTATCGACTTTGCGTCGACTTGTATAAAGCCTCGTTTGAGGTATACCGCTTGTTTCGTCTTCTGTGCAGCTAATAAAATACTAACTGCTAGGTCTCCATTCATTGTTTTCATACTTTCCCCTTATTTTTTGTACGCAGTTTTTGCTGATTCGTAGAAATCTTTTTTAGTTGGTGCGCCTTTGCTTCCTACTTTTCTAGGTTTCTCGCCTCTTTTTTTCTTTTGGTTTATATTATAGTATAAACCTTTCTTAGCCATACGACCGTCTTTTGTTTTATGATAACCTTTTTTCATTACCACTTCACCTTGTCAGCCCAGTATGCTGCTGACATTTTTCCTTTCGCAATATTTTTACCGTGTCTTGCCTTGAAAGACTTTCTTCTTGCTTTGGACTTCTTGTCCATCTTTTTACCTGCGGTGCTTACACCTTGTTGTCCAAACCTGATGGTTTTGACTTGTTCTCCACTTTTAGCCACAACAATATGTGACTTCTTTGGGTGGCCAGGTGTACGCTTTGGTTTATTATAACCGGATACGCCTGCCGCTTTTAATCTACTGTCCGCCATTATTGACCTCCTTCGTCCATTGGTCGTCTATCATTTGTAGTCTCTCTTTTCTTAACTTGGCTCTAAACTTCTTACGCTTCACTTCACTCTCTGCTTCTACCTTCTTCGCCATCTCGAGTATCATATCAATCTCTTCTGATGTCAAGTATACAGATAGTTGGTTTTGTAGTTGTAGTTTTCTAAATGCTTCTTTGACATCTAGGTATGCTTGTTTGAACCAACCGCGTAACCATCTAATAAATAAAGCTAATAAGATTGTTACTAACCATCCTGGTGTGAGAGCGCCTAGTCCCCACCAAAATGCTGTCCATCCTAGTGCAAAGGATTGGAACGCTGGGTCATCGATAAATGCAACGGCATACATTGGGAAGTTAAATATCAGTAATGCAAGTAGTGCATCGATACCATACTTCTTAAGAAAATCTATTGCCCATTTAAACCCAGTCCATTTCGCGAGCATCGCGAAAAATTTTTTCATCTTCTCTTTCATTAAAAATCTGTGTACCACCCATCTGGTACTTCCTCCGTTTCATCTTGTAGTGCCTTTGGCCATTGGAATCCACGCTTGCTATTCCAATTCGCGTTGCTGTTCCCTTCATACACCGCAGCTACCATATTGTCTGGGTCATCTGGTAGTTCCATAATCATATATCTTAGTGCATCCATTGCGTGGTTGTTTGCATCGATTGGTTTCTCGCCACGGTTCTTTGTTTGGTCGATACTGTTCTCTCTATATTTATATGCGCGTGCTTCTTTAATTGTATTGACACAGTTCGACATTATCTTGAGCTTGTGTAAACTAAAGTAGGTATACACTTTCATAATGCCTGGCTCAAGCTGGTTGTTACCTTTCTTAAACCATAACCCATACTCGGCGTAGTGGTTAAAATAACTTCGCATTGTGGTTCCGCCACGCTTGTCACCAGCAGGGTCTGCAATGACTTGTCCGTACATCAGTCCCGGAGGGACGCGAGATAGTATGGCTTTCATTTTTGTGCTGTGGTAACTTACGGGTTTCTCTGACTCGTAGTGTTCATCGTAGATGTATAGGATGCCGTCTTCTGGGTCAATCGCGCCAGCCAACATTACCGTTGGGTCACGCAATCCAAAGTCGACTGCAAACATTCGTTTCCAATTGGCTGGTATGACAAACGGGTCGACAATGTTATCACCTATTTGTGGGTACACCATACCCTCTGAATAATCAAAGGACCCATAGATATACCTTTTAACCCACCAATCGGGTTTCCCCCTACCAATACGAATTTGGAAATCGGGGTCAAGATATTTGTTCTGGTAACTCGAGTGCAAGTGTGTGGATAGGAACGGGTTGTAGTCGTCCATCCTTGGATACTTCTGATTGCTAAATACCTTATCGGATTTTAACAACACCTCACTTCGTATCCATCCCACATCCGGGTTACTACAAACAATACCGAGTAAACGCGATTTTTTTATTTTCGGCCTGTAGACTTTTGCCTTCTCATCGTACACCGTTTCAACAGTGCCATCCGGTTTTTTGGCATAAGTAATGGCTGCCTTGTTTCTGGTTCTGGCTGTCAGTTCCAAAAACACATCGTACTTCGCGTTACTGGCTTCTTCTAAATAGAACGCTGATAAGTTTAGACTTCGTATCTTATCCGCATCGTTACTTGGTAGTAGTAAAATCTTATGCCCGTTCTTGAGCGTTATGGATTCACTACCCCTTGTTTTCGATTCCGATAAGATATGCGTATGAGGAAGAAACTTATTCAGTTCTAGGTAGGAGGTTTCCTTTAGCATTTGCATCGTTGGAGCCAGCATTGCCGATAGGCCGTTGGGAACACTGAGTGCGTGGCGTATCAACTCCAACACCGCCGTGGTCGTTTTTCCCGAACCGTATGCACCAAAAATCGCTTTGAATGTGTGTGGGTCTTGATGAAACGCTTTCTGGTGTGCTTGCGGCACATAGACAATTTCGGCAGCCATACACACATCACACACGCGGTACATTTTGCCATCGGGTTGATTCATTTTTCCGCTAGCGCAAACTTTGCATTGCATAGATGCCTCCCTGTCATTATTATTACAACTATATTGTTTTTTTACAACCGCCTGTCAGCAAAAGATTGTTATCACATACACCACACCGTAGC
>Ga0209645_1000128_pt1 | contig 38411 bp, 59 predicted proteins | sample ETNvirenome_6_30_FD_184070 | JGI IMG/M metagenome (GOLD analysis project Ga0209645, IMG submission 184070) | Marine viral communities from the Pacific Ocean - ETNP_6_30 (SPAdes) (version 2) | ecosystem: Environmental > Aquatic > Marine > Oceanic | place: Pacific Ocean | collected 2013-06-19
GCCTCCAACAAAGGATGAATTAAAAGCGTTGTTTAAAACATTAGCTGCTTTAACTTGCTTTGTAGTATTCATCGACCTTGCTAGTGCTCTTGTATATCTAGAAGAAAGAGTATCGTAAAGATTATCCTCTATCGCTTCTTCTGTCAATGCAAAAGCTAGGGCTATAGTCTCATGTGAGTATCTAGATGTAAACGATTCCTGTGCAGTATCATAAACAACAGCAGCTCCCTCACCTTTAGTCGGTGCTTCGCCAAAACCTGAAAGCATAACTTCTTCTTCAAAAGCTCTTTCTGAACTTTCTGTGTCGAAGATTTCTTCATGTTGGTTTTCATAACTGTCGTATTCTAATCCAAAGAGAGCGTGCAAGCCAGGAACTAGCTCTTTGACTAGTTGTGCTCTGTTAATTGCCATGTTATTCTCCTATATTAGACTGCAAAAGTGTTTGTTGGGAACGAGAATAGAGCTCTTGCGTTAGCACCAATCGAATTGCTTGGGTTTGACGCAAAGCCTACACATAATGCCACACCACTAGATGTAGTTGCTGTAACACCCTCTTTCGATCTACCAGTAACTGTACTACCAGCAGTTGTAGAAAGAGTGTATTTGTTGCCGATAAAACTTACAGCAGGTGTTCCTGCAGTAAATTGAGCCTCGTATACGATACCAGGATCGTTGTATACTAAAGCTTCGGCGTCAGCACTACCTTGTGTTGCGGTACTCGCTGTCCACACTTTAGAAAACGTAGGTTCACCATCAGACGCTGTGTAAAATACCCCGTAAAACACACCTACAGGTGTATCAGTCGCTCCTGCTTGTTGAACATAACCGCTTGAAAGAGTAACAACATCTCCACTAAATATGGAAGTGCCATAACCACTTGCGATTCTCATCTTTGCAGGACGAATAACACCACCATAAATATGATACGCAGGGGTAAAACCATCAGGGGCGTTTGTATTTGCCATGTTGATTTCTCCTAAGTTTTATTATAGTTAATATTAATCGTCGGAATTATCCTAACCCTTGTCAGAATTATTCCTACTACCAAATTCGACCTTAGTACTTCTTTGAATATCACTTGGTTTCAAAGGCATTCTAGGGTCACTTTCTCGCATAAGATTCTGGTCAACACCGTCGATTGCAGACTTTGCCTGCTGCGTAAAATAATCATTTCTTGATTTTGCGGTTTCTACAGGAACTTTTGCAAGTATTAGTCCTCCAACACCAATAACCCCTTTGTTTTTTCCGTGGTCAATACTAGGTGCTTCGAAATCAGGATAATCTTCTGCTCTTACGGGCTCATATCCTTCTCTAATACGTTTAGACATATTAGATTTATCATCGTTGCCTCTAGTTGATTCACGTATCCACCTGAATTGATATCCAGGAGGTGCTTCGGGTGCATCTAACATAGATGGGGGTGTCCAAGGTTTACTGCGAGTTTGAGAGTCTCGTGTCTCTGCAGACCTAGAGTTTCTGTCTGTGACGACTTCAGTTTTTATAATATCATCTGTCATTTTATACTCCTTCAATATGCTTAGCATATTCTGTTAATGGAACGCCGAGTCTTTTAGCAATAGCTACTTGACTAGGTGTCAGTTTTACTTTGCGTGCACCTTTCTTACCTGCGACTCCAGGAGTCGAGGCAGCAACTTGTTGCACGGGGGCTTGTTGCTCTTGCGAAAACTTTGTAGGGAAGTTTTGTCTCATCTGTTTATCTACTTCCTTATAATATTCATCTGAATTTGGATCATATCCTTGTTCTTCAACTAATTGTCTATGTATACCGAAAGCTGCAAAAGTCATCACAGTATCTTCACCAAACCAACTATTGTCCTTAGCCCATGCTTCTGCTTTTGGATCAGGAGCAGGTGGCGTATCCGCCTGTAGTTGCACTTGTTGTTGATGTGATTGCACAGATTGCTCTGCTTTTTTATCTCTAATCGCTTGTTGTGCTTGCAGTCTTTTTAAATTTTCTGCTTCAGCACTTGCACGAGATAATGCTTCAGTAGCGTTAGCTATGTTTTCTGCATCTCCAGCATCTTGGGCTTCTTTCAAATGAATTTTAGCCCTTTCAATATCTGATTGTACCCTACTATCGTACTCTTTGAAAAGAGAAGAGTCAGAATTTTTTAATTTTTCTTGTAATTCTGTATTAGTGTGGTTAATTGATTTTGCATAATTTAAAGCTTCATCTCTTTGACGTTCAGCTTCACGCATTTTATAAGTAAGCTTATCTATACGTTTTTTAACGTTATCACTTACTTCATCTAGTTCATCTTTTGTTTGAACTTTTTCTTCAACAACTTCTTCAACAACTTCTTCTGTTGTTTCTTGTTCTTCTTCTGGTAAAACCAGTTCTATATTTTCTGCTTCATTATTTTGCATAATTTCTCCTGTTAATTATGATACTATTGCTTCTGGATCATCAACAACAGCTAGTATTTCGTCATCGTTTAAAAGTCGCATATCGCCACCTTCTATTTGAAAACGTGCACCAGCATATCTGCCAAATATAACCCAATCACCTTTCTTACACCAAGGACCTTCTGGAAACTTAATTGTATCTCCATATGCGTCTGGACCTAATGCAACAACGTGTCCTACAACTGTTGACAACCTTTCTTTATCAATAGTTTGTCTAGCAAGTTGTATTCCACCTTTAGTTGTAGTAGGTAGTGTGAATGGTAAAATTAAGATACGATACCCCGTAGGACGTGGTAACTTATCTGCATGAGATTCGTAGTTTTCTGGCGTTATCGTGTTTTCATCAGGCTCTAACTCCTTGACTTTACCTTTACTGCCAAAATTATCTACTGTGTTTGGAATAACATTTTTGTTACTCATCTGCATCCTCCATATTAGAATGAATAGTTTGTAGTTCTGCTATTGCAAAACTCAAACCGTTTATTTCACCCACAATCCGTTGGTATTGTTCATAGTTTTCAATACCACCTGCTGCAAGCGTTTGCGTGAGAGAGTCTATTCTCGCACGATATTTTTGGAGCAAATGCTCCAATAGTCTTATATGATCCACTATTTAATATAGTTGTACCAAAGTAAGCCTTTTGTCTGTCCATAAGCAGCTTTTACTTTAGATTCCTGACCAACAACTTTGCCATCAGAATCTTTAATACATTCACCTGCTTTCACAACTTCAGACCTTGTTGTGTCCTCAACAGAAGGAACAGACATTTTTTGTTTTGCTCCTTGTGATTTAGGATTTGGATAGTCTTTATTTCTATGCATAATTATTCTCCATTTGGATTATCATTACTTTCTCGAACTGTTTTGACAAGTTCGGTAAAGTTCTTATCGGCATCAGATTGAGTCTTAGCCTCTAATTCTTGTAAGTCTACAGCAGCTTTTATTTGTGTTGCTTCTCTTTGAGCATTTATACGTTGCATATCTATTTCTTTATCACGTAAATCTTCTTGTTCTTTTTGTGCTAATTGTTCTTTTTCTAATTGTAATTGTTGTTGGAACATCTCCATTTGTGGGTTTTGTTGTGCCATAGCTTGTGCCTGTGCCATAGCTTGTGCTTGACCTGTAACTTGTTGTGTTGCTTGGGCTGCCATCATCGCTATTTGATTCATAACTTCTGGTGGCATAGGTCCGTCCATTGATGGTAACGGTTGACCCATAGCTTGTTCTATTTGTTGTTTATAAAGTATTGCTTGTCTTTCCTGTATATTAGCTCCTATGGTTTGTGTCGCTACAGGATTTTGTTGAATCATAGGGTTTTGTAAAAATGCACTATGTGCTGCAATATATGCCTCTTGATTTTGAAAATCATACGCTTTTATAGGTTCACCTTTCATCGCAGACTGTTGTTCGGATATAGGATCACGTGGCGGTATTTCCTCATCGGGTGGTAATATAGCGTCTATATCTTTAACGTTAAGTGCAATATACATTTTACGATAAGCTTCTTTTAAGTTATGTATATCAGGAGCCGCTTGTGCCATCTGTAGTTGTGTTTGTGCTAAAGTAATTCTTTGTGTCATACTAAATATGTTAGGGTCGCTAACAGGAATTACATCTACGCTATTATCAAAATCTTCTTTAAAAACGTTTTCATTATTACCTTGAACTTGGTAAGGGTACTCGGGTGGTAAAAATTCACCAAAAACTCTTTTAAGTATTTTAAATTCATTACGTTGTGCGTAATGCAGTCTTTTATGGATAGCAGACATAATTCTTTGTCCTTTTTCCATAAGAGCTACTGTTGTACCTACGGGTGCTTCACTATTACCGTCTCCTGTTGGATTTTCTACAGTAGAAGCAAACCTTTTTCCTGCATCAACTAAACCAGCTAACAAAGCGTTTAATGTTCCACTTGGTTCTTTATACGGTAAGGGTAAAAATGCATCTTGTAATCTGCCTCCAGGAGCATCCACATCTCTCCACTCTCCAGGCTGTAGAGGATCATCGTGTCTTTGTATATTTAAACCTCTTGATTTAAATCCTGCGGGTAAATTACTAAGTGTGCCTGCGTCAATAAGTTGTCTAAGTATAGCTGTTACAGATTTAGTTAAACCACCCATCATATGTATTAAACCAAAACCATAAAAACCTAATCCTGGAAGAAATTTGTAATGTGTAAAATATTCTATCTTTTTACGCATAGGATCAGTTTCACTGTAGTTTGGTCTTATAGCTAAAATTTTGCTGTTATCTTTACAAATCGTTACGATATACGGTAATGCTAGTCCTGTTTCTTCTCCAGCATCATTTACATCTTCATAACCTTCTAAATCTAAATTTACGTGCATTTCCAGTAAAGTATATTCTTCGTCGTTTGCTGTTCTAGTTATTCCTTGTAACTCATCTATTTTTGAATCAACATCAGTATTATCGTAACCACCTTCAGGGTCCATCATATCCATATCTTTATATAAACCTGATATTTGTAACTTTTTCAGGTCATTCGGCGACATATGTATTACGTGTGTAATTCTAGGGGATGTAAGAAGGTCTACAGCGTAATAAGGGACTACTAAATCTTCAGCTTTTACAAATCTTGCTACTGCACGTCCTACAGCAGGGTCGTAATAAACTTTTTTGAAAGCTGAACCTGATAGTGGAAGATAAAAAAGTAATTGATCCATCTCTGGGTCATATTCTTCCATTTTGTAAGTTATTTGATAGTTCATAAAGTTTTTAACTCTATTCGCTTTTTCTAACTTAGCATTATCTGTTACACCTAAAACTTCTGTATCGACAGGTCCGCCTGCAGGCAACATTTCTTTGTATGCTTGTGCTTGGAACTGGGTTACTGCTTCTGCAAGTATCGGATGGTGTACTCCTGATGCACCGATAAATGGTTCTGATCTATTGTCGCTGTTAATACCTAATAAATCTAAACCCTCACTATAAGTTCTAAACCAATCGTTACGAGAATCTAAATCTTCTTCATAACTTGCTATTAATTCTTGTGCTATAGTATTTAATTCGTTATCGTCTATAACTTCAGCTAAATTTTCTCCAAATTTACCAACATTTAGGTTTTCTTCGGCTGCACCAATACTAACACTACCGTCTGGGTTGATTGTAAGTTCGGTTTCTTCTAAATTTTCTTCAGGAAGTACTTCTAGTTCTAATTCTTCTTCAGGTTGAAGTGGTTGGGGTATCGCTTGTTTTTCTATAGCCATAATTTTAGCAGTATAACCTTTATTTTACTAATAATAAACCCTTTGAGGTGGATAGTAACTAGGTGTATCCCCCATATCTGTCGAAAGTTGTAAAAATCCACCCTGTCTAAAGCGTGCTAACGCTAAAGTTGTAGCATCGACAAGGTCATCGTGTTCGCCTCCAGGAAAATCGCTAACTTCTTCCATAAGTTCTTCACCAAAACGGTTATCGGGTACCCAAACACGCCCATCTTGGAAAATTGGTGATACAGAATTTAATCTTGCTATTTTATCTTGCCCTTTTCCTGGACTAAATGTGTTTACAGGTATACCAATACGTCTTAATTCTTGTATAAGTGGCAATCCTGACCCTTTTGCTTCAATAATTACGCTATCGGGGGACCAATATTCGTATAAACGTAACGCTTCTTGTTTTAATTCAGGAAAATCAAATCTTTCTTTAATACAATCTATCAAAATAAGGTGTGCTTCGTCACCATTATAGATTTCTTCCCCTATTTTACCCTCTGGATAAAAAACTCCCCACGTTGTTATAGCTGTAAAGTCAGCTCTTTCGCTTTTTAAAAACGCAGTATCGTAACTTTGTATCAAATAATCGCAAGTTGGTGGTTTTTCTTGGTCCCAAACCATAAACCAGTCTTTAGGTATGATAGAAATACCCTCACCTGTAGGTCTTTGCATGTATTGTGCCGCCCATTTTGATGGACTTACCGACGCTTTTATACTTTCTAACTCATCTTTAGACCAAAAATTAGACCAAAGTGGGTTACCGCTAGGTAAAATTGCAGGAAATTCAATAACTTCCCATTGATCTGCACCTTTTTCTTGTGCCATTTTCTTAATTAACCTACCTGTAAGGTCTTTTTTAGACCAACGGGTCATAACTATTACTATTGCACCTCCAGGCTGTAGTCTTTGTCGAGGTCCTGTCATAAACCATTCGTAAGCTTCGTCTAATGCTTTATCAGACATGGCGTCTTGTTCGGAGTGCGGGTCATCAATAATAAACAAATCAGCTCCCCTACCCGCCAAAGCACCTCCCGTACCTGCAGCGTAGTATTCCCCGCCTTTATTTGTTAACCATTTACCCGCACTCCTACTATCTGCTTTTAACTCTGTTTCTGGAAATAAAGTTTTATATTCGTCGCTATCAATTAAATCCCTTACTTTCCTACCAAAATTAACTGCAAGGTCAGCGGTGTGGGTTGCCTCGATAATTTTTAATTTTGGGTTTTTACCTAATAAGTAGGCAGGAAACAAATGTGATGCAAATTCTGATTTGGTGTGTCTAGGCGGCATATTAATTATTAAACGTTTTAATTTACCGTTAGCGATATCATCGAAAGCTTTTGCCATTTTTACATGATGGTCGCCGTTTATAAATTCTGCCCATATGCCTTTTACAAAATCCATAAAAGTACTAGTAGCTTTTATTTGATGTTCACGTTTTTCTAGTTCTTCTAGTAAAAGCGTAAACTCTTTAGCTTCTTGGGTAGTTAGATGAGATACATCTATCTTTTTTAAATCTGTTAATTTAGTCAATAGTTTGTAGTAATTCCGCTAACGTTGTTTCGTCTAAATCTTTTAATAATTCATCGTAAAGTGAAAGTATCGTGTCGCTTTCAAGTTGTTGTCCGCCTGCATTTGGTTTTCTAGTTGGAAAACGTATTGCGTCATACCCTGCTTCTCTAAATACATCACCTACAGGTTTATTAATCATTGCAGGAGCCCCTCTTTCTGGGTTTTGTAAAATCATATCTAAGGCTCCTCTAGTTCTAGTGTTTAAAGCAACATCATAGGGATTACCTCTTACAGTTACAGCTGCATCTCTAACATCAGTAAGTCGATCAATAACTTCTGGTGGTAAATCCATAGTATCTGCAATATTACTAAAGTTAGGTTTTCCTACATATATAGATTTTTGTGGTAAATCTGTTAAAAGTTTATCTACCCTTTCTTTTGGTCTAGACCTTGCTAATCTTTCAAAAGTTCTATCATTTGCTCCAAACATTGTTAAACGTGGATCAAATTTACTAGTTACTGTATAAATACCGCCTGTAGATTTACTTAAATTATTTATATCATCTGGTACAAATTTAGGTGTTCTTAATGAAGTTATTCCAGCAGGTCCACCGTGATAAACTCTGCCTAAACCTGTTTCAAAATCAAAACCTGTAATATCCATACCTTCCCGTGCTCTTCTAGCATAAACGTCACGATTATAATCTTCTAAAAATTTTCTTGTTTTTGCTTGACGTTCTTCGACAGATATACGTTTAGGTTCAGGTGAATATTTTTCTTGTATTTTTTCGTAACGTTTTTCTGTTTCTTTTTGTTTTTTAATTTCTGCTTCAGTTTCGTCTAATTGTTTTTTAATAGAAGTTTTAGCTGTTGGATCATTTTTAAGTATAGGATCAGTATCTAATTCTTTTAATGTTTTTTCTAACCTTGCTTTTCTAGCAATTAAAAAAGGCGATATTCCTAATTTTGCACCAGTAGTTCCACCTAATGCGTCTAAAGAACCTAAATATTGTCCTAACTTATCGGCTCTAGCTTCTGCTACTTTTTGACCTATAAAAGGCAAAAAGGATGCAATATTTCCTATTGTTTCCCGTTGAAGCTTTTTATCGCCAACAAGTCCAGGCTCGGTAATAAACCTTTGAAACGGTCCAAGACTTTCTAAAGGAACACCAAATTCATTAAACAAACCCTCATTAAGGGAAGTTATAGGTTCTGCTATTGCCGCAGGGGTCTCTTTTGTTACAGTTGTTTCGTATCTCATTTAAGTAAAGTAGTTTAAACGTTGAATGAGTTTCTTTGTCGGCGGTCTAATGGGTATCTTTATCCTTATGCGACGCACCGAAATAAAAACTTATTACTGCACTAGCTAATCCTCCTAAATAACCGAGCACTAAATTAATCAGTGCTTCACTGTTTTGTTCTGGTGGTTGTATTGTAACTAAAAATATATAACCAAGAAAGCCACCTATCATAGCTATACCTATAATACGTGCGGTCCAATCTCTACCAAACTTGGACCGTGCATCTTGTTTATCTTGTGTTTCTAATTTAAAAACGTCTACTTGAAGTTCTTGCATTTTAACTTCAAACTCTTTTTCTGCTTTTTTGATCTCTAATAGTTGTTCGGGGGTAGCGGATTGTATTGCACGTTCTATGGCTTGTTGATTATTATCAACACCTAAAACTTTAGATATAACGCCTGACGCCATACCACCAAGTGGACCACCTAACGCCGTACCAAGTGTGGGTGCGACGGCTCCAACTATATTTAGTAATTTTTTCATGTATGACTCCTGTTAAATAACTAAAGACATAGCAAAAGTATAATTCATAAAAATTTTTTTGCAAAATTTTTTTCACTAGGGACTTATTTGTAAAGTAGATAGCATTTTGAGGCTGAAACTAAGGGACGGCGGAGGGCACGGACGGCGGCGTAGGCTAGGGGGGTATAGGGGGTTAAATAATAGGCACAAAAAAAGGGCAAGTATAGACTTGCCCTTATATGAATAGTAAGTTAATTTAATTAGCTAACAGTTATAAAACCTTCTTTAACTAATCTTTCCCTATAATGATTAAACACTCTACTTGCAGTCTGAACTGTTTTAAAGTTAGAGTGTTTATATACTAAGCTTTCACCTGCAACATCACCACCGCATAGTTCATCTACTGTTGTAGTATGACCATCTATACTTGCTAATGCTTGTATAAAGCATTGTGCTTGTTGTGGTAGCAAGTTAGCGTTAGTTGTGGTTAATAACTTAACAGTAGCGTTAGGTATATAACCAGACTTAGCCTTAAAGTTAGTATCTATAAGAACTTTTTTGCTATCAATATTATTAATAGCTGATCTTACATCTTTAGCGTTCTGTTTCTTGGTCGCTTTAACCTCAGCACCTTTAGGCGTGCTTACCTTGTTTTCTGTATTCATGATGTTAATTATCCTGATATTTAGCTTATTGTCAATAGCTAATATTAATTAAGTTAAGTTATATATTAAGTTAATTAAGTTAACTAACTTAGTTAATCCCTCAACATTTTTCAATTTCCTGGATTCCTGGAGCGAACGAACGAACGAAAACACAACGATAGAGCGATTGATAGATAGAGTAGAAGGTAGAGGTAGAGGAGACGGAGCGAGCGAGCGATAGAGCGATTGATAGAGTAGAGCGATAGACTAGAGTAGAGCATAAAAAAGGCGACCGAAGTCGCCCTTTGTAACCAATCAAGAATTAGCTAATTGTAACCAATCCTTCGTCGACTAGTCTAGCTCTGTAATGAGACCAGATATCCATCGGTGTTTGGACTGTAACCAATCCTGCTTTTAATAAAGCAGAATCTGTCGATCCGTCAGTCCCAACTAACTCACCCACTGTAAGACTGTAGTCTTTCGCAGTAAGTAAAGCTTCGATAATTTTCCCTGCTTGTGCTGGGAATTTACCCGAAGGCGTCGCTACTAATGTAACAACTGCGTTATAATTTACAGCTCCCTTTTGGCTCGCTGCGGTGAAGTTTTTATCTATCTGTGACATAACTTTCTCCTTTCTAGATAATCGGAAGTTAAACCTATAACCCCCTAAATAACAAAGTTATTATGCCTGAGATTGGTACCAAAGTAAAGCACTAAGAGATAGCTACGAAAGTCGCTCAATCGCTCCGTCGCTCAGTGTTTCTTGGTGAACTCGCCTTCGATAACGTTGTCGGTCTTTTTTGCAATCAAATCTTTGAGCCGAGTGAGTATGTCTTCTTTTGACATTAGATCGATTTTTGCAGTCAATATCTCTCTCCTATCGATGTAGAGTCCACCTGCCTTGCCTCGATGTACTTCGGCGGTAATGGCAGCGGATATCTGTCCTTGGTCCTTGGCTTCTTCTCGTAGGTCGTGTAGAGTGGATAGGTGATTCTCTAGAGAAACTGCTTCCTTCTCTGAGGCTGCGATTTCCAAGTCTATGAGGTAGTTTCGCACGACTGGGTTATGATTGAGTAGAACGCTTCCCTGTGTCTTAGCACCCTTTCTATCTTTTGTATATCCTGCTTTAATAGCTGATTCAGTAGCTGTTTGTCCTTTAATATACTCTTTACAGAATCTTTTTTGTTTTGAGTTGAGTGGTTGCCATATCTTACCGTTTTGATCTACGAAAGCTTTACCGTCTTCGGTTGGCACTAAATTGGTATAAGTCAGTTTTTTCATTATAACACCTCGCTGTAGCAAATGATATTACAATATTATTAAAAAAGATAATTTCTAAATTACTTTTCTCGTGCCCTCTAGGTATCTTACCACTCATTTGTAATAACTAATAGCAAATCTATTACTTTCGTAAATTAAAGAAACACAGTAGCAAAGAGACTTTCAGAACGATTCTATTACTATATTAGAGATATTAGTAGTTTTGTAAATTTCTTTCATTAAAATTTTTTATTTTTAAAAACACTAATACGATACATCTAATAATAAAAAACCCCCGAGCCGCTGACCACGACACGAGGGCATTTAGTAGAGAGTCTACTCTTTTCTTTGCTTGTCGTGTCTCGTAATTTGAGCTAAATGTCCCGCATGTTGGTCGCCTGACTCTACGGTTAATATACTATAAATATAATCAACGTCTTCAAACAGTAATGAATACGCTGTAGTAGTATAAGAATTCTTTGGTTGAATCCTCATCGTATCATGTAACGCTAATCCATTTACTCCTTCGATAAGCTCTGGGTTACTCACCTCCGCTAAATCGTCGAGTAAACACGATCCGTCTTCCGACAAAGGTATCACCGAATGCCACTCGTCTACTCGATGTTTATCAAGCTCTTTTTGTATACGTTCGTATATTTCTTTTTCTATCATATTTCTCCTTTCTAACTAAAATCGTAAAAGTAATTTTTTACCCTTATATTATACCTAGATTTTACACGGGAAAGTAAAGCAAGCCTAGACTATATCGAACGTAAAAAACCCCCGCACTAAGCGAGGGTCTTTGGAGGTGGTCAGCTTTTTCTTGCACTCTTCGTTACTTAGACTAGTCGCTTCTCCCCGTTATCCTAGTTACTGACCATGACTTAACTCATGTTTTGATGTCTAAATAAATACGCTTGGTTTTCATCGGCATAGGTGAAGTGGCAAATAAATATATACTCATCAGTCATAAAAGTATATAAATGGATACCGTTCACGTCTCCGTGATCTTTATAGTTATATTTAATCATCTTATCTTCATCGGACAATATATTGTTTATAACTACCGCAATATCTGCTGAATCATCCATCGCCTGTTCAATATAGCCGTCGTGGTCTTCCCAAACAAACCAGTCACCAAATTTAATCTTATCGCTCATGATATCTCCTCAAACTTATCCGCCATATCCTCAACCCACAGTCTATCAACGGCTACACACTGTGCATACATTTCTTCACACATAAACTTCGGTAGTTTTCCGTTGGCTCGCATATACTGATAAACTGCAAACTTTCCGTCGTTGCCGTTTATCTTTAACCAAGTATTGCCGTCTTGGTAGTAAAACTCCATACATATAGGAGTGCCACCGTTCAATACTTCCGACAATCGTTTAGGGTAATATTTCATAAAAACAAAATCTGTCAACGGCTCGCTCGGAGCATTAACTTCTTCAAACCTATCTTGCACTGTATTGTTCATATAGCCTCCACAAGTGTAATATTTTCGTTAAGCATTCTATCGAAATAACGCTTCCACTCGTCGCTAGCTCGATACGTTGCAAATAATTGGAACACCTTCGTCGCCGCATCATCTATCGAATGTTGTAGTGGGAAACCACAAAAAGTCGGCACGTCGTTATAGTCCAACATATCGTAAAGTTTAGTAAATTTCTCTGCCTCAGGCACGGGTAAACAATGTTTTTCGTGCACTCGTTGAGCTATTTTTTCTAATCTATCCATAACTTTCTCCTTTCTTTCGAAAAATTATTTTTTAACTATAAATAGTATACTTACCATTTAAACCATTATAAAGCAAGGGGCAAGCCATTTTACGATGGCTCAACCTCTCGCTTACCGCAATCTTCACACTCTAAAACGCTTTGTAATACTCCGTCTTTAGTGATTTTATGGCTATTAACGATATTTTCGCATTTACAATCAGTGCTCATCATTCACCTCCTCTATTTAATCTTCTCCATATATTTTCATCTGTTGGAGTTTCACAAATATCATTAATTACCTCTTTGATCATATCTCCCAACTGATGAAAACCTACGTTGTCGTCATCTTTATTAGCTTTAATTAGAGTTTCTATGTCCTCAATCATTTCTTCCTTATTCATCATTCACCTCCTCCAAATCTTCAACAGAATAACCCATAAATTTTAATTGTCTTATAACTCTCAACTTACTTCTTTGAGACAGTTCTTCCCATAAATCTTCTATAATCCACATAACAACTTCTTCTAATCGTTCTTTAGTATTCATGTTTTTAAACATTTCTTTTTCCTGCATGCAATCATCACAAGTCATAATTATTTGTGGCATATCACCATGTAGCGTATAGCCACAAGTATCACATTCCAGGGTAGGTTGATAATCTTTAAAACTTTTCATCATTAACATCCATAAGTTATATCTTTTGCTTTAAAGTATATCTGGTCTGCATTTGTTGGAACTCCCAACATATTACAAATATCTTTCCAAGCATTTATATCTGCAACATCATCTCTATAAAGTGCGTGTTGTTTTTGTTTTTGGTCAAGTTCACAATTTTTACTTTCTCTACTCATAATTAGCTAATCCTCTTAATTAGTGCTTCCTTAAACATAGGTTTTGTTTCTTCTTCACAATCTTCACAGTAGCAATGTTTTTCATCGCAACTATTTTGGACATTATTAAATTCATCTGCCCATACTCGCCAAGTAATATTATCACGCTTACAAACTGAGCAACACATAATTTTAGTAGTCATCATTTCACCTTTAAAAACTTTTTCATCCATTCGGACACTATTGTAACAGCTTGACTGCGTCTTAGTTCGGGGAACTCGGCAACTAGCTCGGCAGGTGCTCCGAACATATTCACATTACCTTCTCTTTGCATATCATCTAATGCTTTATGGTATTTATTATAATCAGCCATAACTACCTCCCAATAGTCTTAGTATCGTTAATTGTAATATATTGATAAGCACCTTTGTTATAAGTAGGTGCTATCTGTTTTTTGCGTCTTTCCGCAAGGTCGGCAGCGACTCGCTCGCCGCAATCAGTGCATGTAGTATAACCTAATCGAGCACGTGGCTCAGGAACTACACAGTTTGGGTCTTTACAATAAGAACATCGCATAACTTTCTCCTTTCTTTTTGTCGTTAATTACTACCTATATATAGTATATAAACCACTATAACGAAAGTAAACTACTACCACCATACTTGCATAACGCCACCACCTTCGACAGTAGCACGAAGTAATAACTCTAGATCACGCACTTCTTTATAGGTATAGTCAATAATTGAACCTCGTTGTTCAACTTGTATAATAATAGTATCGTCTTGTAGAGTCTCCTCGTTTTGTTTAGCAACTTCTTGCGTAGCTTGTAGTAGATCACTTAGCCAATGAGCGTGGTCAGCAAGTTCGTCATTCGTAACTATTGGCATAATAGTAGGGTCTTTACTTTCTTTATGCCAAACATATTCACCACCTACTAAATAATCAATTAGTGGCTCGTAGGCTTTTCCTCTAAACGAACCGTCGCTACCGTCGCCACTGAATAAACCAGCACATAGTTGTATATCAGCTAGACGCTGATCATCTTCGCTTGTAAAAGCTTTCTTTTGGTCCTTAGCGTGAACCATATAACAATCTAATCCCATTTATTTTCCCCCTATTAATTGTTCCATCCGTGCAGGTAGCACGGCTTCAAAGTTACATTGCTCACAACACCTGCCCTCTTTTACAGGGTCGGCGTTATGACCATATTTCCAAACTATCTCGCCTTTAGCGTTTCTTAGTGGCTCAATATATTTGCTACAAATACAACATCTGACGTCTTCTAATTGTGTGATATCTTTACTCATACTTGGTCTAAATGCCTATAACTTTTGGTATCACCTACTAGCATTCTTTTATCTGCTTTTACATCTTTTACATAGACAACCTGTACATCACGTCCCTCTTCTTGTGCATGTAAACTGTCTTCTATTGCGTGTTGAGCTTCTTTATAACCTTCTGCTTCTTTGTAAATACGATGAGTTTCTGTCACTTTTACTTCAATTTCGTATAATCTTTTCATAAGTCTCCTTTCTAAAATACTACTATAACTAGTTTACTTACCATTACCCCCAAAGTAAAACAAGGTGTGGACTGTAGTTGTTATGATAACTTCACAGTTAGGAGGAACTACAGCCCACAGGAAAAGCAGGTATAAAATGAAGGGAGTTTTTTTCTCCCAGAGGAAACCTACTTTCCCAAAAAAAGTTCGGTGGTTGTGCAGTTGGCTTCTCAGGGACTGCTTGTTGTATACTACCAATCCAACCACCTATCTTATATGCCATCAAGTTCTCGCCACGCATCGTATTTTAAACTTGTATCTTAGCCTACCCTTATTTGAGGAGCTTATCCCCCTGCTTTGTAGGTAGCATATAATGTTCAATCTTTCTTAAATAATCCATCCTCCAATTTACCTTGACGGTTTTTTATTTCATCCCAAGCGTAGTTGAGACAATCTTCAAACTTCATACCGTTTTGTGCTGCTAGTATAATCAATACTACGGCACAATCACCTATACTATCTTTTAACCCTTGTTTGTCACGATAGGCTATAGCGTGGGCTAGTTCGCCTACTTCTTCCATTAACTTTAATGTTTGGGCGTTGTTATAGTCAGGTCCATCATCTATCTCTACACCGTGTAAAAAACGTTTTTCTTTTGGTAATAGCCCACGTTCTTTAGCCCATAGTTCTACTCGTCTATAGTTCCATTTACCACCGTGCCAGTGATAACCACTATCATCATCTAAATAACCTATTTCGTCTTTTTCATCATAATTTTTCATTTTTTCCTCTCTATACCGTTAGCTTCTAACTCATCTATAGCGTCCCATACACAATCGATACGATATTTCATATCTTCGTCGCAATCACCTATGGCATCATCTAAAGCTGACATCATCATCCTTAAATATTTTGTTCTTTTTTCTATTTCACTCATTTTAAAATCTCGGTGTAAATAATTTTGCTAAAATATCAAGTTTTTCTTTACTCAGATATCTCAGGTGTTTGGGAATTAACAACTGTTCGTGGGAACAGTTCTTTTCCGTATTTTTCGATTGTTGGTAATATTCCTGCATATAAAACCTCCTTGTGGTTTCTCGCAATCATGGCTATTACGTGTTCGCAACTCCATGAATCTAATTCTGGTAATATTTCTTGTATATCTTCTAGTTCAATAGTAATACCTAGTTCTAAATGATCTAGTTTTTTATACGATGCTATTTCCGCTTTCATCAATACCCCCTTGTCACATGTTCATAACAGTTTCTGCCGTTAGCGTTTAATGGTAAGCCACAAGGACATCTGTTATCTTCGTCTACATCTCCATAGTAGCCGTCATACCAGATGTCAAAAAAGTGGCTTACATCCCCTATCGACAAATATTCGTAAGGTCCATGTAGCCTGTGGTAATCCCACAATACTGTATAAACCCAGTCATAGGCTTTTAACCTATCTTCATCAGACATATCTAAATAACTTGTTAAACTACTGATATGCCGTAATGTTTGTTCTTTAATTTCCTCTAAGCCCATGAGTTTTCATTCTCCTGTATACGCTGATATTTAATATATATCGGGTTACTATCAATAGCTTCTACTAAAGTTTTACAATGTTGGCTACCTTCATAACTCGTGCTACCACATTGTTGTTTAGCCCATCTGCGTAGGTTTACAAGTTCATCGTAATCCATCTCACTTATAATCGCTCTAAAATTATCCATAACATTTCTCCTAAAAAATTCTTCTTTCTAAAGTCGAGTGCGTGCCACGTAGGATTTTTTCGTGGTTTGTGTCGACACTATTGCATAACCTAAGCTCATCTAAGAGACTGACCACGCACTCTGTTGTAGTCGTGGTAAGTATGAATACAGATAACCACAACTAAAACCTACTATATAGTTTACTTACCATAAACGCCAAAGTAAAGCACTAGTAATACCCTGCGATTTGCATTCCAGGCTCGTCATAGAACGCTGTAATACTGACACCATCACGTTCTTCTTTATATATCTCACGTAAAGCAGCAATCGCCATTTCTGGTGGCGACCATGCTGTGTTGAAGGTATATTCTATCGACTCATTGATATCGAGTATCTCAGCGTCATAAGTATTCCACTTAGTGCCCCAATTCGTGATATTCCAGTCATACCACCTATCGTCGTTTTGACCAGTGCTGGCAAATTTCCAAACTTCACCTAATTCTTTAGGCATACTTTCGTCTACAACAGGTAGTTCACCAACATCACCGTATTTCTTATCAATCGAAACCCATGACTTTTCTTTACCTGTCAAAGGTGTTTTTGACCAATTAGGTGCTGGAACAATATTATTTAAATCGAAACAAGTTTCTTCAGACTCTAAAAATTTTGCAATTTCTTTAGCCTGTTTTTTCGACTTACAATGTATTTCTACTTTATTATAACAATGATTTGGCATAATTCCCCCTTAATCGTATGGTGTTAAATCTTCTGGTTCTTTTGTTATAAAGAAATTCATCATAGGTTCTTCTATGTGATCTTCTGGCAAAAATTCTACAACTTCTACAACATCTGCGGCATTCAATGTAGTATCAACACTACAACCCTCATCATCATGGGCTAGTATCAAACTTTTGCCTGCTAACGTATGTGTATAATCCCCATCTACATATTTAAAATAACGATTAGTTTTCAATAAACCTTCGTCATCTACATATATATCGTTTTCGCCGTCTCGCAACTGCACTACGTCGAATGTGCTACAATTACATAAATTGTATATTTCTTTATAATCACCGTTGTAATCGACTTCTGAAACAGATTGGTCGAACGGATCAATCAATATTGCCTTCATAACTTTCTCCTTTCTTAAATAGTTATATTTATACTTTACTTACCAGCAAACCGAAAGTAAAGCAACGTTATTTCATTACTTTTTCGTTATACATAGCGTCAATAGTATCAATCATACAATTAATAAAATCGTCGTTATCCCAACGAATATTTGGTTTGGCTAATACTCCGTCAGCCATTTTATCAACAACAATATTATTGAGTTTACGTGCGAGAACTATCGCATTAGTTTCGATGACTGTGTTGTCATCTTTAGTTATCTTTATTTGCATTATTTACTCCCATTTAAATAATAAAGGTGTAGTTAGTGGGCAGTTGGATTAGCAAAGATACCCCAAATTTAATCTAGGCTTTACACGTTGGATAGTTCATTAACTGCTAATTTCCCTATCAATCCTCGCACTAACTACACGTGTGTGAGACTGTTTCTTGTCCAGTTATACATACATCTAACAAGAGCATATTCAATTTCTCCGTAAAAAAATTAATATTACAGTCTCACGGTTTTCAAATTATACTTCAGATAGGAAGCCTTCGCTTACTAATCTATCTTTATAAAATCTGAAAATTCTAAGAGGGTCTTGGCATGTAGCTAAGAATCCTCTTTTAACAGCTAGTGCAACTAAATCTTGAGCAGTAAACTTGTTAGGGTCTAGCTCAGTCTTTTTAGCTTCACTAATTGTTTGCAATAAAGCATACATTTGTGGTGTAAAACCACTTTGTTCTGGCATAGTGCCAATAAACTTGTAGCTTTTTCTTGCTGCACCTCTGGTTTTTGCAACAGGCTTTGGGACTTTCGTCACTGAAGCCTTACTTAAAGGTTTGTCTGCAACAACCTTTGGTGGCATTTTTTTCGTTTTAGAAGTTGTAGTTGCTGTTCGCATATCTTTCTCCTTTCTATAACTTGATGACTTTATCTTACCTAGTCATCGGTTAATTCTATCTGCTATTAGCAGACACCAACCTTAACTATACTTACCATACTTACGAATGTAAACCAGCAAGCTTCATTAAGCGACACGCCAAACACGAATACCAGAAACCTCTAATAAAGTAGGTTTAGCAGGGTCTTCATATTCTTCGAGTCTATAACGCAATACAAACTTCCAATCGTTTTTCTGCTTCTTGCAAAAAGTCCGAGTAGATTGTTGTAATCTATTTCTAGCACGAGTAGCGTTGTCGTTATCTCTCAATGGTATAAACACTGAATCTCCAACTTCCATATCGCCCCATTTATATTGCGACGTTCTACCCCTGATATCTTCAGGAATAGGATAGCCTTTTTGTATAATAAAATCAGTCATTAGTGTATGTCCTCTATTTTAATTATTTTTTCATCTTCTAAGTATTTTTTCCAAAACATAAAGACTAGAGCGGGATCATTGACCCCCTCTAGCCTCTCACAGCCTTGCGATATCATGTGGTCAGCTAACTCTTGAGCTAGCTCACTTTCATGAGCTTTACTAAATACAGCTTCCCACAGTCTGCCTAGCAGCTCTGCGGGAATCTTGTAATCTTCTGGCATTAGGCTGCCCTCGATAGAGCCATATCTAGTGCTTTAGCTTTTCTATTAGCTCCTGCACCAAACCACGCACTATGTAAAGCATTACCTTTAACTTGCGAAGTTCTTAGATGGTCTTCTACGTAAGTCACTGCATTGAAGGCTCCCCACCACGTATCTTTAGCTGATTTAAGGTTTGCACCTGGAGAGTTGTAATACCCTTCCATAGCTAATGTAGGAAACTTATTAAGTTTCTCAGCTAGTGGTTCTTGTATGCCGACAGCTTTACCCTCTGCACGTAATTTTTCTTCTAACTTATATTGCATTAACATATCGGGTTGATATATTTCTGAAACATAGTCAATTACGTCAGAATGCTTGGCTTTAGCCTTCGATAGAGTTGTAGCGTATTGCTGAAACTCTTGCATTTTAGAATCCGATAAACCTAACGCTTCTTCAGCTTTCTGTACAACATCGTCATCGAAAGCTCGTATATGAGGCATTCTGAACTGTGGTCCGCCTGCCTCTAAAGCCATCGTAAGTGTGTTATTACATACTACACGAATAGGTGTAAGTTTTATCGTCATCGATTTACCTGCTACGTGTGGTTGATTAATTAAGAGATAACCCTTAATCTCATCACCACCAGCAAGTTCAAAGTCGTTTGAGATTTTAGCTAAACCCCAAATTTCTCTGCCGTCTCTCAAACTACCTGCAGTTTCCATGGTCATATGACCAGCTTCTGTAAAGCGTTTGAAAAACTCAAATACTTTCTCATTCTGTATAGGTATATAACCTTTACCACAATGGGATAGTATTGTATTGTCACTGTCACGAACGATATGGAAAGTATCCTCAGCTTGCATTAAGCCTACGTCGTCGCTCCAGTTTGGAGAGTCGATAGTGTAGCTTGGACGTTTACTTACAGTCCAGTCTAACTCTGCCGCCTCCAACATCTGCAATGGAGTAAGACTATCTTCAACCTTAACACCTAATCCGTGCCAAGGCTCATCGTTAGCCCACGCCATTGTTTCTATATTATGTGCCATATAATTTCTCCTTTCTGATAGTTCATATGGTCGTAAGCCCCACGCTTACCTTATATATAGTATATAGCATACCTATGATAGTAAAGCACCAGTAAGACGCTCCCATTCGTAAGGTTTAGTGAGCGTAACGAGAGCTTTATGTTTAAAACCCTCACTAACAAGTTCTTTTATTCCTGATAGACTATCTATATGAAAAAGTTTAAGTTCATCGTTCTTACGTGCAAGAACAAATACTTGACCGCCGTGCATAGCCCTTTTTGCTAACCAAGAAACTTGCATTGGTCGTAGAGTAAGTTGATTACCCCTATGTATTTCTTTTAGTTCTATCCAAAATTCTTTACCCCAACCACAACCATTAACGTCAGGAACACCTGAACCAGTCATACCTGTCTCAATCCTCTGTAGATGAACTCCCTCTAGGTTTTCCCTTAGCAACAGCCACAATCCCTTTTCTTTTGCCATTTTTTAACTCCGCCTTTTTAAGTTGTCTATATTTTCTATAATAAGCTCTGCGTTCTTCTTTATGTTCTGAGTAGTATTTTCTCATTCGTCTGTTATGTGCCTCACGATCAAAACGTCCTTGTTTCATCATTCTGTGTTGTCTATCTGTGCTGTAGAGCACATCGTGGTTTTCATCGTATGATTTGTTCATTTGTTCTAGAGCATCAAAAACTACTCGACTTTCATGTTCTACACACGCTTGCCTATGTAATTCATCTTGAAACTCAACTGCTTCCCAAATTTGATGATCGAGTGGTATATCATCAGGAGCAAACCTACCATCTCCAAAAGCCAATACTTCATCTTTTTTGATAGAGCAAGGGCTCACCATCTTTCTGAATGAACCGTATTTTTTATGAACTCCTTTATATTGTGCTGAGTATGGTTCTTTTTTAGCCATATATATAATATACACCTCATTTTAGACATAGTAAAGGAGTAAAACGTAAAAACAAGCTTTAGACTTATTAGGATCGCATATAAGGCTTTACTTTATAATCTAAGGCGATTACCTTAACTACCTCGTCAAAACGCACTACGTGGCGTCTGGTGAGACCGATTTTTCCGATTTAACCCTAAATTTAGTATTTCCAGTCCCATCCGCTATGTGGGACAACTGATTGGTTATTTATACTAGTTTTTACACCTTTAGTCTTTAACCATGCATTATATTTAGTAGATATTTGATCAAAATCATCATATGTTTTATTTAACTCGTTCCATTTATTACGTGCAACTTGAACACCAACATAATAATCACCATCACCGAGTTTACATCTTGTTATAATTTGCCATATACGTTGTTTAGTTAAATCATATTCTGTTGCTAGTTCGAGTAGAGTATTATCGTTAAATTTCCATTGCTCAAATATTTTTGTATATTTTTCTTGACTTTCTGCTTTCTTTTGTGGTGTTATACCTCTCATAGAGTTATCTCCTTAACTTCCCCCCACGATTGACCAAGCTCTGCGTCGACTAATAGAGGTACTGCGATTTTTACACAGTTCTCCATAACCTCTACGACTTTTTTAGCCTGAGCATGATTTTCAATAGATATATCTACTTCGTCATGTATTTGCAAGTGTGGGACAATGCCTTCCTTCCATAGTTCTATCATAGCTAGTTTAGTCATGTCTGCCGCAGAGCCTTGTATCAAACGGTTGAGTGCTTTATAAGTAAATGAACGTTTAAGTTCATCGCCATATTTATTAATTGCTTCTTCTTTTGCTAGTGGTGTAGTTCTTTCAAATTTACTTTCCCATAAATCGAAACGACATCTACGTCCACCAATAGTTTTTATAAATCCTTTTAGATTAGCTATCCGAGTGCATTGATCTTGTAATGCTTTTATAAACGGAACTTTTTCATGGTACTGTCTAAATAATTTTTCAGCTTCGAATTCATCTAATCCTAATTCATTAATTAGTTTTTCTTTTCCCATTCCGTAACTTAATCCTAAGTTAATCGTCTTTGCCTGTTTACGTGGTATATTAGCCATATCTGCAACTATTTGATGAAAGTCTGCACTTTCTTCTGTATATTGTTGTACGGCTTCTTTCGCCCCTACTAAACTCATTTCGTTAGCGTAATGCACTGTTAGTCTTGGCTCTTGTTGAGAATAATCAAAAGCTCCCCACTGACAACCATCCTCTGGTATAAACAACGACCTAATTAAATTACCTATTTCTGGATCACGAGCAGGAACTTGTTGTAGATTAGGATTGCTATAACTAAACCTACCACTTACTGTACCACCTCTATCATTACGCATAGGGTGAGCTTCAGCGTGTATACGTCCGTTAAATACATGATTTCCTATCATTTTATCTATAAACGTTGTCCTTGCTTTATTAAGTTTTCTAGCTCTAACAATTAATTTAGGCAACTCATGTTCGTGTCCTTCTAACCACTGCCTTTGAAAACTAGGTGTGCCTTTTTCTGTACGTGGATACCATAAATCGTTGTTGTCGAAAATATTTTGTAAAGAAGCGTTAGCCCATAGATTTACATCTGTGCCATACTTTCGTTTTATTTCTACCTGTATTAATTGTTCTTCTTTAGATAGACGATCACTTATTTCATCTGCTTTATTAGTATCTACCCTCACTCCTCTCCATCTCATTTCAATAAGTAGAGGTATAAGGCTAAGTTCCATCTCTAAGACTTTTTCTAAACTTTGTTCTTTAATTTGTTGTTCTAAAGTATGCCATAGCTTATACGTAAGTCTAGCGTCTTGTTCTCCATACGGTCCAACAAATTTTGCAGGTAAACGATACATTTCACTTTTAGGATTACAGCCATAAGCCAGTGCAGCGTCTTGTAATAAACTTTCATCTTTAGTTTCATCACACCAATCTTTACCAAGATTGTCTAACGAATATGAAAATCTATTTTCGTCTAAAAGAGGAGCGGCAATGATAGTGTCCAGAACTTGTCCGTGAATATCAATGCCCTCCCTTTTTAACCACCCAACATCATATAAAGCATTGTGGAAGATTACTTTACGTTGAGTAGATAAAACGTTTTTGAGCCACCGTAAAACCATACCCTCATCTAAATTACCACCACCCTCATGTCTAATAGGAAAATAACCCACCCAGTCTTGAGTAGCTACACCTACACCGACAATATAACCTTTTCCTGTAGCCCATCCTGGACCATTAATAGTAAGGTCAGGATCATATGTTTCAAGGTCGATTGCTACTGTTTCATCAGGATTAAATTGAGGAAACACATCAGGAACTGACCAAGAACTTTTAGGTGTAAATAAAGGCATAGGCGTTTGTAAAATCACTTTTTCTTTTTAGTCTTTTTCTTAGGTGCTTTACCACCTTCCCATGCTTCATTAAAATCTGGAGTAGACTTATCGTCTGCTTTATATCTGCCTTTTTTAGTTCTTGCACGTTTAGGTTTCACAGGCACTATTGTTTCTACTTTACCTGCTGCTTTTGTAATAGGCTCTAGTTCTATCGTAGCCTCTTCAACTGCTGCGTCTAAGACTTCTGCCTCTTTTAAAAGTTTTTTTGCTTTTGCTACTTCTGCTTCACCTTCCATTTGAGGTGTGAAAAAGTCTACTATCTTTTTAAACCAACTCATGATATTTCCTCCTGTTCGTTAGTATTGTCTCCTTCGTTTTCGTAAGGAATATTTTCCTCTATTTCTTGTGCTAGTATTTCTTGTTCTACAAGTAATAAGTATCTACGCAAGTCTCGTATATCGTCTAGTAGACCTGCTTCGCCACTATAGACGGCACCTGCTTCGAAGACATCCCACCCGTGTTTTTTCGACTGGTGTTCTATCCTATCGAACTTACGGGCTAACATCATAAAAGCACCGACACCGCCACGTCTTTTCCAAGAATCGCCGTAAGATTGTTCAGCTCGTTGTAGAGCTTGTAAATCTTGTTGTGCGACCTCTTTCATAAGATTAAAATCTGCACTCATATTATTCTCCTTTTTCCGCTAGTTTATTTTTACGCTCTTCTCGTGTGCGGAGCCAACTAAGACAAGCGTCTTTCCAATCTTCTGGAACTATTTTGTTACAATGTTCGTAAGCCTCTGCATACTTACCTGTTTTATATAGGTAGTATGTGTGAGCCATAGGAACTGCAATATCTCTATAACATGGGTTTACCCAATTATTTGCTGCTACAATATCAGCAGGATGATAATTAAAAAACCTTTCATGCTCAAAATCTAAACAATCATGTTCTATAAATAAATCACTGGGTTTGTAATTATAAAGCGTATCGTATGGGTTTGCTGCTGATCTAATAGCGTATGCGTCTAAAGATAAATGTTTTACTCTATCCCACACTTCATTCAAATAAACATGAAAACTGTCGCTTACTTGTCTATAAACACCAACAGGCACACCAAGTCTGTGTGCTATAAGTTCTTGCAAAACTGACATATGTACCACGTTAGCACCATACGCACCCCATAACATATCGTTAGACCTATTACATACTGTCATATTTAGAACACCATCTCTGATTTTAAAATAGATATTCGTATTACATGGCACGTCTTTACTTACTCTAGCTAAATCTTTATTAGCGTCCCACATTTGTAATACTGCACGTCTATCATCGGGATTTTCTTTTAATAGTTTTACAACCATATCTAGTTGATCTTTATGAAAATACTGTCGCCACCTATAGCCATAAGCACCCCATAAAGTTTCACCATCATCTGAGAAATTAGACATACTTGCTACATAGTAAGTCAATGATTCTAAATCGTTTCTACCTGCCAACATCCACATACTTTCTATAAAATGGAAAAAAGGATTAGCGTCTCTTTCAGGTATTAAACAAACTCTTTCTGTAGGTCTAAGGTATGTCGTTGTAACAGGCTCTACCGCCTCTAAAGTTTTACCGTTTCTACTTTCTTGTTCTCTATAATTTATTTCATCTTTAAATAAATCAATGCCTCTAAGTATAGCACCATTTACATTTCTTGCTGTTATAGTTTTCATACTTTCTCCTTTGGTAAATAAACTATGACAATAGAGTCACAGTTCGGACAACTTAAATTGGTTTCCATCATATATTCTGAATCTTCTTGTTCTATATCATGGTCTCCACCCCATATTAATTTTGTATTACAATGCCAACAATTCATAAACCCTCTATTAATGGTAATGTGTCGTCGTGTTTATAGATTGACCTCGTTCTGCCTTCCCCTTTATATATACGTGAGTATTTATCAAACTCACATAGACCACCTTCTATCTCTCTAAGTTCATAGGGTAAATCGTTCCTTTTTGTTATATGTGAGGGTAATCGTTCTTTAGCTATAGCGTATAAAGCTGTCATCTCACTACACCAATCATGACTACGTTGACAAAAATCTAATGGTCTACCTGTTAATCTATTTAGCCCTCGCATTGCTCCTGGACCTGCATTAGCCCATGTTAGTTTATCTTTAGCTTCATCTAATAAATAAGTAAACCGTAAATCTGTTACAACTTCATACGCCATAAATGGTCCCATGTATGGGTATTCTCTCAATAAATCCCAACAATACTTTAGTGTGCTTGTATTGTTCTCTGCTGCTTCGTCTAGTTTTTCTAGCATATAGTTTTTACGTTCCCACATATGAGTAATACACTCTGCCACTCCTGTAACTTTATCCATACCATTAGGAGACTTTACTATATATGCTCCTGTTACCCATTTATCTTGTTTAGTTATTTCTTTTATAGCTTTCTTCCTATCCCAATTTGTAAGTAAGTTATGTTCTATAAGAGTTCTTCCTGTAGGTATCCAATTAAACCATCTAAAAATTACAGTAGCCATAAGAACATCTGTATTTTCTCGCATAGGCTCTCTAATATGTTTTTTAAACCACCTAGTAGTCCTATCTTCTTCACGAAAAACCTGACAGAACTTATACTGTTGTAGTATCGGATCATCAGTCCAAGGAGCGGGAAGGTTAGAGACTTCCTTCTGTAGTCTGATGTTTTCTCTTTCTACTTGCCAATACAAGTATCTATCAAGTTCTTCTTGAATAAACATTACTTTTTACGTAATACCCATGAACAGTTATTTGCATACTCTGGATAAAACGTAGCAGCAACTACTCTTAAAAACTGTTTACCGTATCTATTTGTTAACATATTAAACTGTTCTGGTGTCCAACCATTAGGATAAGCTTCGTTTAGTTTCATAGCTTTCTTTAAATTAGGTAATTGTATAAACGTTCCTGTTACAGCAACTATATCGAAGTTTCTTTCTAATTCTTCTTTTAGTTCCTGAAAGCCCCACTCATATACGTGATCTTCAGGTAGTTTATCGTTAGACCCGTCATGGTTAGGTGTAGACACGAATCCAAGTGCATTAGGTCTCATAACCCTAGCTACATCATCTAACCATGCAGGAACAAACTCTCTACCCATATGTTCAATAACTTCCGTAGACCAAAAGAAATCTATACTTTCGTCTTCTAGTTTAAACACAGGGTCAACTGTTAAATCTTGTATTACTATTTGTGGATTAAAGTTCTTAAACCATGTAGAGTCCATAAGATCACCACCTGCGTTCGACCAATAAGGTAATTCTTTTTCACAAGCAGGGTCTATATCTGTTCCGTAGAACGACCGTATGACATCAGACTTTTTAACTACATAAGCCTTGTATAAGTTTCTAAGAGCCCAACACTCCCCACAACCAACTTCAAAAGTATCTAGCGGTCTACCTAGTTTTCTAGACTCCTCTATACACATAGAAGCAATCTTGTCGAAACGACTCATATGAGCTATCTCATCTGGTCGCCAATTAGCTAATACACCCGCACTAGCTATATCCATTCTTGTATTTTTACTATCGTTTTCATTAACGAGTAGTTTCTTTCTAATTGAAGACATACGTCCCTCCTTTCTTTATTAATAATATACTTTACTTTTTATTGCAAAGTAAAGAACTTTATATCTGAAAACAGCGTGTTGTTTTTGGCTCTATTAGATATAAGTTTTCTTTAGCTCTAGTCATACCGACATAGAACACCCTATTCTCATCATCAGGATTTTTCTGATAATTTTTATAAACTCTTGTAGTTATATCAGTAAGTAATACAACGTTAGTTGCTTCACCACCTTTTGCTGCATGTATAGTAGATAGCCGTATTCTAGGTTGTTTTGTAATTTTTTCTCCTCTACGTAACATAGCCCGTATATAACTTATTTCTTTTGGTCTAAGTAATGTAAATACGTCATACCAATGACCCGTTGGTAAATCTGAGAACTGTTCTTGTAATGTATCTATGCTGGGTTTTATAGAAGCCTCTAATAAATCTAACTTTTTATAATCTTTAACCTTTATATATTTCAATATATTCGCACACTCTGCTAAAGATATTTGTGCTCCTTTTCTTAATTTTTCCCAATTTATAACAGCTCTTACTTTGCTTTCTGGTAAACTTGTTTTACCTTTAACTTCAAAAAACCATCCCTCGTTTCTACAATATTCATCTACTTCTTCTAGTAAGTAGTTTGTTCTAGCTAATACTAACCAGTCGCCTTGTTCCATATTTAACAATGTTATACTTGGCTCCCATCTTACAAGACCTTGTTGTTTTCTTGGGTGCCACGTTTTATGTATTCGTGAACTAACTTGTGATATACATTTCTTAGCATACTCATGTACGCTTGCGGGTATTCTATAAGATTGTTCTAGTACCATAGCGTTTTTAGAATTACTTATAAGATAGTCAACATCAGCACCCGCCCATTTATAGATAGCTTGATCATCGTCTCCTGCAACATAAATACGTTTTGCTCTTTCTGCTAGTTTACGCACCACCGCCCACTGTATCGGTGATAAATCTTGTGCCTCATCAACAAACATAACATCTAGTTTTGGTATAGTTCCTTCGTGTAAAAACTTATGTAACATATCAGTATAGTCAACTAATAATTTATCTTCTTTAAATAACTTTAATCCTCTTGCATAACGTTCTAATTCAAACCACCCAACAGCTTCGTCTACATCGTGCCATTGTTCTTCTAGCGACACATACCTCATCCTTGCTAAATTTTCTATAAACGCTAACCTGTCGTCGTGAGTCATAGCGAATAAATGACCTTCTTCTGACTGTGTTCTACCTGTTAGTTTTAAATTTAGTTTCTCGTTTAGTTCTGCTATATCTTCTCTACCCATTACATTTTCTCTAGTTAATCCTAGTTGTCTAAACGCTAATGAGTGTAGTGTTCTAAAATAAGGTAATTCTTTATTAGTTATACCAAACTTTGTCATAGCTCTTTCTTTACCTTCATTTACTGCTTTACGTGTAAAAGTAAAAAAACCTATGTTTGTAGGCTCCGTGCCTGATTCTAATTCTTTTTCTATAAGCTCTAATAGTGTTGTAGTTTTTCCCGTTCCAGGAGGTCCAAGAATAACTTGTGTATGGTTTGGTAAAGTCATATACCTGTTCTAAAAGTTAAATTTATTCTCTCTCCTGCACCGATCATATCAGGAACTGCGTGAGTAGATTTCATCTGGCTATGACCATCAAAAATTAATACATCGCCATGATTTAAAATATAAGTATCTTCTGTCTTTATAAAATTTTCTGATACTGTGTCTATCTCACTTGTGTTTGTTTTTACTTTAACTGCGTTTTGATAATGTCTCCATGTGAAAACTCTAGGTGCTCCAAAAGATATAGAAACAACTAAATCGTCTAGTGTTGGAACAGTATCTGAGTGATGTGGTATACCTTTGCCGTTTGTGCCGTAGTAGCCACATAAACAAAAAGAAAATTCAACATCCATGTTATATTCTTTTGACAACATATACTCTGTTAAAGTTTTTATTCTAAAAATAAGGTGATTATCTGACCACGGACGTCCTTTATAATTTTTACCTGCGTATGCGAATGTATTGCCGTATCCTGCTGTTTTTCTACCTAAAACTTTATGACCTTTAAACTCTCTTATAGTTGGCTCGTCCCATTCAGTAATTATTGGGTTTTGGTTTTTAAAATACTCTGGTTTATAATCTATCATATTTTCATATCATTAAACTCTGGTAAGTCGTGGGGCTCACTTTGAGTAGTAAATTCGTTTATATGCCATACGTTTACACCTTTGCCTTTTATATTAAAAAAGTATGGCTCTCCTTCTAATTGTTTTAGTTTAGATGTAAGTTTATTTCTTTGATATTCTTTAAAATTATTTCTATGTAAATAATCCATCAAATCAGCTAGTCTAAAATATGTTTTACCTTTATTAGTCCAAGGTTTATGTAATAATAACTCATCTCTTTCTCTAGCAGGTCGTTCAGTACAAAAAGCTTCTAGTAATTCCATAAAGTGTCCTTCAGTAGAACTTTCGGCAGGAACTTCTACTATGGTAATAACATCTAATAATTGTTGTATTATTTGTCTCCACACATTGTCTTTAACTTTGGGGGGTATTTTATTAAGGGCTTCCATACATTTACGTTGAAATCTATTTTGGTTTAATAAGTCATCTGTTTCTAATTCTAATCGACCACCTTCTACATCTAAAAACCATATGGGTGGATCACTATCTTGTTTTGTTAAATTACTAAATAAAGGTGTACCACCGTTAGCACCAATACCATATTTTCTAGTTCTACATAAAGGACTATTGCAATGACTAGCTATAGGTTGGTCGTTACATTTATAAAAATAATCTTTACGTTTAAGTTGTTTAATAACTGTTAAAACTTCTTGTGCTCCTAGTGGTGGTTGCATATATTGTATGTTTATATCTTCTAACCTTTTTTCCCAATCGTCTGCAAACTTCTTTCGTAAAAACACACCTACATTAAACAAACCTGAATTACGTGTGCCTTTCGGAAAACCTTGTACTATTAAATGTTGTATACACGGAGGTGCTTGATCTAACCATTCTTGTTTTTCGTTAAGGGGACTAGCTTCTAGTTGTTCTAAAAGTTTTGGTGTTATCTGTATTTTATCTATATATTCTATAAACTCGTTAGGCGTAAGTGCTTGCCCTTCTTCACCATAAGCGTATCTTGTTGAGTTTTCTCCGCCAAAATAAGGCATATTTAATGTGCTACCCCTATCGCCTCTATCTAATAATAGTTTAGTTTGTTTAGGAAATATTTCTGCTTGACCATACCCTATGGCTGCTGCTACTTGTCTAAGTTTTCTTTGTAACATAGAGGCAGGGATAGGCTCTACTAAGAAAATAAATATATGAGCACCACCGCTTTTGCTTCTACAAAGCACAAGTGGGAGTTTTTGTTGAGCAAGTCGGATAGCAAGACTTTTTAAATCTAATTGATACTCATCAACATCGATGGCTCCCCACACACAATTATTATCTTCATTAATAGGGACTATCCCTAAACTTTGTTGTCCGTTAAGATGTTTAGTCCATAAATCTATAACATCTTTTTCTTCTAAGTTTTTAGAAATGGTAATATTCTTACCACTGGCTTTACCGTCTTCTCGTGTTTCATTGGTAGATGTAAACGTTCCGTATGCAGAACGTAGTCCTGCATACCGTTTTGCGAACGTTTCAGCTAACGACATGGCTACAGTGTAACTGTGTCGTTTAACTGTTCTTCTTTAACTTCAACTTCTCCTGATCTAGCGGCAGTCATAAAAGTTTTAGCAACTTGTGCATCTGCTAAAGAAGTCTGACCTTCTTGGCTTATGCTAAAGCTATTCCATGTGCCTTTATCATTAGATTGCGAAGTAGTAGTGAGTCTATAAGTATAAGCAAACATAGGTGCTTCTACGTGTTGACCTTGTGAGTTTTGTACTCTAGCCATTCTCATCATAGTTAACCATTTACGTGCTACACTTAGTTGTGTAGAAGTAAATGCTATAACAGCTTGTTGTGGCTCTGGATCAAGAACTAACACATAAAACTGTGCAGTCTCTACAATCTCATTACCATCTTTAGTATAGAATCTTCTAGACTCTGGGTCTTTTCTACACTCACTTAAAATAGAAATATCGTGGTTAGCGTTTACTAAACCACCACCTTTCTCTCTTGGCACCCATTCAATATATTTTTTAATGTAAGCACTAGGAACTAAAACAATTCCTTTATCACCTGAATAAACACTGTTAGTAACTGTGTTATAAAGATCACCTGCACTTGCACCTTCTACATATGAGCCACCCGCTTTATTAAGTTGTGGCGACATGGGTTGTAAAACTCTGATAAAAGGAATCGCAAAATCCTCTACCGTAGTTTCTTCTAATCCAGTTCCTTCCGATAACAAAGTATCATCGAAAGTTACTACATCGGTTGTAGCTTTTGGAGCTACTTCTTTATTTTCATCAATCATGTTCTACTCCTATTTGATGATAGCCTTCGTGCCTATATAGACTCCGAAAGGCTCAGTTGGTATATCATTCCCCGTCGTTAACTGTTCTTTTACAAAAGCTTTTAACGTAGACGGATGAATACTCTGTTTTACCTCTGGCGATAGACCTCTAGATTTAAGAGCTAATACTGTTTCATCAACAATAGCACTCTCACCACGACCAAATTTTAAAGAAACTTCATTCTTTATAATTCCTTCATGACCGTTATCTAAAAGCCATTGGTAAGCTTGTTGTTGGTTTGCCTTAGAAATATGAGCGGCATAGAACTCATTAATAGATATCTTTTCTCCTGTAGATAAAGTTATCTGCGTAAGTCCTGCTGCTGACATAGCGTCAGGTAGCTCTTGTTCTTGGGTTAAACGCAACTCTTCTTTTTTAGCTTTTAACATATCTTCTAACCCTGAAACTTCGTTTGCAAGGTCTAATTGTTTTTGAGCTAAACTAGAAACTGTAGCTAATTCATTGTCGGTAACTTCACTATCCCATGAATCTGGTTTAGTATTACCAACAAGTTCTTCAAAAGTAGGTTTTTCACTCATTTAGTTCTCCTTTCTGATGTATATCTATTTCTACAGGATAATACAAGCCTTCTTGTTTATCCCACTTTAATATACTATATTTACCTCGATTAAAAAATGCAGCTAAGGAACACGCTACGCCAATAGCCGCAGGGTCTCCTATCAACAATAAGTAATCGCCCTCTTTATAGTCTTGTAGTAGTTTTTTCATTCTACGAACAGAAGGTCCAGAGCTTAACATGATTTGTGTATTAGAAGGTAACAGAACTTCAAAATCGCCATACTGTCTAGCACCTGCGATGTTTCGTCCTGGAACTTCTTGAACAACATATACTGTCATTTTTTTCTCCTTTCTTATTTCTAGGCTATTAATATATAGGCGACTAATACCAAAGTAAAGCTATTAGTATTATTTATTTTAAAAATATTTTATTTTATATAAAAAATTTTTTAAGATTTACTAATATCGTTAATATTTTAATAGATTCTGTGGATTACCCTCTACTAATCGGATAAGAAGATTATTATTTTGGGCTATATTTTCTATTAGATATAGATTATATTATTACTTAGAAATTAGAAAGTTAAGATGGAAATAAATTATAAGTTTAAAACTAAACCATACGCACACCAATTACAAGCGTTAAAGAAATCGTGGAAGAAACACGAATACGCTTATTTTATGGAAATGGGCACAGGTAAATCTAAAGTATTAATAGATAATATTGCTATTTTATATAATAAAGGTGTTATTAATTCTGCTATTATAATCGCCCCTAAAGGAGTTTATAGGAACTGGTTAGAAAAAGAAATACCAGCACATATGCCTGACCACGTAGAATATAAAACGGCTATTTGGAATCCCGCACCTAATAAAAAACAAAAGAAAGATTTAGTAGAACTGTTTGACCCGTGTTACGAACTCAAAATACTTATTATTAATGTCGAAGCGTTCAGCACTAAAAAAGGTGTGGCTTATGTTGATAAGTTTATTATGGGTAATTTATGTTTGATGGCGGTAGATGAATCTACAACAATAAAAAACCCGAAAGCACAAAGAACTAAAAATTTAATTAAACTAGCGGTAAATACAAAGTATCGTAGAATACTTACAGGTTTCCCTGTTACACGCTCACCACTTGATTTATATAGTCAGTGTGCTTTTCTTAATACACACTTGCTTGGATACGGCTCCTTTTATTCTTTTCAAAATAGATACGCACAAGTTATGAATAGAAAACTAGGAACACACAGTTTTAGGCAAGTAGTAGGTTATCAAAATTTAGAAGAATTAACTTCATCTTTAGATAGTTTTTCTTATAGAGTTTTAAAGAAAGAATGTTTAGATTTACCTGATAAAATCTATACAACTCGTGAAGTAGAATTAACACCTGAACAAAAGAAAGTTTATAAAGATATTGCAAAGTATGCTATAGCTGAATTAGAATCGAATGAAACAGTAAGTGTAACTTCAATACTTACACAGATACTTAGATTACATCAAGTTGTTTGTGGTTTCGTAAAACACGATCAAGGGGAAGAAGTTGAAATTAAAAACAATAGGTTAGATGAACTTATAAATATTTTACAAGAAACACAAGGTAAAACTATTATATGGGCGAACTATCAATACGATATAAAAAGAATATTAAAAACTTTACAAGAATTTACAGGAACAGATAGTGTAGCTACTTATTATGGTGAAACACCTGATGAAGAAAGGCAAGAAATTATACGTAGGTTTCAAGACCCTAATTCACAACTACAGTATTTAATTAGTAATGTACAAACAGGTGGTTACGGTATTACATTAACAGAAGCTAAAAATGTAATTTATTATAGTAATAATTACGATTTAGAAAAACGTTTACAATCTGAAGACCGTGCTCATCGTATAGGACAAAGTAATAAAGTTACCTATATCGATTTAGTTGCTAAAGGAACAGTTGATGAAAAAATTGTAAAAGCACTTAGAAGTAAACTTAATTTAGCCCAAGAAGTATTAGGCGACGAAAAATGGAAAGATTGGATTAAGTAATATTTCTTAAATAATTAGCAAAATTTCGCAGCATGTCTTGATTCGAAATAGTTCTTCCTGTCATGTCTTGATCCGAAATAGTTCTTCCTGTCATGTCTTGATCCGAAATAGTTCTTCCTGTAGCACCACCGTCTTTCATCATTTGTGGTTCACGTTGACTACCCTCTATGTTTTGTATTATTATGCCTTTTGCTCCTTCTATAATATTTAGAGCTAGTTGAGGATCACCTTGTGATCTTTGTATAACAGCTGAAGCTAAGTTTTGTGCGTCTTGTCCTGCGTCTACAGGCTCAGGTCTTTCTGCTACCATTTCAGGTGCTTGATCTTGCATTAGTTCTGGAGAAGGTGCTGTTGGCGGCATAGGTGCTGGACCTGCCATAGGTGCTGGACCTGCCATAGGTGCTGCTCCGCCACCTTGTCTAAGTTGATCTAGTTTACTCATTATACCTTGTTGCATCATAGTTTATCTCCTTGGCTTGAATGCATTTTGGAATATTCTTGTTGTCATTATATCCCCTTGTTGACTTTGCGGCAACCGCATAATCCCTTTATTTAAACGCCCACCAAATTTTTTCTCTAAAGGACCATCATCTCTTGGAGGTTGAAAAAATATAGGACCTCCTGGACGAAAAGGTGGGTCTGGTGGTAGTTTATTATGTGATACAACACCATCAACCAAATACGTATGCGTTGATGAAGTAGTAAAGTTATATACTTTTACAAAAGCTTCTGAATTTTCTAATTTAGTTACTTCTTCTACACCTTCTTTAGTAATTAATTTATCCCCTACTTGTAAATCTTTTACTTCAATTCCATACTCATTGTACACAGTATTTGATAATTTAGGATTATTAGATTTCCAACCTTCTTCCGTTAAAAATGCATGTGCATCTGTAGCTGTTATTCTATCATTTATAGTCCATAAGTTTCTATTATCTTTTGGTATATCATGTACATAAGAAACTACATCAGAAGCATTGTCTTGTGCTAAAACTATATCACCAACTTTTATATTTTCAATAGCTTTTTGCGTACCATTAGCCATATCAACTTTTGTTCCTCTTACAAAACACATAATCGGTGGCTCTGGTCTTGGTGGTCTTGGAGGAAATACAGGAGTTGGTGGTTTCGGAGGCATAGGAGTTGGTTCTGGTCTTCCATATTTTCCTGGAGCTTTTCCAAATCTGTAGATAGAAAGTCCTGACGGAAGTTTAAATGCAGGCACACCACTTTCAAAAGATGTTGGTCGCTCGTAATAACGTCTTTTTTCTTCGCCTATAATAGGACCGCCTCCTGGAGGTGGTGGAGGTGGCGGTGGCGGTGTCGGTGGTGTCGGATCACCAGGAGGTGGTGTCGGATCAGGTGGTGTAAAAACTGGGGGCTCAACTCCTGGAGGTGGTGGCACAGGTCCTCCGTAAGAAGGTGGTGGTCTATATCCTGGAGGTGGTGTTGGAATAGGTCCAACAGGAGGATCTATAGGTGGCTGAAATATTGGATCAAATGGATCTACTGGACCTGCTCCAGGATCAAGACTAGGACCACCAATAGATGGTGGTGGCTCAGGTTTTTCTGATACAGGCGGGTCAAAAATAGGTACATAAGGGTTTTCTATAGGAGCGTCTGGTGGTGGCATAAATTCTTCGGGAGGTATAAAAGGGGTAGGCTCAATAGGTCCTAGATCATCTGGTGGTGGTATAAATTCTTCGGGAGGTATAAAAGGTGTAGGCTCAATAGGTCCTAGATCATCTATCGGATTAAAAGGTATACTAAATTCATTAGGCATAGGAGATACTATCATGTCGCTTGGGAGTTCTTCAACTAAAGGGGATTGCATAAACATAGGGTTATCAGAAAAACCCCCAGTAGACATAAAATCGTTTTCTATTTCTCTAACACGGGCATCTTTAAAATCAGCTACGTCTGATTCGTACTGATCTTTTGCTTTATTTCTAGATATATTAGCGTCTCGCCTAGCGTTTGCTAATGAAAGGATACCGTTTCTATTATTTAATAACATCATTTTCTTCTATTGTTCATATACTCTGTAACTACATCGAGTATTGCTTGTTCATCTTCTAATGTAAGTTCTTCTTTTTGATTTATTTTTAGTTCTTTTAGTTTTGTATCATAATACTGTAACTCATTTCCAAAATCTTGCATATATACATTATTATAAGCACTTAAAAAATTGGCGAATTGTTGTAGTGAAACCCTACCTTCTGCTGCTCTAACTACTTGTCTAGCAAGTTTTGGATCAGCTATTATTTGTCTAATAAACTCTTCAGAACGAGTGTTCATAAGATAATCAAGGGCAGTAACCCTTCTACCTGTTTGCGTAAGCGGTGGTATTAACATTCTTTGTAATATTTTAAATTGAGGAACTGCTGAAGCTTGATCTACATTCATCATTGTTAAACTTAACCCTTCAGAGGGGTCAAGCCCAACTTCTCTTTGTACTAAATCATTTAATAATTTAAAAGCTTTTATATTATCTGCAGAATCTTTTCCTAATAATTTACCAAAAGATTCTTCGAAAGTTAATTTACCTGCTAGTTCATCTGGTCCAAAACCTTCATTTAAAATTCTGTTTAGAGCTTGTGGGTTTATTTCAAACTGACCTCCTGCTCCTTTACGTAAGCCTAAAAAATCTCTTAATAAAATATTTCTTGTTAATGCTGCAACTTGTTCTTCTAAAATAGGATTATCACCTATAGTAGTCATTAAAAAATCTATATCATTTTGTAGTTGTCCGCTACTTCTAACATCAGGTGCTGCTCTAATAATATTATTTACTATATCGTAAACAGGATTAACAGAATCTACATCTACTCCAAAAGTATTTTTTAAAACATTTATTTGACGGTCTTGTATTTCTATTTTTCTACCAACTTTATCTAGCTGATTTTTGTTTATGAACGTTCCAAAATCATCTCTAAATATTGCATCTAGCGTACCTTTGTTTTTATTTATAAAATCTTTTACGGCTTTATTATTTTGTAAGGGAGTATTATCAGGTTTTATTACTGTGTTTTGTATATAATCAAACATTTCTTTTTGTACATAAAAAACGCCATCATTACCACCACTTTCTAAAACTTTAATAAAATCAGTAACAGGTGTATTAATTCTAGCACCAGCTTGATTAGTGTTTAATAAAGCAGGAATTAATTCTTCTGGTCTTTCGTTAGCTATTAATTGTTTTAAAACTTGATTATTAACGTCGGTATACGCTTGATCCATTTCTCTATAAGCTAATGTTAAATCATTACCGAAATTGTTTACTCTTTTATATTCTTCTATTTTATCTAAATCTTTTTTACCATAGTTAGTTCTTACAGTTATACCTAAACGTTTAGCTACTTCATCATTAAAACTTTTATCTATTTGTTGATTTATATTTTTTATACCTTCACGAGCAAAAACTCTTGATCCTGAAATTTTAGAATTTACCCTTAATTCATTTAAAACAATTTGTAATTCAAATAACTCTCTTAACGTAAAATCTGGACTTTTAAACACAGCACTACCATCGGGGGATTGACCTGCTAATCTATATAATAATGTTTTTTCTTTATTACCTAATCCTAATGTTTGTTCTATTTCTTTAACAACTTCTGGTCTTTTAAAGTGTTTTGTTGTATTGTTACGCAATTTTTTAAATTCTTTAGCAATATTTTTAGTAAAACCTGCACCTGTAGAAAATTCTGCATAACGTGGGTCATTAAGTATTTTATTAAAATTGTCTTGGTAATCTTTTAAATAATTATCTCTAACGGCTGCTAAGTTAGAAGTCGTTTTCGGTAAAATATCTGCATCACCTTTAACAGTTTTATCGAATAAAGTTGTATTTGGTGTAGGTATACTTTCATCAGCTTCTTTAAGAATACGGTTAATAGCTGTTGACCCTTCTGTAACATATCGATCTATTTGTTCTTGGGCACTAGCACGAACTGCTTCGTCAACATCGGTGCCTACAGGTATATCTTTTAATGCTTTACCTTCGAATTCTTTTCCTAATTCTCTCATTAATAAATTTATAACACTTTGATTACCGCTTTTCATTTCCTTATATAAACCCGTTAGTTTTGGGTCTTTTGCTAATTTAAGCCATATAAATTCTAAATCTGCTGCGTCTTGATCTAATGGATTAGCTCCTGCTAGGGAAGGGTTATAACCTTTATATTCTTCACCTGCTTCTTTTACAAAATAACGTATTTGGTCGTTTATTTCGTCTACGGTTGCAAC
>Ga0209645_1000129_pt1 | contig 38061 bp, 27 predicted proteins | sample ETNvirenome_6_30_FD_184070 | JGI IMG/M metagenome (GOLD analysis project Ga0209645, IMG submission 184070) | Marine viral communities from the Pacific Ocean - ETNP_6_30 (SPAdes) (version 2) | ecosystem: Environmental > Aquatic > Marine > Oceanic | place: Pacific Ocean | collected 2013-06-19
CGTTATTGGGCATGCAAGCATTTGTGGGCAGGTAAAGGTGGAAGCACCAAGTCTTCTCCAAAATCAAAAAGAGGTAAATACTAAAAACATATAATTATGTCAATACCAGGTAAAAAGAAAAAAGTAACAAATCAACAAGCAAGCTCTGAGATTTCGAGAAGACTATCTAATACATTACCGTCTTTTTCAAGGGGTGAAGATAGAAGATACCCGTATCTTTCAAGCAAGTTTAATCTAAATAGACCCAACATACAAGACCCTTTTGCTAGAAGAGGTCCAGGCCAAAGAACATACAAGTACTCTATAAACGACGGGTCAGGAACCTCTAGAGTAGGCCAAGACACTCATGCTTTAGAACGTAAGTATAAGCAAGACCAAGCCTTGAAAGGTAAATATATTACTGACATGAGAGCTGTAAGAAAACCAGCAGAAAAACAAGCTAAAATTTCTGCTAAATTCACAGGAGACTACAAAAAGGGTATTTATAAGGCATCTAAATTATTAGCGCAAGGAAAAGAAAGTGAAGCAGATGATATGATGGCTAATCTAAAATCAACAGCATATAGAGCTCATGCTTATGGACACCCAGAAGCTGGCGGCAAAAAAAGGGATAGACAAGTTGTAGCAGAGCAATTTAGAACTTTAGAAAAACTTTCTAGCGCATATTATAGCCCAAGAATACGTCAGCAAGCTAAAAATATGACTAAAGGAGTTCAAATGTCAAGTGTTAAAATTACTGCTCCTGATGCAAAAGAAATAAACGCTTCTTTAAGAAGTTTAACATCTAGAAAGAAAAAATAACATGGGGAAATTTTTTGTAAATTTGGGACTTAAGATACAGGCTTTTTGGAAGAAGTTTGTAGTAGGGTACAATAAATGTATCGAAAAACTAAAAATAAAGTAAAATGGCTGATAAAGGACTAGGCGATACTATAGAGAGATTCACGACAGCTACTGGTGTGAAAAAGGTTGCTGAAACTATTTCAAAAAAAATGGGTAAACCTTGTGGTTGCGGAGAAAGACGTGATACACTTAACAGAATGTTTCCATATAAGAAGTAATGTTAAGTAGAACCGCCAGATATTACCGTGAAAATCCTGAAGCTAGAAAAAAGCACAGGAAAACCTCAGCGAAGGCTCAGAAGAAAAAAGAGGCTGTTCGCAAAAGAGTTGAATGTAATTTATTTAATAGAAAAAACAAAAAGTCGAAAAAAGGGGATAAATTAGATTGCTCACATAAAGGCGGACGTTTGGTTCTGGAGTCACAGAAGAAAAACAGAGCTAGAGGTGGAGGTAAAAAAAAATAATGAATTTGGATAGTAAAATATCATTTTTTGCAGGATACGTCTTCACGGCAGTATCATCGATAAGTCTTTTAGGGTTAGTTCAAGCAGCGCTGCTTGGGTTGATAGGTGGTTTTTTTGGTCTATTAGGCAAAGAACTTTTCTATATCCTAAGAGGTAAAATAAAGAAATGAGAAAAATAGATAAGATAATAGTACACTGCTCTGCAACACCAGAAGGCAGAGATGTTTCTGCGGCTACTATTGACAAGTGGCACAAGGAAAGAGGCTGGTCTGGTATTGGCTACCATTACGTAGTTAGACTAGATGGCTCTATTGAATATGGCAGAATGGTGGATAAAGTTGGAGCTCATTGCAAGGGACACAACAAGTCTTCTATTGGAATTTGCTACATAGGAGGTTGTGATTCCGATATGAACGCTAAAGACACCAGGACACCTCAGCAGATAGCTAGTATGCTAGAACTTATCAGAATATTAAAAAAACTGCATCCAGGCGTAGAGGTATTTGGACACAGAGACTTCTCTACCAAAGAGTGCCCAAGCTTCGATGCTAAAAACGAATATTGCAATGCCTAAGAAAAAATTTAAAGATACTAAAGTAGGTCAATTTCTATTAAAAAAATTGCCTGGAATAGTTGGAGATGTTCTACCCGATAAAGGTGCATTGGGTATTGTAAAGAACCTAATTGATAATGACCCAGAAGTTTCTCCAGAAGAAAAAGCTCAAATGCACGATGAGCTTGTAAAACTTTATGAGTTAGAGGTTGCAGACAGGGATTCTGCTAGAAAAAGAGAGGTAGAGGTTAAGAAGACTGGCGACTATGACTTTATGATGTTAGCTACTGGAATATCAGGGCTAGCTTCGTTTATATTTATTATATACGCAGTGGTTTATGAGCCAGGCGTTTTAGAGAATGATTTATTCGTACATTTAATGGGTATGGTTGAGGGTGTTGTTATCAGCAATATATTTGCATACTACTACGGTACAAGCGCTCAAAACAGAAAATAGGTTTACTTTTTGCTTTTATTAAAATATTATCTTTGCATAAACGTATTCAAACTTTATGGCAAGAATAAGCACTTATGCTTTAGATACGAATGTAACTAAGAATGATAAGGTCATTGGAACGGACTCAGCTGGGTCGGTAACCAAGAACTTTAGATTGACTGATGTTGCTGGTATTGCAAATCAAGAGATAACAGTTGCTGGACAACTTGTATATCAATTTAAACAAAATATAACAGAAGGCTCTTTGACGGATTTGTCAGATGGAACTGCTTTTTCTAATGTCTCTGGATTTAGACTTAGTGAAGTAGATATACCAGGTCATAATGTAGAGAATTTTTTACAAGAATACGAAAAGAAAAGAATCATTGTTGTAGATATAGATGATAAAAACAAGTATGGGATTTATGATGTCGAAGATATTATAGAAGACACAAACAACCCAAACTATTATTTTTTTACATTAAACTACCATAATGGAAACGGCTCTTTGACCTTGGATAATTATTTTATTGTAGCAATGTATTCACAAGACGCTACATATAGACACAGTCAGAGCTCTGCAAGCACACAATGGACGGTAAACCATAATTTAAACAAATTCCCATCTGTTACAGTTACTCTTTCAACAGGGCAACAAGGAATTGCAGATGTAAATTATACAGATAAAAACAATTTAACGATAAACTTTTCAGCTGCAAAAAGCGGATATGCATACCTAAACTAATAACACCATGGCTATAAAATTTTTAAATCACTTAGACTTAACACAAAACGAGATTCAGAATACCGCTCTGCATAATACAGAGTCTTCTGATATTACAACGCCTGTAGATGGACAGATTATATTTGATAATGGTTCGGGTGTAAACAAACTAAAGTATTACGATGGCTCATCTTGGGTTTCAGTTGGCAGTTCTTATTCTCACCCGACTCATACAGCCCTTACAATAGACCTTGACGCTACTGGAGCTTCAGTCATAAGTACAATTGATTTTACGAGTGATGGTCTTGGTCACGTGACTTCTGCAACCGCAACAACCAGAACTTTAACGCTATCTGATTTAGGTTACACGGGTGACTCTGACGCAAACAACTATGTTCACCCCACACATCCTGGAGATGATTTTTCAGTAGACACAGGAGCTTTAGTAGGAGCAGTTGTTGTATCAGATATTGATATTAATGTAACTACTGATACTTTAGGGCACGTAACGGATGCTAGCGGTACTGTAGCAACAAGAACATTAACATTATCTGATTTAGGCTATACAGGTGCAACAGATGCGAATAACTACGTTCACCCTAATCACACAGGTCATGTTACTTCTACAGGAGATGGAGCAACTGTATTAACTGTTTCTGCAATTACAGGCCAAACAGCTCTTACTTCTGGATTAGCCGCTACTGATGAATTTGTTATTAGCGATAATGGTGTGATTAAGAGAATGGATGTAAGTGTTTTAGAGACTTACATGCAAAACAATCTTACTTTTACTAGTAATACAGACGTAGATGTTAGTGTTTCTAACCTCATCACAAGATTAGGTCAGATATCTGAAAACGTAACTATTGGTGATGCATCAGATGTTACTGTAACTATTCCTGGGGATTTAGTTGTTACTGGTACAACAACAACAAACAATGTTGAAACTATTTCTACATCAAATGGAGTTATATTTGAAGGTAATAGTGCCGATTCAAATGAATTAACGCTTTTAGCTGGCACACTTACAGCAGACCGAACTATAACACTTCCAGATGCAACTGGTACTGTTGCTTTGACGTCCGACCTTCATGATGCTGTTACACTTTCTGGTTCTTACGATTACTTGACTATATCTGGTCAGGTTATTACTTTAAATCAGATTGATTACGACACTGACATCGCAAACACTCCTACAATTCCTACAGTTAACAACGCTACAATTACACTTGCAGCTGGTAACGCTGGTATTACAATGGATGCTGACAATTCATTCACTACCAACCAGTCAGGAAATGAAGAGATAACAATATCTCACGCAGATACATCGTCTCAGTCATCAGTAAATAACTCAGGAAGAACATATATTCAAGATATTACTCTTGATACATTTGGACACATCACAGGAATTACTTCTGCTACAGAAACTGTAACCAACACAGACACTCAGTTAGCAACAAAAGAAGCTGATATTGATGTTTCTAATACAACATTTATAGCAAACAAAAGGGCTACAATTAATCACGCTCTTAACTCTGAAAATGTAATTGTACAGATGTACGACAAAACTACTGGAGCTGTTGTTCATGCAGACGTGGAACACACAAGCGACGGAAGTACTATTAGCAAAAATCACGTAAGAATCGAGTTTGGAGTTGTTCCAGCTAACGATATTAGAGTAATTATGATTGACGCAAAAGACGCAGCAGCATCAGTTACTCCATCTTACTCATAATAATTAAATAAAATATGGCCAAGAAGTTTTTAAGCGACATAGAGCTTGATGCAGGATTAGTAGATGTAAATGGTAATACAGGTACGTCAGGCCAGATATTATCTTCTACAGGCTCTAGTGTGAGCTGGGTAAACCAAGGAGATGTAGTCGCTGGAGAAGCAGATAAAGCGCTTTCACTTACTATAACAGTAAAAAACACAGAATCTGTAGCACTTACAAAAGGACAAGTGGTATGTGCTGCGCCTTCTGCAACGCCACCATCTGGAAATGTTATTGAAGTGAAACGTGCTGACAATAACGGTACGGATAGTATGCCAGCTATTGGTGTACTAAACGAAGGGTTAGATGCGGCAGGCGGGGCAAATGATGAGGGTGAAGCCATTATGTTTGGTCGTGTTTCTGGAATCAACACATCTGCATTCTCTGTAGGTGATGAGGTGTTTGTTTCTGACACAGCTGGAGGATTAACCACTACAAAACCTACTGGAGTAAAATACATTCAGAAAGTAGGTGTTGTAATACGTGATGACGCTACTAACGGCACAATAGAAGTATTTGGCGCTGGAAGAACAAACGACGTCCCTACACCTTTATATGTAGACCACGCTTATCAAAGACTTGGGATTGGAACACCTAGTCCGACATCTTTACTTCACGTTTTAGGTTCTCCTGTCGCTACAAGCGGTGCGCTTATTACGGCAAGAAATAGCGACGCCACCTCGTCAAATACTACTTTTGGCGGTATTATGTTTAATTCTTCTCCCGGCACGGATTATTCTATTGGAAAATCAAATGTAAACTCAGCAACAACATTAAGTTTTAGAAACGCAAACACAGGCGCTTCTTATATGGATATCAACTCTTCAGGCTACGTCGGGATAGGCACGGCGAGTCCTAATGCCAAACTCACAGTACAAGGAGACGATGCTGATATTTACCTTAGGTCAAATGATTATACCATAGCTCGTATTATCAATAGAGGTTCAAGTGGTACGAATCTAGATACAGGTCTGTTTTCTTTAATGATTTCAGATGGCACTAATAATAACGTAGAATCAGTTCGTTTAGATGCTGGAGGGAACAGTTGGTTGAATGGAGGCAACGTCGGGATTGGAACGGATAGTCCAAGTTCTGCTGCTGGATTTGATGCTAAACTACAGCTTGAGTCTGCTAACCCAATGCTTGTATACAAAGAAACTGACCAATCTACAAAATGGGAGGTTGGAGCTTGGGGAGGCAACTATGTTGTATACAATGGCACTAACGAAAGAATGCGTATTACAAGTTCGGGTAATGTAGCTATATATGAAACTTTACAATTTTTTGACGATAGCTCTACACCTTCTGCAAGTGCTTTTATTCATAGACCCTCTTCAAATACTTTAGCTTTAGGTACAAATAGCACTGAACGGATGCGCATCGACTCAAGTGGCAACGTCGGGATTAAAACTCCTAGTCCAAGCTCAGACCTTCATATAAATAATAGCAATACATTACCAGTATTAAGATTGTCTTATGAGCCAGTTGGTGGATATGGAGGAGGAGGCTCTATTAGATTTCAAGGTGGAGCTTCGGATTATGTATATGGTGATATAAGCTGGTATAATGGCTCTAGTAGAGATGCTGATTTCAATTATGCTGCTGCAGTTAGAACAATGTCGTTTAAAGTCAACGAAAGAAATACTGCTACAAATGGATATTTTAAATTCTATAATGGCTCTACTGAAGTTGCTGAGATAAACGCAGCAGGAGTATACGGAAACGTATTCTACGACCAAGGCAATACAGCTTATTATGTAAACCCTGCTTCAACTGGAAATTCATTCAATTCTTTAGGATATGCACATATACGTGGAGGTATTACTACAGACGGAAACGCAAGGAGCTACACATGGAGAGCGTTAGAAAACACTGGGAGTTCTGGGACTAGGTATCAGAAGATAGCAAGAATAACAAGTAGTCAATCATCTAGATTTGTTATAGAGCTCGCTGGAAGAAGCACTTCTTATTCAACTCCTTATTTACCAGCAATAGGTTATATTGTGGGTCAATTAAATAATGACAATGATTATGATTTAGTGTTTTACAACCACAGTGGTGAAGATACGGTTGTTGATGAAGTGGGACAGGTTGATGTAAGTACGACTGCCACTGATATATATATAAAGGTTTCTAGTTTTTCAGAAGTAACAGCCCATGCTCATATAAGTGATGGAACTATTGCTGTAGAAAGTACAAGCGCTGGAGGTACGGAGCCTACTAATTACGTAGTCGCAACAATTATAGAAGTATGGAATAGTAGAAACGACGGAGCAGGTTCAGGTCTTGATGCTGATTTGCTAGACGGACAACAAGCATCATATTTTATTAATACCTCAGGAACAGCACAAATTAAATCGGGTGACCTTACAGTAGACCAATTAATTACTACTAATAACGGTAACGGTGCTAATGTAAGAATTGGAGATGATGCATGGATAGGTGACACCAATGTAGCTAACACCTTACAAATACAGGGTACTTCAGATTCTACCAAAGGTTATATAGTGTTTGGAAGTAGTGATAATACTGCTTTAGGTAGAAACGGTACAGGAGCATTAACTTACGGGGGCAACACAATATGGCACGCTGGTAATGACGGCTCTGGCTCAGGGCTGGATGCTGATACTTTAGATGGACAGCACGCTTCTGATTTTGCATCATCATCACACACGCATACATGGGCTAATATATCTGGAGAGACTGCCAACTCTGTTAATGGTTGGGGAGGATTAAGACATCAAACAAATGATGGGTATATAGATTTTGGTCCAGCAAATACAAGCCACGCTCATATCTATACAGATAGGCCTAGTTTCTATATTAATACTCCATTAATTGTGGCAGGAGGGTCTACAATTAACTCTGGAGATATAAGGGCAAACTTATTCTATGATAAAAATAATACAAATTACTATGTAAACCCAGGTGGCAATAGTGAGATGAGCACTATGTCTTTAGATAGTTGGCTTTATCATAGAGGAGATACAGATACTTTCATGGGGTTTGCAGCCGCAGACACTATTAGATTTGTTACAAACAGTGCTGAAAGGATGGAGATAGGCAACGGGGGAGTTGTTTTTGGTGGAGGAGCTACTGCTGCTAAGCCAGTTCACGTCGCTACTGCTGACCAAGGAACCGCTAGACTACGTATTGAGAATACTAATGCAAATGGAGATACTTTTGATTTAATTGCTGGTGTTCATAACGTGACTCAAGAGGGATTCTCTATATATCAAGAAAACGCAAGTGCCACTAGACTTAGGATAGATGATGACGGAAATGTTAAGATAGGTAGTGGAGCACCGTCAGAAAAATTAGACGTAGATGGAAATATAACCGCTAGCGATATAACTGGAAACATATTTTATGATAAAAATAATACAGCTTACTATCTAAACCCAGCGGCCACCTCAAATTTACAAGAGTTAGAGATATTAAGAAACTCAAGCAATTATACGGTTAACCTAACAGATGCTCACGACAGGGCAGGGTTGATGATTAAATCATCTACTGCTTTTGACAGTAAACTTGCATTTAGTTCTGGAGCGAGCTCTAGACAATACATACAAGCCTTAAATAACGCTCATACAACGGGTAGAGATATTGTTTTAAACCCATATGGTGGCAACGTCGGGATTGGAATTACCGCACCAGTTAGTAAACTCCACGTGTATAATAACGATGGGCAAACAAGCACGGCTGCTGGTATAACCGTAGAACAAGACGGAGGCGGTGATGCTATTGTCCAGTATTTATTAACTGGAACAAAAAGATGGACAACTGGTATTGATAATTCTGATGGAGATAAATTTAAAATATCTCAAAATACAGATTTAGCTACCGATAACGTAATGACTTTAGACACCTCAGGCAACGTTGGGATTGGGACTACTAGTCCAGGAGCTAAATTACAGATAAATAATGCCGCTACTGTTGGTTCTACCTCATCACATTTAAGTGGTTTAAATCCTATTTTATATTTAGACGCTGGTAATGCTGCTGGGCGAAGTATAGTTATAAAAAACCATTCAACTGGCAATGATACGGTAGCTGGAGCATTAAGATTTGCTGTTTCGCCTGATGGGGCGAACTTTAGCCATGCATCAATAGAAGCCAAACAAGATGGAAATGGTGCTGTTGATACTTTAGAATTTAGAACTTCTAGTAGTAATACGCAGGCGACTACCAATAATTTAGCAATGATTATTGAAGGCGGCGACGTCGGGATTGGTATAACTAGTCCTGGACAAAAACTCCACGTTAATGGGAATGTGGCTGCTGATATATACTATGACAGAAACAACACTGGATATTTCTTTAACGGAGACGCTTCTAAAGATAATGTAGACCTAACTTCAGGCGGTAATTTCGCCATAAACGTACTGGGAACAATTTCTGGCGGTCATAGAAAGCATGGGAACTTAGAAACTCTTGAAATGCAGTGGAGTATTGGTGGTAGTACTGACCTCAACTGGAAGAAGCTTGTTGATGTAGTTATAAGTGACGCTAACTACGCTGGATGGGGTGCTGAAATAGAGATTACAAACTTTAGCGGTAACTTTGGTAGCGCAACATACAATGGTGGTGAGCTCTTCAAGGGTGCACTAAGTATTTATCACTGGGGAGGTTCAGGATACACTCCAGAAGTTCCTCATTCAAACATTCCTTACGAGATGAGGAGTCATGTAAGGTGGTATAAGATACAAGAGTCTGGGCAAAACAGGTATCAGCTACAGGTTAAATCTCCTGGAAACTACCAACAGTTATATATAAAAGTAAAGCCAGGAATTGGTAATCAAGTAGCAGACCTTATATCATACGCTAACGACACAAACGGAGCTACTTCTGGAGGAACTGCATATACATCATCCCAAAGTGCTGATTTTAATCACGAGTTTGCAGGGGGTATTTGGACTAATAGTAGTCGTAATATAGGTTGGAAAACAATATATGGAAATCCTTACTTATCAACTTACTACGGAAGTATAATAACAAGCTCATCTGTTTATATTGGAGGTTCTACAGGAAATGGTCAAGATTTATTTTGCGACGACCTTCGTAGCAATAAAGTATTTGATAGAGCAGCTACAGCCTATTACTTTGAAGGTGGAAATACTGGAGACTCTATAAGGGTCGCTGGTGACGTTGTAGCGTATTACTCTTCGGATAAGAGACTTAAGGACAATATAAAGCCAATAGAAAACGCATTAGATAAGGTTAATGCAATAAGTGGTGTTACGTTTGAATGGAATGAGAAGTCACACAAGACTACAGGAAGAAAAGACGTAGGTGTTGTTGCTCAAGAGGTGGAGGAAGTATTCCCAGAGATTGTAGAAACAAGAACTAACGGATTTAAGGCTGTAGACTATCAAAAACTAACAGCTGTTCTTATTGAGTCTGTAAAAGAGCTTACAGCTAAGGTTGAGGCTTTGGAATCAAAACAATGTAATTGTAAGTAGTTATGGCAGTACCAGCGAGCGGTCAACTATCTTTAGGAAAGATATATAGAGAACTTATATATGATAATTATAATGCATCAACAGCTGTTTCTGGAGTTAGTGCATCTCTTAAAAATATGTCTACAGGAGATACAGAAACATTAAACACTTCTGGTTCTACTTTAGTTCCAGATGGAAGTGCCCCTCACAAGATGAGTGAGTGGCGTGGATATGACCATGATGCTTCAACGGCAACTGCTCCGACTGTTACAACTGGAATCGTAAGTTGGAGTAGTAGTGAAGGAATAATAGAGGCTTTTGGTAGTGTTAGCAACGATGGAGGCGCAACCATAACACAAAGAGGATTTGCGTTCTCAACATCATCAACAAGTCCCACAAGCCCTACTGTAAGCGCTACAGGCACAACAGGCATAATGAGTGCTGATATTTTTGTGATACAATCGTCAAGTAGTTATAATATGTATGTTAGAGCTTTTGCCACAAATAGTGTGGGCACAAGCTACGGGGTAACTAGAACTGTAACTGTACCTCGTGGTAGTGGCGGAGGGTTTATAAGCCCTTAAAAAAAATTAGTATATTTGCAATATAAATATTTAAGTTATGAATATATCATATGAATGGAAGATTACGGCTTTGAAGAAAGCACCATCACTAGACGGATTGTCAGATGTAATCACACACGTAAGATTTGACTATACTGGAACCGACGCTGATTCTGGTGAGTCATACACATTTAGTGGCGCATGCCCTATACTACCTCCAGACCCTAATGTATTTACCCCTCTAGCAGAGGTTTTAGAGTCTGATGTAATTTTATGGGCACAAGCAAATCACCCAACAGACCACATGAACTCTGTTATTGAGAAAGCAATTTCAGATAAAATTACTCCTAAAAATGAGGATGTAGGCACTGATGAGGTTTCTTGGTTGGCGTCTCCAGAAGAACAGGTAGAGGAATCTACAGAGGAACAAGTAGAGGAATCTACAGAGGAACAAGTAGAGGAATCTACAGAAGAATAATAATAATTAAAATCAAATAAAATGGCTAAATCAACAAAGGACATTCCTGTCCAAGCAACAATTCAAATCGACGAAAAAATATTAAACAGTATTCGTCAAATCAGACAAACTCAGTCTAGCATACAGCTAGAAATTGGAGCTATGGAGGCTCAAAAACATTTAGCGCTTCATAAGCTGCATGAAGAAGGAGAAAAGCTTCAATCTATTATGATTGAGCTAGAAAAAGAGCACGGAAAAGGAAGTATCAACTTAGATACAGGAGAGCTCACTCTTGATTCCCCTGGTAATGGAAATTCGTAAAATATCAATAGGAGCAGACTACAAGGGTAGCGCTATGCACTACATCTTAGGACAAGATGTTTTGAATGGTAGCCATACTATTCATCTTATTGACTTTGACAAAGACAAAGAATCATATCTTATATATATAGAAAAAGATAATGAGGTTTTTCTTTGGAAGGAATTTAACAAGAATATACCTGTATCCATAGAGTACAACATTTATTTCTAAATGAAATCACCGTATTACTTCATCATTAAACCTGTTGGAGATGAATACGTGAACGAGGTCGAGATAGCTGGGAAGAAGATAATTGTAAATTCAAGTGTAGAGGACCACAAGCACGTAAATCGTCTTGGAGAAATAGTGCATGTCCCTGGCAGATATAAAGGAAATATATCAGTTGGGGATATCATCATTGTACACCATAATATATTCAGGATTTACTATGACATGAAGGGTAGGCCTAAAAAGTCACCAAACTTTTTCAAAGACGGTCTATATTTCATAGACGAAAGTCAGTTTTATCTTTATCATAATGGAGACAGATGGAACTCTGTGGACAACTTCTGCTTTGTTAAACCTATCGACAAAGAAAATTCGTATCTTTATGAGGAGGGCGAAGAGCTCAATACAGGTGTTTTGATTTATGGCAATGACAATCTGAGTAAGCTAGGCGTTAGTGAGGGAGATAAAATAAACTTTACAAAAAACAGCGAATATCGTTTTGACGTAGATGGAGAGGTTGTGTATAGAATGAGAACAAATGATATATGCACAGTATTATAGTATGGGTGATATAAAAGAAATAAAAGAAAGAATTATTCAGGCTGGACATGAAGCTGTAAAGCAACTAATCAAGGTTGCTGAAGAGGAGATTATAAAACCAGACCCAGATGATGAGTTGGCAGCAGATAGACTAAAAAACGCTGCAGCAACAAAAAAACTTGCAATATTCGATGCTTTCGAGATTCTAAATCGAATTGAAAACGAAAAGAATATGCTAGAAAACCCAGAAGAGGAAAAGAAAAACTTAACAGGAGGATTTGCAGAAAGAAGGTCTAAATAATGATTTATGCGTAGTTTTAAAGGACTTTATACCATCTAAGGTATTGACATCCAGAAACAGGAAAAAGTCTTTTAAATATGGTTATGACGCAGATTTAGACATTATTGTGATATCTAAGGACGGCATGGTTGGTGATGTCGTTCGCATCAATAGCCTCAACATAGCGCTTCCAAAAAAACCAAAAGAAGTATACAAAAGGGCATCTGACAAGAAAGACCAATATTGGGAAGCTTCAGAATACCCAAAAGCACTAAAACCTTTACAAACTATATTCCAATGGAATGAAATGAACAAGGATTTCAAGGAAACTTGGGTTCCTTATATCGAGAATGAGTTTGACAGAAGGGAAAATGGTTTTTGGTTTATGAACAACGGAAAGCCTGTGTACATAACTGGCACACACTACATGTACTTACAGTGGACAAAGATTGATGTAGGTAAACCAGAATATAGGGAATCAAACAGAGTATTCTTTATATATTGGGAAGCGTGTAAATCAGATGATAGATGTTACGGAATGTGCTATTTAAAAAACAGACGTTCTGGTTTTTCATTTATGTCCTCTGCTGAAATAGTAAATCAAGCAACAATAACATCAGACTCTAGATTTGGTATACTATCTAAAACGGGTAGTGATGCTAAAAAAATGTTTACAGATAAGGTTGTGCCTATATCAGTGAACTACCCATTCTTTTTCAAACCCATACAAGACGGTATGGATAGACCAAAGTCAGAGCTTGCATACAGGGTTCCAGCTTCTAAACTCACTAGGAAGTCCATATCAAACACCAGCGTTACAAATGACCTGCAAGGATTAGATACTACTATCGACTGGAAGAACACAGGAGACAATAGTTATGATGGGGAAAAACTAGCTTTACTAGTACATGATGAAAGCGGAAAGTGGGAAAAGCCAGATAATATTCTGAACAACTGGCGTGTAACAAAAACTTGCTTGCGTTTAGGTAGCAGGGTTATAGGTAAATGTCTTATGGGTTCTACCTCTAACGCTTTGGATAAAGGAGGAGAAAACTTTAAAAAACTATACTACGACTCAGACCCAACCACACGTAATTCAAATGGACAAACAAAAAGCGGACTATACAATCTGTTTATTCCAATGGAATGGAATATGGAGGGCTTTATTGATATGTATGGACAGCCAGTTCTTGAAACTCCAGAATCACAGATAATAAGTATAAACGGTGATTATATCAGCCAAAGCGCATTAGAATATTGGCAAAACGAAGTTGATAGTCTTAAAAACGACCCTGATGCGCTAAACGAATATTACAGACAATTTCCTAGAACAGAGTCTCACGCTTTTAGAGATGAATCTAAAAATACCATATTCAACCTTACTAGAATATATGAGCAAATAGACTACAATGATTCTTTTGCTATAAAGTCCACGGTGTCAAGAGGTAACTTTCATTGGAGAAATGGTCAAAGAGATACTGAGGTTGTATTCAGTCCAGAGAACAAGGGAAGGTTTTTTCTGTCATGGATTCCTAGTAAGGAGCTAATGAACAATGTTACAGAAAAGAATGGTAGGAAATATCCTGGTAATGCACACATGGGTTCTTTTGGTTGTGACTCTTATGATATATCTGGAACTGTAAATGGAGGGGGTTCTAAGGGGTCTTTACATGGAATGACTAAATTTCATATGGAAGACGGTCCAACGAATATGTTTTTCTTAGAATATATATCAAGACCTCAAACTGCCGAGCTTTTCTACGAAGATGTATTGATGGCTTTACATTTTTATGGTATGCCGATACTAGTAGAAAACAATAAGCCAAGATTATTGTATTATTTAAAAGAAAGAGGATACAGAGCTTTCTCTTTAAATAGACCAGATAAACACAGAAATGTTTTGTCAAAAGCAGAGCGTGAGCTGGGAGGAATACCATCTTCTTCTGCCGTAATCTCTGTACACGCAGAAGGTATAGAGAGTTATATAGAAAACCATGTGGGTGTACTTAGAGACCAAGCCAACATGGATTTTGGAAGCTGCGGTAATATGTTTTTTAATAGGACTTTGCTTGATTGGGCTAACTATGACATAAACAATAGAACGAGGTTTGATGCCACTGTAAGTTCTGGGTTTGCTATTATGGCAAATCAATCACGCAAGAATATAGGACAAGAAAAACGTAATCAAATAAATATTAACTTTGCAAGATACAGTAACAAAGGTTTTGTTAGTGAAATTATTAAATAAATATGATAAATAAGCCAAGATTCAATTCGGGTAGTGGTTTTCCTAATCAATTTGTTCCAGACATCGAGAAGGACACATATGAGTATGGACTTCGAGTAGGTCATGCTATTGAGTCTGAGTGGTTTTCACGAGACTACGGAAGTAGTATGTATGGCGAAATACGTTCTGAGTTTCTAACCAGACGTTTGTATGCTAGAGGAGAACAGCCAGTAGATAAATATAAAAACGAGTTAGCCGTAAACGGTGACTTATCTTACCTCAACTTAGATTGGACGCCTGTTCCGATTATCCCTAAGTTTGTTGATGTCGTGGTCAATGGCATTCAAAATAGGCTTCTAGATGTTAAAGTAGAAGCTGTAGACGATTTGTCTTCTATGAAGAGGCAGATGTTTAGAAAGGAGATGCACACAGACATGCTTGGAAAAGACCTTTTGCAAAAAGTAAAGGCAGAAACGGGTGTTGATGCATTTAACATAAAAGAAGAAATTGTTCCTGACTCTGAAGAAGAGTTAAATCTATATATGGATTTAAGGTACAAACAAGCCATAGAAGTTGCTGAAGAATCAGCCATCAAAACTCTTATGGAGATAAACGAATATGATGAGATAAAAAGACGTGTAGATGAAGATAATGTTGTTTTAGGTATATCTGCACTCAAGCATTCTTTTGATGTTCATGACGGAGTCAGGATAGATTATGTTGACCCAGTGAATTTTGTTTATTCACCCACAGAAGACCCAAATTTCAGGGATTGTTATTATTTTGGGGAGTTAAAATCAGTTCATGTAACTGAAATAAAAAAGATAAATCCAAGTCTTACTCAGGAAGATATAGAAGAAATATCTAAGCTTGCTAGTAGATTCGATGGTTATAGAAGCACACAAAATTTGCAAAGCCAAAGCGGCCTTGATAAGGCAAATGTATCCTTACTTTATTTTTGTTATAAAACAGACAAGGAAATAGTATACAAGGTTAAAGATACTTCAAATGGCGGAAAGAAAGCGCTAAAAAAGGATGGTTCCTTTAACCCTCCAGAAGGAGAACAGGAAAGATTTAAAAAAGTATCAAGAAGAATAGATGTTTGGTATGAGGGTGTTCTAGTAATGGGCACAAATCATTTACTAAAATGGGAGCTTATGCAGAATATGGTTAGACCTAATTCTTCATTTCAAAGAACTATACCTCCTTATATTGTTTCTTCTATTAAAATGTCTAAAGGCAACATAGATTCTTTGGTTAAAAGAATGATACCTTTTGCAGACCAAATACAACTTACTCATTTAAAATTACAGCAAGTAGTTGCTAAAATGATTCCAGATGGTGTGTTTATTGACGCAGATGGATTGAATAGTGTAGATTTAGGTAATGGAGCTTCATACAATCCATCAGAAGCATTGTCTATGTATTTCCAAACAGGTAGTGTTATAGGGAGAAGTTACACTGAGGACGGAGATTTCAACAATGCTAGAGTGCCTATTCAAGAGCTTACTAGCAGTGGCTCAAATGCCAAGATACAGAGTTTGATTAATATGTATAATTATCAGCTCAACATGATTAGAGCTGTAACGGGTATTAATGAAGCTAGAGATGGAAGTAATCCAGACCAATACGCTTTGGTTGGACTTCAGAAACTTGCTGCACTAAACAGTAATACAGCTACTAGACACGTAGTTCAATCTGGAATCAACATTACTAAAAGGCTTGCAGAGGCTCTTTCTTACAGAATATCTGATATTATGCAGTATTCTGACTTTGCTGAAGATTTTGCTAAAATGATTGGTAAAAACAACATGGAAATTGTTGAAGAAATACTAGGAGTGCATCTTCACGATTTTGGTGTATTTATAGAAATAGAACCAGATGAAGAGGAGAAACAAAGACTAGAGCAAAACATACAGCAATCAATTCAAGCTAAACAAATTGATTTAGATGACGCTATAGATATTAGAACCGTAAAGAACTTTACTCTTGCTAATTCTCTTCTAAAAATAAAGAAAAAGAAAAAGCAGAAGGAGGATATGGAGATTCAGCAAAGAAACATCCAAATGCAGAGTCAAGCAAACGCACAGTCTGCTCAAGCTGCATCTCAAGGAAGAATGCAAGAGCAGCAGATGAAATCTCAAATGGAATCTGAATTTGCTCAAATGAAGAGTCAATTAGAAATGCAGAAAATGCAGGCTCAGAAAGAAATTGACAAAGAGCTTCTTCAGTTAAAGCATCAATTCGAACTTCAATTGAAGCAAATGGAAAAAGATGTATCTACTTCTAAGGAAAAATATAAGGAAGACAGGAAAGATAACAGAACAGATAAACAAGCTACTCAACAGAGTAAACTAATAAGACAGAGAAAGCAAGATTTACCGCCTGTTGACTTTACGCAATCTGGAAAAGCAAATGAAGTTATGAGTAATCTTGCGGGAACAGTAGCTCCAGAAAACGTATAGTTTTTTTAACTAATTTTGCAGTATAAATTTAAATTTAATCTATTATGAGTGACGTAAATCAAGATGTCGACTTTAAAGTTGACCTATCTAAACCTCCTGTAAAAAAAGGAGAAGAAGATAAAAAAGAGCAAGAAACTGCCGAAGTCGGAAGTGAAAATACGACAAACTCGGAAGTTCAAGAAGAAAAAGCTCCTGAGCAACAGCCAGAAGCTGATGAAAATATTAAAGCAGAGGAAGAAGTCCCTGCGAAAAAAGAAGCCGATGAACCTCAACAACAAAAAGAGGTAAAGGTTTCTAAAGAAGAGATAATTGCTGAGTTCCTTACTAGTAAATATAGTATGGGGCTTGAGGAATTAGAAAACGTTCTTTCAAATAAAGACAAAAATACACAAGAGCTTCCTGAGGAGGTTGAGAAGTATTTGCAATACAAAAACGATACTAAGCGTGGCTTAAAAGATTTTGTAAAAGCAAACGAGGATGTTTCTGAATATGAAGAAACAACTTTACTGCGTGAATACTATAAGCAATCAAACCCTGAGCTTGACGATTCTGATATTGATTATTTAATAGAGGATAAATTCACTGTAGACGAAAGCACTGATACAGAGAAAGACGTTAAGAGGAAGAGTCTTGATAAAAAGCAAGAGCTACATAAAGCTAAGCAGTATTTTGAGCAGATGAGGGATAAGTATAAAGCACCGCTTGAGTCAAGTACGGATGCACTACCTGAAGACGCTAGAAAGGCTGTTGAGTTTTATAAGCAATACAATGATGAAAAATCTAAGGAACAAGAGGTTATAAACTCTCAAAGGAAAACTTTTGAAGAGAAAACCTCAAAGTTTTTTGGCGAGGAATTCAAAGGTTTTGAATTTAAAATCGGCGATAAAACTTTAAACTTTGAACCTAAAGACAAGAAAGAAGTTGTTGAAAGACAAATGAATTTAAACAACTTTGTACAATCGTTTTTAGATGAAAAAGGTGTTTTGAAGGATGCGCAGAAATATCACACAGCTCTTAACATGGCTATGAACCCAGAAGCTTATGCTAAGTTCTTTTATGAGCAAGGTAAAGCAGATGCGGTAAATGAAGTTGTTAAGGATGGTAAAAATATAGATATGAATGTGCGTTCTAAAGTTGATTCATCGAAACCTGGGACTAAATTTAAAGTCGTCAATGACGGTGCTAACTTTGGTCGTGGGCTTAAAATAAGAAAAAAATAATTTTAAAACCTTAAACATTTTACAAAAATGGCACAATCAATTAATTTTGACCAATCTGGAACTACTGGTACAGTAAGTATTGGCGGTTCCACTTCACTAACACCTGCACCTGGCAAGTCTTTGCAAAACAGCAACTACTTGACTAACGCAGATTACAACTTTGCTCAGCAATATTTACCAGATTTATATGAGCAAGAATTTGAACGTTACGGAAATCGTTCTGTAGCTTCTTTCTTGCGTATGGTAGGAGCTGAGATTCCTTCTTCTTCTGATTTAATCAAGTGGAGTGAGCAAGGAAGACTACACGTACAGGCTTCTGGTAGTATTACAGACGCAAATACTATTGCAGTAACAGGACATAGCTTCCGCACAAACCAGACTATTATTATTTCTGGACCAGGCGGTGTTCAAGCAAAAGCCCTTATTACTGATGCTTCTGCAGCTGACAGTATCGATGTTGCTTTGTATCAAAACTTCAGCTTAGTAGAAGTTACTTCTGGAGGAGACGCTTTATATACTGCAGATGACGATGTGACAATCTTCGTTTATGGTTCTGAATTCCGTAAAGGAGATAATGGCATGTCTGGTTCTCTTGAAGCTGATTTCGAAGCTAAAGAAAACAACCCAATTATCATCAAAGACAAGTACGAAGTATCTGGTTCTGAGATGGCACACGTTGGGTGGGTAGAAGTATCTACTGAAAACGGAGCTTCTGGATACCTTTGGTATTTGAAATCAGAAAGCGAAACTCGCCTACGTTTCGAGGATTACCTTGAAACTTCTATGATTGAAGGTGAGCCTGCTGGAGCTGGTTCTGGTGTAGCTGCTATTGATGGAGCTTCTGTTGGAGATGGAGCTGGGTACAGAGGTACTAAAGGTCTTTTCTTCGAAGTACAACAAAACGGTAACGTTACTTCTGGTACTATTGATTCTAGAGAAGATTTAGAAGCTTTAGCTAAAGTTCTTGACAAAGAAGGAGCTATTCAAGAAAACGTAATTTTTGCTAATCGTGCAACATCTTTTGATGTTGATAAAGTATTGGCTGCTCAAAACAACTCTGGAGCTTCTACAGCTTCTTACGGTTTGTTTGACAACGACGAAGATATGGCTTTAAACCTTGGGTTTACAGGATTCCGTATCGGATATGACTTCTACAAGTCTGACTGGAAATACTTAAACGATGCTACTACTCGTGGTAACGTAGGCGGTATTGATGGTATCGTTGTACCTGCTGGTACTACTACAGTATACGACCAAGTACTTGGAGAGAACGCTAAGAGACCATTCTTACACGTTCGTTACCGAGTATCTCCAACTGAAGACAGAAAGTACAAGTCTTGGGTTGTTGGTTCTGCTGGAGGAGCTATGACTAGCGACAAAGATGCAATGGAAGTTCACTTCTTGTCAGAGCGAGCGCTTTGTACAATGGGAGCTAACAACTTCATCTTGATGCAATAATCATTATAGGAGAGAGGGGCATATAATTGCCCCTCATCTTCTTTTTTTAAATCAAATTAAATTATAAATAAAATGGCAACAAAAACTGCAAAAAGTTTTGGGTACAACTCAATATTACCCGACCTAGAACAAAAGAATAGAATATTTATATTAACTGGAAATAAATCTCCTATTCGAATGATGATTCCTGTAAAACATACAGGAAGAAAACCTCTCACATATTTTGACGGAAAACTAAATAGAGCATTAAGGTATGCTACTAATCAAATCACCCCTTTCGTGGATGAGCAAGATGGAATAGTTACTTTAGAGCCTATTACATTTGAAAATGGAACGCTAATCGTACCAGATTGGAATGTAAACCTTCAGAAGTTCTTACTTATACATCCTTTATATGGGAAGAAGTTTATTGAGCTCGATAAAGAGAAGAATGCTTCTGTAGAGGTTGAAAGCTTGTATTCGGAGCTTGATGCTCAAATAGCAGCTAAAAACCTTGACATCAACGACCTAGAGGCTATTGCTCGTGTTGTGATGAAAGGAAATGTTTCTACTTTAACCTCATCAGAGCTTAGACGTGATATGATTCTTTGGGCTAAGAAAAACCCTGGAGAGTTTATGAACTTAGTAGACGATGAAAATCTAAAATTAAGAAACCTAGCAGTAAGAGCTGTAGAGATGGGAGTATTACACATCAAGGGAGATAATAGAACTGTTACATGGGCAGATGACAAGAACAATAAGATTATGGTTGCTCCATTCGGAGAGAACGTATACGGAGCTCTTGCTATGTTCTTTAAGACAGACGAAGGTCTTGATGTTTTACAAAACATTACAAACAAATTGTAATTACATTGTATACACCGTGAAAGGGAGAGGGGTCACAATTTGTGACCTCTTTTTTTTTGTACTTTTGTAGAAAATATATCCTATGATAAATAGCGTAAGAAATACTGTTATGTTTTTGCTGAACAAAGATAACAGAGGATATGTGTCCCCATCTGAGTTTGATTATTTTGCAAAACAAGCGCAGCTTGAAATATTTGAGTCATATTTTAATGATTACTCAAAGGCTGTTGCTCTGCAAAACTCAAGAAAAAAAGCTTTGAATTATGGAGACACAGTTCAGCACATTCAAAATAAGATAGATAAATTTTATGCTAACGCTACTTTGGCGTATCGTGACCAAGACGCAACAACACCTGGTGAAGAACAAGATTATTTTGATTTACCCACAAATCTATACAAGTTAATAAATATTACTTACGGAGGAGGATTTGGTACAGAAACAACAATGGGTGGTGGCAGAATTGTTCAGCCAGTCGCACCACACAAGTTTGATATGATTGTGAATAGCAATTTAACGCAGCCTACTGTTACATATCCAATATACGTTCGTAGTTCTGATATTATTTATGTTAGACCTTTATCAATACAGTCTAACGTACAAGCAAATTATATTAGAAAGCCAGCTGACCCGCATTGGGGTTATCAAACAATAAGCTCTGACCCTGTGTATAACGCTTCTAGTTCTGTGGATTTTGAAATATCAGAAGAGGAGGAAACAGAGTTGGTTATCAAGATATGCAAGTATGCTGGACTTAGTATTAGAGAAGCTGACATTGTACAATTAACATCTCAGCAGGAGCAGTTAGAGTACACTAAAGAAAATTCGTAACGTATGCCAATAATCGGAACACCTATAGACCAAAGAGAATACTACCAAAATAGTGGTAATAACCCAACTTATGACAACTGGGGTACATATCAGTACTTGCTTTTACAGGACGTCATCAATAATTTTTTACTGACATATGTTGGAGACGACAAGGTTATAAACAAAATTGACAGAAATGAAGTTGTTTTTCATGCTAAGCGTGGACTTCAAGAATTACATTATGATGCCCTAAGAGAAATACGAGGGTTTGAAGCAGAGCTTCCTGACAACCTTAAGATGCACCTACCACACGACTTTGTAAGCGCCGTAAAGATATCTTACGTTGGTGATGATGGTACGACTAGACAGATACCACAAAACTACAACACAGCGACTCCTACGAGTTATTTGCAAGACAATAGCGCTCAGAAAAACATCCTGATGGATAATAATGATAATGCTTTGACAGGAACACCAGTAATCGAAACAAACTGGTCTAACAAGTCAAATAAAGGTGTAGTTGAGCCTGATACGAATCTTTTAGGCAAGCGTTTTGGTATGGATACTGCATCAGCAAACCACAATGGAAGTTATGTGTTAGATAAAAACCAAGGATTCATACTTTTTAGTTCCGACTTGTCTGGAAAGAATATTGTTATTCAATATGTTTCTGACGGCATGTATGCTCTTGCAGATGATGAAATAAAAGTTCATAAATTAGCAGAGAACTTTATGTACGACTACTTAGTGTCTAGTATATTGAAGCAAAAGTTTGGAGTACAAGAATACATTGTACGAAGAGCTCAAAAGCAAGCTTCAGCATCATTAAGAAATACAAAGATTCGATTAAATTCAATAAAACTAGGCGAGCTTACTCAAATTCTACGAGGAAGAGATAAGTGGATAAAATAGTATGAAGATTAAAAACACATTTAGTACTGGTAAAATGAATAAAGACGTTGATGAACGTCTTATTCAAAATGGCGAGTTTATTGACGCAAACAACATACGTATTTTAAATACAGCTGGTTCTGATGCTGGCGCTATTGAAAACGAAAAAGGAAACGTCAAACTAACCAACCTAGCTATATCTAACAACCCAGAATGTATCGGCTCTGTTGCAGATGAAGCAGAGGAAAAGATATATTGGTTTATCGTTAATGACGATGGATTTTCATACATATATGAGTATGATAGAACAAATGAGATTACATCTCAGGTTTTGGCAGACGAAAGAGTTGGTGACCAACAGGTACTAGGGTTTAGTAAAGATTATAAAATTACTGGTGTAAATGTAGTATATAACGCATCAAAAAAATCAAAACTTTTGTTGTTTACAGATGGCCTTAACCAGCCTAGAATGATTGACATCAAGAGGTCAAAGTCATATGGACTGAATAATTTTTACGAAGATGATATTTCTTTGTATAAGAAACCTCCTTTTGAAGCTCCTTTAGTTACGCCATATAATACAGGTTTTGCAACAGAAAATGCTGTAAAAGAAAATTTTTTCGCTTTTGCTACTAGATATAGATATTTAGATGGAGGTTATTCCGCTTGTTCTTCTTTCACTTATTTTAAATTTTCACCAAAGAAATTTGAAATAGACTATGCGTCTATGGAAAACAAAGGAATGGAGAACGTTTTTAATGGGTATAAAATAAATTACAATAGTGGAGACCACAGGGTCACAGATATTCAATTATTATTTAAATATCCAACGGAGCCAACAATATATATAATAGACAATATAAATAAAAAAGAAAGCTCCATATTAGACAATACCACTCAGTCGTATGATTTTGCTAATAAAAAAATATACAAAACACTTCCTCAGGATGAAGTTTTTAGGACTTTTGATGATGTTCCTTTAACAGCAAAAGCACAGGACTTTATTAACGATAGACTTGTTTTAGGAAACACAACTAGTCAGTATGATTTAGTAGAAGAAGAGGGTTCAGATGATTTAATTAAAATAAATTATACTGTTTCTTTAGAATCAAAGTCACAAGAAGGAGATGTTGTTGAGGGCTCTAGGACTTCTAATAACACTAAGATAACTTTTGATTTTGATGGGTATGAGTTAAACGAAGGATTTACTATATCTGTGTTTTTACAATTAGAGTCTGATGAAGCAGGTACGGCGCCTAATGAGTATTTTGGTGGAGAAGGAGATGTTCAAGGTGCATTTGTTTTATCTCAAGATTATACATCTTTTGATGATATAACTGAGTCTAATGAGTTTACAGACTTCCTGACATCTCTTAGTGGTTCTTTTGCAGCAGTAGTAAATACAACTCCTCCAGATGATGTTACTGATACAGAATATGGTGACTTTGTTTTGGATTCTAACACAGAAACATCTTTTACCCTTATAGCACCTATACTAACACATACAGTAGATAATACTCCAGCTATTCCCGATGATGATGATTTCACAGATATAGATGAGCCATATAAATTTAAAACAGACAACGTTGCAACTATAAGGGATGATTCTAGTAATGTTTCTTTAAAATCTCTAAGAAGTTATGAAGTCGGCCTTGTTTATTTAGACTCTTATGGAAGATATTCTAGTGTTTTGCTTCCAAAAGAATCTTTAGGCGAGGCTTCTAGTGAGGTTTTTGTTCCTATACAAAACAGTATAGATATAAATAAACTTAAAGTATCTATATCTAATCCTCCTCCTTTTTGGGCTAATAGGTATAAGTATTTTGTAAAAGTAAACAAAACACCTCATTTTACTTTGTATTCAACAATTTTTTATGAAGATGACCTATATAGATGGGTTTTACTTCAGGGTGCAAATCTAGGAAAAATAGAGGCTGGTACGATTTTAATTGTAAAATCAGATGATGATGGACCATTGGACCAAGAAGTAAAATGTAAAGTTCTTGAGGTTACGACTAAAAATGCAGCTGACGAGCCACAAGGAGAAAAAGGATGGATACCAGGTAATGATATACTTGAGAAGTCAGGTACTTATATGAAAATAAGGCCATTTAATTTCAACATGGACTTCAATCCTAATAATTTTTTAAATTACCATAAAAGAAGTAAAAAAAGCAGGACCAGCAGCGGCTATAACAACCATTTTCTTCCACATTACCAACTTCCAGGTTTTGGAGGTATTTTCGGTTATGGACAATTTGACAAAGGAGTTTTGCAGATATTAGATGAAGAAAGTGATACATATATTAATCAAGACTTAAACACTGGTTCAAAAATAAAATTAGACTTTAAGTACGAAGAAATAGATGATAATTTTAATTGGAACGGAGAATTTACTGTAAACGGAAACTACACTTGTTCAGCTAATTCACCAACAAGCCAAAATACATTTGTTCAGTGGATGGAAAACGAAACTCCGTTTCCTAGTGAGGAGCTCTCTTACAGGGGAGACGCGACAGCCGTTCGTTTTAGAATAGAATCTTTTCAGCAAAATCCTAGTGATGAATTTGTATTGACTTTTTATAAAGCAGATGCAACAAGAGATTTAACTTTGTTGAACGTTACAACAACAGAAAGAACAAGTGGATTGGAAAGGTCATATCTGACATCTACTATAGATATAACTCTTACTAACGGGGTTTTGATATTCGAAACAGAACCAACAGAAATAGATGATGAGGTTTATTATGAAACAGAAGAAACTTTTTTAATAGAAAACGGTTTACACAAAGGAAATGAACAAGACCAAACAGCTACAGACCCCGCTATCTCTATACTTGGGTTTGGAAACTGTTTTAGTTTTGGAAATGGAGCTGAATCAATAAGAGTTAAAGATGATAGATTTAAACCTCTTTTTGACATAAAATCTAGACCGAACATCGCTATTGTAGAAGGTTATGAAAGAAAAAAAGACACAAACAAAATAATTTATAGCGGTTCTTTTAATGAAAACACAGGGTACAACACTTTGAATGAATTTAACTCTAGTAGGGGTATTACCAAGTACATGGACATGAAATATGGTTCTGTGCAAAAATTATTTGCTAGAGAATCTGATTTAATTGTTTTTCAAGAAGATAGGGTTTCTAAAGTATTGTATGGAAAAAATATTTTAAACAGCCCTGATGGAAGTGGTAGTATATCTCAGATAGAAAAAGTTTTAGGTCAAGATGTTCCTTTTTCTGGGGAATATGGTATATCTACAGACCCTGAGTCTTTTGCCTTTTACGAGGGAAGAATGTACTTTGCAGATGCTAATAGAGGTGCGGTCTTAAGACTTGGAGCAGACGGAATAACACCAATATCTTATGCAGGAATGAAAGCTTTCTTTAAGAGAGAGTTATATAACAACAAAGGTAACTGGAATATAGGAGGATTTGACCCTAAATTCCATCAGTATGTACTTACTATAGGCAGCGAACAAAAACCTGCAGACCCATTAGAATTAGATTGTGCTTCTAATTTTGTTAGAACAATTACCTCAGCATTTAATTATGATTTAAATCTTGGTTCTTTTCCAGGAACAGCTACAATAGCATATACAACATCTAGTTCTATAGATATTGTCATAGTTTATAATGGTAATACATATACAAACAGCGGATTAACAGGAACAGGTAGCGTGACTTTCCCTGTAACCTCAACAGACCTTGAAACTACAAATATTGCTGATGTTACTATAACACCTGCATCTTCTGCTCAAGTAACAATAACACACACTTGTCCAGAGCCAGAAACACTTGAAATTATATTAGTTGTTGTAAATGACGAGGGAGAAGCTAATGAAACTATCATCAACAGATATAAGCATGATGGTGCTAATGGAAATATTTATAATTCTGATTTAGATGTTTTTGATGCTGACGAACTAACTAGATATGAGGTTATATCTGGTTTTATGGGAACTGATATTATTCCAGATAACGGGGATACTGTAACACTTTCTTCTCTGAAGCAAACTGGAGTTCATACAGGTGACTTCAATGACTGTAATAGTTTGGGTTATTTAGTTTCTGCTGCAAGCGGACTAACTGTTCAAAATATTATAGACCAAGCTACCTATCCATCAGTTACAGGACAAACACTATCTAATGGTGATGAAGAAAATACTGTTTCATTTACTTTTAATAGAAGTAATACAAGTCAAAAGCTATACTTAGTATGGAATTATATAGATACATTGCCTGTTTTAGTTGATGACTCTGTAACAGGAATTACTAATGGTGGAAGTAGTACAATCAATGTTATTGCTAACGACACAATTCCTTCACCATACACTATTACAATAGGAACGCAGCCAACTAACGGAACTGCTGTTGTTAATGCTGATAACACCATCACATATACTCACACAGCAGAGGCTGGCTTAGATGATAGTTTTACATATATTGTAGATAGAGGGGGAACATGTACCGCAGAGGCAACAGTAACTACGCAAGCACTAGCTATTAGTGTTGATACATATATTTACATATATTTTGATGCTTCAGGCTCCATGAATACTACTCTTTCAGAACTTCAAACTTTGCGTACTGGAGGTTTAAAATCAACGCTTCAAGATTTATATGCAACAGGAGGTACAGAGTCAAGTGGTAATACAGACCCAGCAACCAATGGTAGTGATGAGTATGATAATAAGGTTTCTATTGTTTATAATCCAACTCCCACAGGAAGTTGGTCAAATGAACGTACCCTTGCTGCTCTTTCTGATAACGATGTTAATGATTTCTTAGCTACAAGCACACACAATGCATTTCCCACAGACGCATCTAATGTTATAGTAATGGTTTTCCAAGATGAATCTTCTCCATATAACGCTGAAGGTTCAGGGACTACTGCTCCAACACCCACAACCGATTACAACACAGACATTGCCGATTTAAGGTCAAGAGTTAGCTCTCTAAACAGCACAAACTCTGGTTTTTATAGAGGGGTTGTGTTTAATGTTACTGGATATGCACAATTTGGCGCTTTTTTACAGGCTGTAGAAAACGGCACAGGAAGTTATAGTGGTACATCTGGGTTGAGCGATTTAATGGGAGGTACTAATCCAACATTCTCATTTGCTTATAGTGTTGAAGAGAGTGATAATAACGATGCAAATGCACCATTTAAACCAGGCTCCACAACTGACAGGTTTGACCAATGGCAATATTATTACCTATGGCATATAACAAATGAACTTAATTTTCTAGGTTTCACTCCAGATGGTGTAACTTGGCCAGTAATAGAAGACGACGATTAATATGGGACTAACATCAAACACAAGGACGATTACATGGGATGAGGTTTACAATGCGTGGACTTCATTCCATTCGTATGTCCCAGAGTGGACAGAACGACTAGGAACAAACTTTTACACGTTCAAGAATGGAGAGTTGTATATTCACGATGAAAACAGCTCTAGAACAAACTTCTACGGAACGACATATGGTTGCTCTGTAACGTTTTCTGCTAATCAAAACCCATCAGACATCAAGTTATTCAAAACTATTGGCCTTGAGAGCAATACAAGCTCTTGGGACGCTACAATAAATTCTGAAATGGAAGCTGGTAGAATAAACAATAAGTTTGAAGATAAAGAGGGAATTAGATATGGATATATAAGAAGAAACTCTGGTAATGAGCTAGATTTCAATAAACTATCCATTTTAGGTATAGGAGAGCTACAGGCCATTCCTGGAGCTAATGAATATGAATTTTCAACTGACATTCCTAATCAAGTATCTGCAAACGCAGGTGATGGTGTCGGTGGGGATAAATTATTTTTTAACGATGGAAGCACAAAAGAAATAGGTGTTATTGACTCTTTTAGTGGAGGCACTATAACTACTGTTTCTTCTATAAACACTCCATCTGTAAACGATTTCTGCTTTGTAGTTAAAAACTCAGAGTCAGAATCATATGGACTGCGTGGATATCATGCAAAAATAAAACTTTACAATAATTCAACAAGCTTTGTAGAACTCTATGGTGCGAACTCTGAGGTCTTTAAGAGCTACATGTAATTTTTGTATATTTGTAAAAACTAATTAATATGGCTATATTAAGTGCAATTGGAATGGGTATTGGAGCTATTGGCTCTGGTGTTCAGTTTTTTCAAGGAGCAAAAATGAAAAGAGAGGCTGAGGCTAAATTATCTCAATTCCGCCATCAAGAGCTAACAAATTTAGCTGAAAACTTAAAACCATCTTTAGAGGCGGAAAGACAAATGCAAGTTGCGGCTTCAAAACAAAGAGCTGCTGTTGTGGATGTTTCACAAGGCATGGACGCTGCTCAAGCGATGGGTATGATGGCTATGGGACTAGGTCAGACTCAAGATATGGAAATGAAAGCATTTTCAAGTATGATGGAAAAAGAGTATGAGGCCGACAAGATTAGAGTTCAAGAAGAACAGAACATGAGAGCTATGATTGAGAAGAGAAAAATGGAAGAACTTCAATCTCTTAAGGCTCAAAAAATGGCTGGAATGCAGATGCAATCTAGCGCAATAAAAGATTTAGGAAGTATGGCTTTAGGAGCTGGAATGGCTTCTGATAAATTAGCTGCTTCTCAAGGGAAAAGTACAAGTTTATTTGGAGCGGCTGGTAAGACAGCATCCTTTAATCCAGTAACTGGCGAAAAATACTAATAAGATATGTCATACGCAGGAGGAACTGTAACACAACCAATACTAGGAGGGTTTGGAGATTTAGCAAATATGCTTCTTCAAGGCTCTTCTGAAATAGCTCAGATAAACTTAGAGATAGGAAAAAGAAGAGATAAGCAAGCGGCTGACTTAGCTCAGAGAATATCTCAAATTACTTCTACTGGTATTACCACACATGATAAGCTTATTCAATCAGGAGCAAGAGATGCTGTTAATGAGCTGTATAAAGCTTTTGAAGCTAATAAGAGAGGAGAAATATCTTTGAGCGAAGTGTCTGCTCGTTATTCTCAATTAGACTCTGAGATAGGAATTATGGCTAATATGGCTAAGTTGCAAGATGAAAACATAAAAAATGTAACTAAAGGTATTGAAGATGAATCATTTGATTCAATATCTTTTGATTTTCAGAATAGTTTGTGGTACAACGACCCTAACTTAAGAAATGATATTTATCTTACTCCAGCTGTAGACTCCGAAGGGAATGTCAAGAAAAATCCAGACGGAAGCACTATGATGGTCAGAAGACCAGCTGTAGAAGGGCTTCAGTATAAAAGGGGTGATGATGGAATTCAGTATGTTGTAAAATACAAAGAAGTTCCTAAAAGAAATGAAAATGGCGATGTAATGTATGACGCAAATGGCGCACCTTTAACCACAAACAAGACGTTTATGCTGCCTTTGACAGAATACTTAAATCCAGCACTTAAAAAAGTAGACAGATACGACCTTGTAGATGACGTAAAAGGATTTCAGTCTATTACAGGTAAACAATTTTCTTATGTAGATAAAAACACTGGAGAGATTACAGAAATGCCTTATAGTCAGCTGGGTCAAACTGCTAACGGCACTATAATTCAAGGATACACTATAGCTCCACAAAATTTTCCTAGTATGATTAGGAAAGTAGAAAGCTATATAGGGACTCCAAAAGATGATGAAGTTATATCTATACTTCATAGTTATATGGGTGCAAGAGCTGATTGGCAACCAGATTACGGATTACCAAGAAGTTCAGATGAGGTTAATAATGATAATATGATGGAAATTATGGTTAACAATGAGTTGACTATCATTCCAAAATACTATGATATGAATGGCGACCCTCTACAGTTCACATCAGACCCTCTAGACCTTCAAACAGATGGTTCAGGAAAAATAATTATTACTGATGAGCAAAGAGAATTGGCAAAGGCGTTCAAAAGAGACCAAATATTAACTTCTTTCAACGTTGATTATAAAGATTTTAAAGAATATATAGACGGTAAAAAGACAACAACAAAAATTCCTCCAAATTTTTCTTATAATCAAGCAGTTTACTCAAAATCGACGCCAACTGGAATGAACAATACAAACGCACTTGACTCTGATTATTTAAGCAATAGACTTAGTATAGCTATGATAGGTAGAGATGAGTTTAGTTCTGGTGTTTCAGCGTCGGCTAACGATACAAGAGATGCTATCGCCACACATAATAATGGACAGATAGTATCACCAACTGCATTAGCAGGTGCAACAGGTCAAGTTAAAAATCTTTACAAAAGAAGAAACGATATTTTGGGAGGATTCTCTTTGGTTTATGCATCCACTCCTAGCAAGTCATCAGATGATATTAGGACAAAAATAATGCAAGATTTAAAAGGAACTACCGCTTCAGGTGGGGTTTTAAAATCTGTTCAAAACATATTGTTTATGGAGGAGGGTATTGTTGATGGTAAAAGAGCAGCGCCTCAAGTATTAATTGAGGGCACTATAGATTTAGCCACGACAGGAACTTCTGTAACAGACCCAACTGGACAAGGAACTGGCTCTATGGCTCAAAAACAATCTATTACAGTAAATGATTTTTATGTTGTTGATACAACAGAATTACCTAGTTTATATAATAAATTATGGACACAAGGAAAAGGGCCAAAATCATTTAAAACAATATTGAGTAATGCAGGGTATGATATAGATGCTAATTTTAATGGAGCTAAAAATCAATGGCTTTCTGCATTCGAGTATTACACTGACCAAATGAATAACTAATGATTGTGAACACAGAAAATCAAACTGGAGTTTCAACTCCCGAAGAATTAAATACAGACATAGCTCCTATAGAGGAGGCTAGTGATGTTCAGGATGTTTCTAATACTGATGTAAAAACAGACCCAGACCCGCCTGTAAACAAGGAAAAGGTTTATTCTTATTTAGTGTCTTTATATGATAATGCTGGGAAAAGATATAATAAGGAGAAACTAAGACAAATATCTTCTACTTCAGACCTAAAATACTGGGTGAATTGGGCTCATAAAAAAACAGGGCAACCTGCTTTAGATGACAATGCTTATTTAAAGCTATCGTCGTCTTGGACTGACAATCAAAAGGTTGAAAAAAAAAATCAAGTTCAGACTTTAAAAGACTCGTTTCAGGAAAATGCGATTGTACCAACGGAAGTAGATACGGATTCTCCATCCATATTGGAAAATATTCCTTCAACATCGGATTCTCAAGAGCCGACTAGCTTATCACAAATACCTAAGCCGAAAGTTGCAGAGTATTACACAGAGCAACTTAACGAAAATAATAGCATACTTCCAGTAATAAAACAACTCCCAAGAGACTTGCTAACCATGTCAGAAGGAGATGCTGCTTTGGCTTTTAATAATATTCTTGGAGATTTTGGTTACAAAGCTATGGAAACAGATACTGGTTCTAACAGCTTGAAAGTTTTGAGGCCAGATGGAAGCTCTATGGAGATAAATTTAATGTCTGACCTTGGAGATAATATATTAGAACTTTTTAAGTCAGATGATTTCAACCAAAGACTAAATCTGAAACACAATAGATTTGTTATGGATTTATCTCTTGGTAAGCAAAACCTTGTACAGGTTATGGCGGACCAATTTGACAGTAATCCTTATGGTGTTAATGAGGGAATGAAAGTCTTTACAAGACACATGAACAAGCCAGAGGAATCGGATTTACTTTTTCTCTCAAAAGCTCTTACTGGTCAAGAAAATGCAACAATATTTGACACAGGAGGCTCTTTCAATTCAGATTTATTTATGGCTGCTTTACAGCAGCTTAAAGGCAACCTAACGCCTGCTTATGATGAGATAGTATCATCTGAATCTAATTACCAACAGGAAGTTAGAATGGCTACACTGTCAAGTGTCAAGACAGATAACTTGCGTTTACCAGAAGACCCACAAGCCTCTCTTTCAGAAAAAGAAATTGAAAGCAACAATAGAGTAAAATCTACATATAGAAAAGTAGATGAAATATTAAAAAAATACGAAACTACTAAAAGAAACACATCAAAGATTCTAGGAAAGGCACTAAAAAGAAGTGTTGCTTTAGGTCAAATTGACTTGCATGACGAGAAAACTATTGGTGGGCTAGTAAATAGTGGTCTTGACATGCTAGATATGCCACTTCCCTCTCTACTTATAAATGACAAGCAAGCTTCATTTCAGGATGTGTATGATTTAATATCGAGACCTAAAGACCTAGGCTACATACAAAGAGGAGAAATAAAAGTTTCTATAGACGATACTGTTGATGTTGGGTTATTCAACGATTTGGTTTCAAAGTTAAAAAACACACAAGAAAGAAACACTGCTTTTTTAGATGAAGGAAATCCAAGACTAAATTCTTTTCTTAGAGGTATTCTAGATGTTCCTCAAGGTATTTATGCTAACACATTAGACATATTAAATAATTTTGGTGTAAGCATTTCTGATACACTTGTTGGTCTTGGCATGAGTAGAGAAGTTGCTGATTTTGCAGTTTTTCAAGAAATGGGTGTAGTTGTTGGAGCTTCTAATTTTTCACCTGGTTTTGCTATAACAAAATACGCTTTACCATCAAAAAAAGATGTTGAAGAAGCGTTTGCATTACTCCCAGAATACAGTGGCTCTATATCAGACTCAAGAGGTATGGGTGAATTTTTGTCTTATGGAATGCAAGGATTTACATCATCAGTACCATATATAGCTGCTTTTATGGCTCACCCAACTGTGGGTTTAGCTGTTACTTTCGGAAGCACCTATGGTGGTAGTATTGAGGAGGTTAGGGATGCAAAAGACGCTGCTAAAGAAGCACAGGCTTCAGGAGCTATACTAACAGAAAAACAAAAGGATTTGCTTAAAATGTCAGGCGCAGAAGCTAGAGCATATGCTTTTTCTAAGGCGGGTATTGAAACTGCTATTACAGCTGCATTTACTGGCCGTTATTTTCAGCAATTAAAACTTGCAAATGGATTCAAAAACTTACCAAAAACTCAAGAATCTGCTCAGCAACTATCAGACGCTTTTGCTAGAGCAAACAGAAAAGGGTTGGTTGCTTCTTTTGCTAAGTATACAGGATTAGACCCAAAAGTTATAGCAAAAGAATTACCTGAAGAACAATTTATAGCGTACACGGGTTACTTAACTGACGTGGCTTTTGGGTTGCAGGAATATGACTCAAAAACCGCTTTAAAATTAGCTTCTGATGCTGGATTAAACTCTTTATTCAGTAGTTCAGCGATGTCTGTTGGAGGTAAAATGATTACGCCAAGTACTACAGAAATTGCAAATCAAACCATAAATAGAAAAATAACCCTTGACGGTGAAATGGAAGCTGTTAAAGACAAGCTTCAGTCGGATTTGATTGTTTCAGAACTTGAGTCTTCTGGAGTAGCTAAAAGCACGCCAAAATTCAAAGCTGCTCTACAAATGCAACAAGATGCGGATAACCGCATAATGAATATTCAAAAAAGAAAAGAAGAGCTTGTAAATCAGATGAGCGTTAGTGACAAAAAAGCATTTTTACAAGGCATTGCTGATTTAGAAGGGTTTCAAGCACAGATTGAAGAAGGTGGTAAGCCAGAAGAAATAAACTCTACACAGAAACTTATAGATGAAAAGAAGGAGAAGATGAGAAGACTCCTTTCTAAATATCCTAGCGAGCTTAGTTACTATTTCTTACCAAAAGAAACACAAACAAAACTCATCGACAGAGCTCTTAAAGAGCTTTCTGATGAAGCTGGTCCAGACGAAACATTTAGTCTTACAAGTGAAGATTCAAAGGTTATTGAGAGAGCATCTCAGATATATAAGAAAGATGTTTTGGAGCGAATGGTGGAGCCAGAAGAAAAAGTAGATGTTTCTGGATATTTTAATAATGTTACAGATTACTATGCAGAAACCTCGCAACCAGCAGAAGCTGATTTTGACATTGATGCTGCTATATCTGCAATAGAACAAAAAGCAACTACAGAAAAGCCACCTTCTCAAACCGAACTAGACTTAGAGCAAGAAGCAGAAGACAAACAAAAAGAATCTGATACTAGTGGTTTAGAGCAAGAAGATAAAGATAGAACAAACAATATTATTTCTAGAATCAAAGACCTAAACATGTCAAAAGGTCTTTACAACTCCCTAAGCGAAAGTCAGAAGAAAATATTAAAGGGATTCCTTACAGATGTTCAAAATGGCAAAAGACCAAAGTTTGCGAGACTAGAAACTATTTTAGATGCACAACAAACGATACTTGAGCTGAAAGTTTTAAACAACAACAGCCCGATAAGTATTTTAGACAACCCAAATGCCAACCTAAAAAATAAAAAGCCAGTTGATTTTGTCAAAGACTTGTACCCATATCTCAACAACCTAGGGAGAAAAGTAATGATGGGCGGTTCTGTTTTGAACTCTAAAAACTTAATGACTTCGGATATATTTTTGGGTGCTATATTCAGAAACACAACAAAAGGCAAGCCATTTATAGACTTAGTCTCTTCAGCAAACAGAAGTGTTGCTTCAGCAATTAACACCTCGCAAGAGTTTATTAATCAAGACTCTAGCTTGTTTATAAATGAAATAAAAGCATACAACAAAGCTAATCCAAAAGCCAAAATGTCTACAGACCTAAGAAGTCTAGAAACCTCATATGAAATGCAAGTGTTGGCGCATTTGAGAAGACGTTCTGGAGAAATAGACCAAACAACTGGACTTGATACAGAGTTCCAAAGACAGAAAAACAGTCTATTGAAAGAGCTGCAGTTAAGAAAACAAGAGTATGAAAAAGATACATCTGACTCAACAAAAGAAGTTTTATATAGACAGCTTGAAGATACATTAAATCGACTAGGTGTTACAAACGCTCTATCGTATGATGATGTAAGTAAAAATGCAAAAGAACCAATAGTAAATGCTTTAAATAGACTATCTGATAGGTTTCCTCATGCAGAAGCTAAAAAAAGAAAGCAAGATTACGATGGACAGGACACTTACTTCGTAGATGGAACTTATGTTCCTAGCTTTAGAAGAGGTGATGATGGTAACGAAAGGTCAGACAACGGAAACGGGGGAAAGAAATCAAACTACGGAACGATAGCTGGTGTTTTTCAAGATGTTGTAATGGATGACACACTAGAAAGTTCTAGATTATCTTTTGGCAACTACTTTGAAAGAGCATATCAGCAAATGCAAGGTTCTTTTATAGACATGAACTCTAGAAGCGACTTTGAGCAGATAGATATGATTGTGAAGTCAGCTGATTTTGAGGGACTTTTCAAAAACACAAAGGAGTACGAAATGGTCAAAAAGTATTTTGGCTCTAGAATGGATGTTTTCAACTTTATGATAAGCCAAGGTCAAAACGTAAACGTAGATTTTGGTTCTATGAACAAAGTAGTTCTAAATCCACTAAAAATGAAAAAGGCTGGAGCTGCATTCTACTCTACTCTTTCTGCAATAGGCCTTGCTAGACTTAACCAACCAGCATCTCAGTTTTATAGTGCAACATCTGGCACATTACCTATGTTAACTGACGCTAGAGCAAAAAACCACTTACAGTTGGCTAACGCAAGGTTTTTATATTCGATGGCTGGTGTTGGAAATGGTCAAAAAACTTCAAAATACGCACAATGGGCTAATAATATTATTGGAGGTGGTCATCTTCAAAACATATACAAAAACTCTAGAACTGGGCTTCGTAATGCTTTGAAAGCTGAGTTTGCTATAGGAGACAAAACAAAACTACCTCTTGATTACTATGTAAGTAAATTTAACATGGATAGTAGTGTTTTCTCTGACACAATGAGAGGAATGAAGTATACTGTTGATTCTTTTTTAGACACGATTACTAAAAGCTCAGAGCTATCTTTGGAGTTCTTTTTAGCTAACGCAGATAGAGCTGCTGCTAACTCCGCTTTTGAAGCACACTACATGCAAAGTAGGATAGACCAAGGGGCTGTTATACCTAAGGATGTTGGTGCTTGGTGGGCTAAGGAAAACGAAAACCCTAACACAGAAGCTATCGAGTACGCAGATAGAAGGATAGCGGAAACAATGAGGCAGACAGAGCCAACTTCTGAGGCTGAATTTTATGATGTAAACGCAAGTGATAATACTAAGTTTGCACAAAGAACTGTTTTCCCTTGGGGTAAATTTATGTTGAATGCAAAAGCAAACTTCGCTAATCAATACGCTAGGATGATGGACCCAAATCTTCCAGAGTTACAAAAGGAAGAAGCTAGGAGAAGAATGCAGGGTATTGTTAATGAGATTGCAGTTTTTAATGGAATAAAACTTACGACAAACAACATAACTACAATGGGGTTGATTGGCGGTATAGTTTCGTTATTCGGTACAGATGAAGACGATATAAAGAGATATGAAGGCGGTATGACAAAGCTTATATCGGACGCAATTGGAATAGAGGACCCTGATTACGCAGAAAGCTTATCTGACATGCCTAGAGCTCAAAGAGAAACTTTAGAAGGATTCAGAAACTCTATGATAGAATCTACAAGTGGTATTGACAACACTTTGTTGGAGATATACAAGCATTCTATGGAGTATGAAAATAAATATAAAATCTCAGAAAATTACAGTGTTTTAGTTCAAACAGCAGTCGATGTTCTTCAGAATGCCTCTCCTATTCCTGCGCCAGAGCCTTTGTATGATTTGGCGTATATGGCAATGAATGAGATGTATGGAGATGAAATCATTCCAGAGTACATTTCTGCCGACTTAGAAAGAATGGGCACAGATAGTGATGAGGTTGTTTTACTTGTTAAAGAGAATTTAGGTATGTATGGTGTCGCTTTTGAGCAATTTGACAAATGGAGAAGAGCTAGGATATTATACAACGAAGGTGTTTTTAGAAAAGGTAAATCTGGTGTTGGTAGTGGAGAGGTAATTGAGTACATAGCAGCAGATACTCCTGCTATTCAAGAAAAAATAGACAAAACAATTAAGTTTTTGTATCACGCAAGAACGATGAATCTTTTGTTGCCTGGTCCAAAAGGAGATATGAATAAGCTGTTGAACAAACTAGAGCGAGAAATAGAGAAAAACTACACAAGGTCAGCTCCATCTATAAAGGGAACAAATAATGCTTTCTTCAAGGCTTATTTAGACTTCAGAGTAAACCAACAAGGAATAGAAGTTGATAAGCTTAAATTAGCTGATTGGTGGGAGAAAGAGCAGAAGAATATGAATGGAGCAGCTAGAAAACATGCAATTGAAAAGATAGAAGAGATAAGAAAGTCTAGACTATAACTAATAGTATTTCTCTTTTATAATATTAATTACTTCTTGACAGTCTTTCTGGTTTCTAGGGACAAATAAGTCCGTTTTCCACCCTTTTAGCATTATATAACGCTTAAAAAGCTTCCATACCATAGGAAAACGCTCATTTGGATTCCCCTTGCACTCTATTATATATCGAGGCGGGTTTTGTAAGTCTACAAAGTCTGGAGTGTATGTTATAGGCAGTATTTTTTTATGACCTCTGTCGTGTAAGTATTTTTTAGCTGGAGTTTTTTCGTATGAAGAAAAGTTCGCCTCAAATCCGTCGATGAT